>Ga0247609_10004166_pt1 | contig 14470 bp, 9 predicted proteins | sample 172DNAGHGlowgp2_FD_193487 | JGI IMG/M metagenome (GOLD analysis project Ga0247609, IMG submission 193487) | Sheep rumen microbial communities from Palmerston North, Manawatu-Wanganui, New Zealand - 1728 DNA GHGlow gp2 | ecosystem: Host-associated > Mammals > Digestive system > Stomach > Rumen ...
TGCCGTGCCATGCGGGCGCGAACCTGCTGCTCGGTGGCTCCGTCGCGTTGCATGACGCGTTGCAGACGTAAGGAAAGAGGCGCTTCCACGACGATGACCTTATCTGCCAGGTCTGTGAAGCCGGCTTCCACCAGAATAGCACTTTCGATAGCCACGGCAGGCGCTCCTGCCTGTTCCTGCTCGGCTGCCCATCGCTTGAAGTCGGCTCTGACAGCAGGATGAACGATAGCGTTCACGGCCTTCTGATGCTCTTCGTTGGTGAAGAGGTAGGCTGCAAGAAGCGGCTTGTTGAGCTCTCCGTCGGGCTGAAAGGCATCGGTGCCCACCAGCGCTCTCAGCTGTTGCTGAATAGTCGGGGAGACGGTCATGAGGCGTTTGGCTTCGCGGTCGCAGTCATATACGGGAATCCCGCATTCTGCTGTCAGCAGGCGTGATACATAGCTCTTACCCGCTCCGATTCCGCCTGTGAGACCGATTCTCATTCGTTGTCTGACTGCTCGATGAGGAATTGTACCCGGTCGGGAGATATCTTCACCTGGCTGACACCTTCGGGGATGGAGCGTAGCTGTAGCGTCAGCAGGGAGTCTTTTTGCGCTATCAGATCCTCATAAGTGGCTGTGAGGACAAAGTTGTCGGCTGTGATGCTCTTGTAGTTGCGGGAACCCACGCAGAATGACACGGTGACCGTGGGAGGGAATGTGCGCAGCACATAGCCGCCGGGGAAGTTTGTCCCCACGACGGGAACCTTGACTTGCTTGTCCACCAGAAAATCCACCTCTGCCGTGACCAACACCTCAACAGGCTTGGTTTTGATGCCTCGCTGGGTAGCTACGGGAATCATGCGTGTTGTGCTCTCCGTGAGATCCAGCAGGTTCGTGGCTGCGGTGGAGACGCTGTGCAGCGAGTCGAGCATCGCGGCACTTCCCCACACAGTGACGGTGTCGGGATTAAGTTTCACTCCGGCCAGATAGTGTAGCGGGTCGGTGACGATGTGTCCGCGGAAGGTCACGGGAACGCGCTTCTCGATGCCGCGCGTGTAGTAGTAATCCAATGTGTCGGGGCGGATGGCGATGATGCGCGTCGAAGGGAGCAGCTTGGGCAGAATCAGCTTCTGCACCTCGTAGTGGCTGAGCAGCACATGGTCATCGCCTATGCCGCGGTCGTGGCTCGCAAAAGGCAGTTCCACCACGCGTTCGGAACGGTTGAAATAGTAGTTCAGTAGCGAGGATCCGCGATCCTTGACCCTCACGGAAATTTCCGACGGAGGTTCCGTGGTGACGACTACGCCCACAGGGATGTCTGTCAGCGTCAGGGGGATGTGCACTTCCATCTCATATTCCTCATGCAGCGTCTGCATCAGCCAGAAGGTAGCGGACACGGCCAGGAAAAATAAAAACACCAGGAGCTCCCTGCTTTTCTTGCTGAGCAGGAAGGCCTTGATGCTCTCGCTGATGAAATGGAGGCGTGCGCGATCCATAAGCCGGGGAGGTGCTTACTTGGCGTAGTTCTCCGTGGCTGCTGCTGAAGCGAAGACGGAGTTGCGATCAACGCGCAGACGGACACCGTTTGCCACCTCGATGATGAGGATGTTGTTCACATCGTCAATGTCGCGAACGACGCCATAGATGCCGCCGGCAGTCACCACTTCCTGTCCCTTCTCGATGCTCTTGCGGAAGTTCTGTATTTCCTTCTGCTTCTTCTGTTGCGGACGGATCATGAAGAAATACATGATGGCGAACATGGCCACCAGCATCAGGATCATTCCCATGCCGCCGTCGCCTTGAGTTGCTTGCAATAAAGTCATAAGTGTTTGAATATTGTTTTTTATATTTGTTACTTCTCACTCTTTTCTCCCTGCGAGAGCGTCTTTTTCAGCTTCCCTTCCTCTATGAGTCGGCGGGCAATCGTGTCGAGTGTGCCGTTGATATATCCGCCGCTGCGGGGCGTGGAATAGAATTTGGCTATATCCACATATTCGTTGATGGTCACCACGAGAGGAATCTGCGGGAACGTCATCATCTCCGCCAGCGCTGTCTGCAGGATGACGAGATCCATGAGAGCCACACGCTCCAATTCCCAGTTGTGCAGCGATTGCGTAATCATCATGCGATAGTTGTCGGCGCCCAAGAGCGAAGCGCGGAACAGCCGGCGGGCAAATTCCTTGTCGTCCTCGTCGCGATATTCGGGCAAGAGTTGTTGATTGGCACCGTTCTTCTTCTCAAAGCGCTTGATGCTCTTGAGTACAAACGTGTCCACGATAAAGCGGTCGTCGTTCCAATAGACACTCTTCTCCTCAAGCAACTGATCTAAATCATCGTTATCGACAAGCAGTTCCTTGTACAGCTTGCGCCACAGCTCGCGGTCTTCATCGTAGGTGGGGGGAGTCGTCTTCTGCATCCATTCCTTATAGATGTCGCTCTCGATCACCAGTTTGTACATCCGACGGACAAAATCTTCCTCGTCGGCCCACGTCTTCTTCTGACTCTCGATGAAATCCGTGAGCTGGTGGTTCACGCGCAACTGAGCAATAAACTGGTTGTTCACGAAGCGTGCGTCAGGCATCTCGCTCTCGCCCAGACGCTGTGCACGTTGCGTAGCGGTAATCAATGCACGCTCTGCCATGCGGGTAATCTCCACCATCAGCTCCAGCATATACAGATACAGGTCGTATGCCTTGGAGAGACTGAAGAACAATTCTTTCTCAGCAGCGTCTAACTTGTTGTTACCGTTTTGGTAATACGCATAGGTCATATGTACGACCTTCAGGCGGATGAGTTCTCTATTTATCATAATGATCGACTGCTATCAATGTTTTAGCGTGCAAAAGTACATATTATAAGGCAAAAAATAGCCTTCACTGCCATTTTTTTTCAATATTTTTATGGTGTTTGGCAATTTATACGTACTTTTGGCACTTGAAATCCTATAATCATTAGTATTCAAGACATGAAAGAAAATCAGAACACGTTCGGGCATGGGGAGAAAGACATCCTCTTTTCGCGTGCCGTGAAAGCAGGAAAGCGCATTTATTATGTGGATGTCAAGCAGAATAGCCGTGGGGATATGTATCTCTCGCTTACAGAGAGCAAGAAGATTGTCAGCGGTGACCCGGACATGCCTCAGTTCAACTTTGAGAAGCACAAGATTTTCGTCTATCCCGAGGATTTTGAGAAGTTCACTACCAGCCTTGCCGATGCCATGAAGTTCATCAACGAGCAGCAAGGCCCCGTGGAACAGCGCCCCGAATACGATCGCACAGATATCAAGCTCGACGAGCTTGAGTTCTAAGGTGCAGGTCTTCGTGGCAGAAGATGCAGGTCTTACGGCCTGAAGACCTATATCTTCAAGCCGTAAGACCTGTATCTTCATACCGTAAGATATAAATCCTCTGTCCATAAGGTTTAACCCTTCTGCCGATAAGGCTTAAATCTTCTCGCCATAAGGATTCATCCTTCACCCTCTAAGATTTTTGTCTTCCGAAAGACATCAACAAAAAGCCCCGCTCAAACGAGCGGGGCAATTTATTGATGGGATGATGGTGTGGATTATTCTGCCATATCTCTCAGGCGAACGATGAGGGAAACGTTATACTTCTTTCCATTGTTGCTCTCGACGAGTTTGTCGAACTCTACCCAGCACTCACCCTTGAAGTTTCCAATCTGGTAGAGAACAGTAGCGTAGTCGGGAATGAATTGGTTGTCCTCGGCGTTTGCAGCCTGCTTCTTGCTCCATACGGTGTTGATCAATCTGGGGTTATTGCCAACGGCTTGGTCGCGCCAGCTCCACTGAGCCACATAGCTGTTCTCTTCTTCGTTGAACTTGACAATCAAGTCGCCAGCATTGTTAAAGCTTACAGCGGTCATCAGATAGCCGTCGTCAAAGTCCTCATCAATGGTACAGCCTTCATCTTCAGCTGCCTTTTTCACAGCCTTGAAGCTGCACTCTTCGATGCTCTTGAAACCTTTACCACCGGTCTTTCCTTCTTCCAGAACGAGAAGACGAAGGCCAATGGGCTTCCATGTGCGGCACAGCTTGTCTGTATCGCTGCTCGTTTCAATGGGTTTAGCCTTCTCAGCTTGTGCATTGACCTCCATGTCTTTATTTTCAGTCTTGGTGGTCGTAATCTTGATGGTGTATTTGCCATTACTTGGGCCGGTAATTTCGACAGTGCCCCAAACTTGGCCACCAACCTTGATGGTATAGACATTTCCTTTCTTCTCGTATTCACCGATGATATAGTCGTATTCTTGAGGAGCTTCTCCACGTGTGAAGGCTTTCACTTCTGAAGCTTTCTTGGGGAACTTCAAGTTGGCAGTCTTGAATGCATCGAAGCTTGCTGAAGCCTTTCCATTATATTTGGAATTGTTCACATCGAAAACGAATTTACCTTCAGCTGCTTTGTTCTTCGGTGTCTGATACTGATAAGGAGTAGCATCCGTGTTTACTCCATCGTCATCGCTGCTGCTGCAAGCGGTAAAGCTGAGAGGCAGAGCTACTACCATCAGAGCCCAGAAAATTTTGTTCAGTTTCATAGTTTACTTTATTTTTAAGGGTTAAACATTAATTTACAGGTTAGAAAATGCGACCCGTGACGCGAATGTGCAGGACAGGCCATACTTTAACCTTTTCGATGATGTCGAAAGCATCTTCCACATCATCCATATCCTTGTCTTTCAGGAGAGCGCCGAAGTCTTCAGCCTTAATGTCCAACCAGCCGGTTCCTTCGGGGGAATAGGCTTGCACCTTGGGTGTTCCGTGGAATTGCACACCGAGGTCGGCAGCCACTGCCACACGCTTGCCGGCCGCAGGAACAGCGCGGCCGATGCCGATGCCGATGTAGGGCTTCACGCTGTTGTACTTCATGCGCAGTTTGATGATGCCGTCTTCATTGGGGTCAACAGCATAACCGACGGGGTTGCGCTCAGGAGCCGGGACAATACCACCGTTGATGGGAGCATTGGGGTCTTCTTTCAGCTCGGCAGTGAGGAATTCGCTGTTGCCGAAGAACAGACCTGCGGTCACGTGGAAAGAGGATTTGGCACCAAAGGGATAGCCGTCGATGAGGATTTTACCATCCACTTTCTTGAACTTGGTCTTTACGCCCATGTCACCTTTATTGCCGTTGCGTGTATAGCTGATATCGCTTGGGTTGACGGTGATATTGGGGAAGAAGTTGATACCTGCACGTATGCCAGCCCACTGTGTAGCCGTTGTGGCGGCCTCGATACCAATACCATCAAGACCCAACGAAACACTAGCACCAAGATGGTTGAAGAGCATGTTGTCATCTACGTACTGTGCCTTCGCGCTGCTGGTAATCATCAGCAACAGAACGATGCAAGAGGAGATTTTTTTCATAGGATGAGAAGTGTTAAGGATTAAAAAAATTTATACTTATAGGCGCAAAGGTATGTTAAAATGAGTTTCACTCCAAACAATTCATCGTTTTTTTTCCTTTTTCCGCCCAAAAACCGCCGTGTCCGTGTGTTTTTCTCACTTTTTAACCGTATCTTTGCGCACAAAATAACCACCAGACACATAAATATCTCTATATAATGGCTATATTCTTTTTCAGGACTCCGCAGCAGTCCATTCTCGCCACTCAGGCAGGCCGTCAGCTCACCGTTGAGGATATTCAGAAACTTTGCTGGCTCTACGGCGATGCCACGTTCTTGGAAGTCCAGGCAATCGACGGGCGGTTCGTAGGACCTCGTCGCGAGATGATAACCCCTTGGAGCACCAACGCTGTGGAAATCACCCAGAACATGGCCATTCAGGGTATTCAGAGAATAGAGGAATATTGGCCCCTCTCTAACTCTCCCCGTGTGGGAGAGGATTACGATCCTATGCTTCAGCGCCTGTACGACGGGCTCGACCAGAATATTTTCACGGTGGATATTGAGCCGGCTCCTATTCTGACGATTGAGAATCTGGAGGAGTACAACGAGCAGGAAGGCTTGGCGCTCTCGCCCGAGGAAATAGAATACCTGCACAAGGTGGAGGGGCAGCTCGGACGCAAGCTCACGGACAGCGAGGTGTTTGGCTTCGCACAGATCAACAGCGAGCACTGCCGCCACAAGATCTTCGGCGGCACGTTCATCATCGATGGCAAGGAGATGCCCAGCAGCCTCTTCCAGATGATCAAGCGCACGACGCAGGAGAATCCCCACAAGATCATCTCTGCTTATAAAGATAATGTAGCTTTTGCTGAGGGGCCTGTCGTGGAGCAGTTCGCTCCTGCCGACCACTCCACCAGCGACTGGTTCCGCGTGAAGGAGATAGAGAGTGTCATCAGCATTAAGGCCGAGACACACAACTTCCCTACGACGGTGGAACCTTTCAACGGAGCCTCCACAGGCACGGGCGGAGAAATCCGTGACCGCATGGGCGGTGGCGTCGGTTCCTGGCCTATTGCCGGAACGGCGGTGTACATGACTTCCTATCCGAAGCCCCTAGCCCTTGATGGGCAGGGGATGGCTCCTCGCAAATGGCTTTATCAGACCCCTGAACAGATTCTCATCAAGGCTTCCAACGGAGCCAGCGACTTCGGCAATAAGTTCGGTCAGCCGCTGATAACAGGCTCTGTGCTCACCTTCGAACATGAAGAGAATGGTGAGCAGTATGGCTACGACAAGGTCATCATGCTGGCAGGCGGCGTGGGGTATGGCACCAAACGCGACTGTTTGAAGGGCACACCTGAGAAGGGCAACAAGATTGTCGTCGTTGGCGGTGACAACTACCGCATCGGCTTGGGTGGAGGCTCTGTGTCCAGCGTGGATACAGGTCGCTACAGCAGCGGCATCGAGCTGAATGCTGTCCAGCGTGCCAACCCCGAGATGCAGAAGCGCGCCTACAACCTTGTTCGCTCTTTGTGCGAAGAGGATGTGAATCCCATCGTCAGCATTCACGACCACGGTTCGGCAGGCCACGTCAACTGCCTCAGCGAGCTGGTGGAGGAGTGTGGCGGACTCATTGATATGTCAAAGCTCCCTATCGGCGACCCTACGCTCTCCAGCAAAGAGATTATTGCCAACGAGAGCCAGGAGCGCATGGGACTTCTCATTCAGGAAGAGCATCTCGACCATGTGCGCAAGATTGCTGAGCGCGAGCGTGCTCCGCTCTATGTCGTCGGTGAGACTACGGGCGATGCCCATTTCGCATTCGAACAGGCCGACGGCGTTCGCCCCTTCGACCTTGACGTGGCTCAGATGTTCGGCCATTCGCCTAAGACGGTGATGGTCGATGAGACCGTCGAGCGTAAATACCAGCCTGTTGAATATCCTATAAGCCCCATGAGCCCCATTGGGCCTATGATAGAGAGCGTTCTCTCGCTCGAAGCTGTTGCCTGCAAAGATTGGCTGACGAACAAGGTTGATCGCTCGGTGACGGGCAAGGTGGCACGCCAGCAGTGCCAGGGCGAACTGCAACTGCCGCTGTCGGATTGCGGTGTCGTTGCCCTTGACTATCAGGGGCGCAAGGGTATCGCTACCGCCTTGGGCCATGCCCCGCAGGCAGGCCTTGCAGATCCCGCAGCAGGCTCTGTCCTCTCTGTGGCTGAGAGCTTGACGAACATCGTGTGGGCGCCGTTGGCTGAAGGCCTTGACAGCGTCAGCCTTAGTGCCAACTGGATGTGGCCGTGCCGCTCACAGAAGGGTGAGGACGCCCGCTTGTATAAAGCTGTTGAAGCGCTCTCCGAATTCTGCTGTGCTTTGGAAATCAATGTCCCGACAGGCAAGGACAGCCTCTCCATGACTCAGAAATATCCCGATGGCACAAAGGTTATTGCCCCTGGAACCGTCATCGTCACCTCCGGTGGTGAGGTCAGCGATATCCGCAAGGTGGTGAGCCCAGTGCTGGCTGACGAGCCCAAAAGTGCCCTCTATCATATCGACTTCTCGTTTGACGAGTTGCGTCTCGGTGGTAGCGCTTATGCCCAGGCTCATGGCAAAGTGGGCTCAGATGTGCCCACGTGCACGAATCCTGAGTATTTCCGCGATGCCTTTGATGCCGTGCAGGAATGCGTGAAGAAGGGTTTGCTGCTGGCGGGACACGACATCAGCGCCGGCGGTCTCATCACCACTCTCCTGGAGATGTGCTTCGCCAATACCAAAGGCGGCATGAAAGTGAACCTCAACAATTTTGCAAGCGAGGACATCACGAAGATTCTCTTTGCCGAGAATCCTGGCGTCGTTGTGCAGGTCAGCACCAAGCACGAAGATGAATTCAAGAAGCTGATGGATGAGGCTGGCGTGGGCTATATATATATAGGTGTACCCGCCAGGGAACGCTCGCTGCGCATCCGCAAGGGCAGTTTTGAGGAAACCCTTGACATAGATGAACTGCGTGACATCTGGTATCGTCCTTCCTATCAACTTGATACGAAGCAGAGCATGAACGGCTGCGCTGATGCCCGCTATAAGAATTATAAGCAGCAGCCACTCGTGTGGAAAATAAAACCCGCCACCCTGTCTCTCCCTTGTAGGGAGCAGAGGGCTGGGTCTCCTCGTGCTGCTATCATCCGTGAGAAAGGTACGAATGGTGAGCGCGAGATGGCCTACAGCCTTTATCTTGCAGGCTTCGACGTGAAGGATGTCATGATGACCGACCTCATCTCAGGCCGCGAGACGCTGGATGAGGTGCAGATGATTGTCTTCTGCGGCGGTTTCTCGAACTCTGATGTCCTCGGCTCAGCGAAGGGGTGGGCAGGTGCCTTCCTGTATAATCCCAAAGCCAAGGCAGCACTCGACCGCTTCTATGCTCGTCCAGACACCCTTTCGCTCGGTATCTGCAACGGCTGCCAGCTGATGGTGGAGTTGGGGCTCCTAGAGCTGGCCCCCCTGTCATCCCCCGAGGGGGACACGGATGTAAAGTCCTCTAATAGCAAAACAATAGAAGCCCCCTCGGGGGCCGTAAGGGGGGCCACAATGCTCCACAACACTTCGCACAAGTTTGAGTCCGCCTTCCTCGGCGTCACCATCCCTGAGAACAACAGCGTGATGCTGGGCTCTTTGGCTGGCAGCAAACTCGGCATCTGGGTGGCTCACGGCGAGGGCAAGTTCCATTTGCCGCAGCCCGAGAGCGCTTATCATGTGGTGGCTAAGTATAGCTACGACGAGTATCCTGGCAATCCCAATGGTTCTGATTATAGCGTAGCAGGCCTCTGCTCGGCTGACGGTCGTCATCTGGCGATGATGCCTCACCTGGAACGTGCGATCTTCCCCTGGCAGTGCGCTTTCTATCCTTCCAACCGCAGCCGTGATGAGCTTACGCCTTGGATTGAGGCATTTGTCAACGCCCGTAAGTGGTGCGAAGAACACGCTTAGGTGATAGAATAAAAGTCGGGAGCATCTGAACAATGCTCCCGACTTCTTCTTTTAGGGCTTATGTTATCAATCATTCCCAAATATCATCCCAGTTGCGATCTGCTTTTACACCATCGCTTCCGTCGCCGCCTTCCATTTTGGAGGTGTCAACGTTGATCTTGTTGTCAACGAAACTGTTGGCAAGGAGCTGGCATTGTGCTTCGATGGTCAACCCGTTTGTAGTGGGTGACAAATATGTCTTCTTCATAGTCGGTCCTTTTTTAAGATTTATTTAACCAACATCTTATTACTGCGCTGGATATAGATTCCTTTCTGGGTAGGCTGTCCGTTGAGGCGCGCACCATTGAGGGTGAACCAAGGCTCTGTGTTCAACCGCAGATTCTGATCACCGTCAATCTTTCCGATGCCGGTCTCAATGCCGTTAATCATCAGTTTGACCTCTGCGCCTACGGGCAGCAGAAAATAGGAACGCAGTCCTGACAGTCCTCCCGATGTCAGCTTCTTCAGAGCGCCCGTGTCCTTGCTGAGATAGGCCACAGAGCCGTCAGTAGGCAGAACTTTTTTATAGGTCTGTGCTACGAAGCTGAAGGTCCCGGTATCAACGGTTTTTCCTTCGGGTTCGGTGATGTTGACGCCCTCGAATACAGGGTTCTCAATATTAGCAGTAGGGCGGACGAAGTAGGGCGTACCTGCGCTGATGGCTGTGACATCGGAAAAGAACAGGGTGTTCTCATTTTCACTGGTCAGCTCTACAATATCAGTCCCTGCCAGCGCGGAGGAACTGATTTGTTCCTCCGTGAGGGAAAAGGGGACGGAGAAGCCCTGCCAGACATTTGCTGTCAGCGTGCGCTCGAGAGTTACATCGACGCCGGCGGCAACGGTTGCCGGTGTGGTGTCGCTCTCGCGAATGGTGAGGTGCTGCATGTCGAGGGCGTAGGAGGCTCCAACTTGTGTGTCGAAGGCAATCTCATCAGCCGAAATCACTTCGACAGCAATGCGCTCGCCTGCGTATGTGACTGTGGCTTTGGCTATACCAGGATAGTTAACGGTACATTTTTGACCTTTGCAACTTGTAATGGTGGCAGAGGTCAGCTTGCTGTTTGTCCAAGCCTGATCCACGGTGAAATCGCCCACAGCTTTGAGGCCATTGACGCTACCGCTGGTCCATGCGGTTGGCAGTGCGGGCAACAAGTGGATAGCTCCATCATAACTCTGCAGGAGCATCTCTGCTACGCCGGAAGTGTAGCCAAAGTTTCCGTCGATCTGGAAGGGAGAATGGGCATCCCAGAGGTTATAGTAGCAACCGCCTTGACCCGACATAGCGATGACGTAGCTCCTGCTATGCTTGAGCATGAGAGCGAACACAGCGCGTGCATCGTCTCCTTTCAGGGCGCGGGCGAAAAGATTCACCTTCCATCCGCCAGACCAACCAGTGACGTCGGTGGCATTGCGCACGAGCAGAGAGTTCACGGCCGCCTCGTAGAGTCGTTTGCCTTCGTCATCCTTGGCGTAAGCAGACACTTGGCTATAAGGATAGAGGGCCATGAGGTGACTGAGGTGGCGGTGACCGGCGGCATCGCTTTGTGAGTTCAGCGTGAGGTCTGCCCATTCACTTAAGCAGGTCTTTCCATTATATATTTCGGTGTGGAGTCCCTTGTCAAGCACCTCCCAGAAGTCGCGCATTTCCTGTAGGTCGGTAGCGGCGATGGGAGAGTCAGTTCCTAATGCCTCGGCACCTTCGATGACGCTGCGCACGACCTCTGCGGTGTTCTGCTGTGCAAAAGCCGTGGAGTGGCCGGAAGGCCCGTGCTCAGGTGAGTATTCGTCGGCAACAAAGTATGTGCCGTCGGTAGCCTTGGTACTGATATCTTTGAGGAATTGTGCAGCTGTGAGCATTGCGGGCAAGGCACGACGCAGGAAATCGCGGTCGAGTGTGTAGCGGTAGTGCTGCCAGAGATGCGAGCAGTTCCACGCTGCGAGGCTCTTAATTTTGAATGCCATCCACGACGATGTGCCGCCGAAGATATTTGTCTCGGTGGGAACCATCCAACCGCGCACGCCGCTTTGGTAGCGTTGTGCCACGGTGTGGAAGTTATAGTCATCGCCTGCGTTGCTGATGATGTTGTTTAGGAAGGGCAGGTGCATGGTGCTGAGGTTGGTGATTTCAGCAGGCCAGTAGTTCATCTGCACGTTTACATCGGTGTGAATGTCGCAGTGCCAGAAATTGGTGTTACTGTTGTCATTCCAGATACCTTGCAGGTTAGCAGGTGCGTTGATGAGCACGTTGTTGCAACTGATTTCGAGATAACGACCATACTGGAAGTAGAGTTGCTCGAGGAAGAGCCCATCTGCTTTCGTGCGATTGGCTGCTGTAGCATAATTGTCAACCAAATCCTTGGTAATCATTGTGCTGGCTGCATCGCCCAGTTGCAGGCTCACGCGTCCCATGAGCTCAGAGAACTGTGCCACATGATCATTGTACACCTTGCCCCATCCATCGGAAATAGCAGCATCAAGCAACAGGCTGTTGGCAGCCGCTACGTCATTGCGTGTACCATTGACAAATGTTGGTGTGCTGTCATCGAAGTTGGTGGCCGCGGTCATGTAAAGGACAATCTCTGTAGCCCCATCCACTTCTATGCCTTCGCTAGTTGTGGTCACCGTGCCTCCTGTGGCCACGACACGCATTTCCGTGCTGTAGCTGACGGTCTTCAGTTTGCCGCCGAAGGTTCCACTATTGCCGCTGTAGGTCGCTGCCGAAGCATTGATGTAAGCATCGGGCTCGTAGCTGAAACGCAAGTGCAACGGCTCGCTGCCGTCGGCCACGTAGCGGGCAGCCATCACGCGGTGGGGAGCTGAGACGAGATAGCGGCGTGTGTAGTGTGTGCCTGTCGAGCTGGTGAAGTCAACACCTGCCACGCCCTTCTCTATGTCGAGATAGCGTGTGTAGTCGTTGATGGGCTTGCTATTATCCATAATAGATCCCATTCCGCTGAGGTCGTCCACGAGGATTTTGCCCAAGCAGGCGTATTTGCCGTGCTCGCCCCAGTCTGTCGGTGAGCCGTTGTAAAGGGTCTTCTCGTTGAGGATGATTTCGTCCTGCATTACGCCGCCCAGCAGCGTGGCTCCCACCTGCCCATTACCGATGGGCAGGCCATATTCCATCCAGGGATGGGCGGAACCGGCCAGTGTGGCAGGGAAGTCATACCATAGGCTCAGCGTGCTGATGTCTGTTGGACGCGTGCCGCCGTTCACCGAATGGTAGTCGAAGATAGGCATTTCAGCTTCATCTATCAGCGTCAGCTTGTTGCTGTTGTCGCCGGCACTCCAGAAGCCGATGTTCTTGCCGGCAGCCATGCCGCCCCAAGGATTAAAAGTGGTGCCCGTGTTGCCCTTGCGTGCAATCTCAAACGAGCCATCGGAATTGCTAATGAGCGTGAAGTTTGTGGCCTGGGCTGCGGTGGCTACCGTGTAGCAGAAGTCGCTCGTGGTGTGCTTGACAGCGACATAATGTCCGTCGCGGCTGAGGAGCTTGAAACTTGAAGCATCGCCAATCAGCGCCCATACGGTATTGAATACCCCCTTGGTGATAAGCAGGTCGCCAAGGCTCTCACCCTCGCCGATATACACAGTTCCGGCTTTGAACTTTATGCCGAAGTACTTGGCTGTCTCTGCCGATGTCGAGAAGTAATCAGCATCGGTGTGAACGCTTTGCACTTCAAAGTAGAAGGTGGAACCGTTATCGCCTACGGCACCGCCCGCGTTCCACAAAGCGAGATAGTCGCCGCGCTTGTTCCAATAGTTGTTGCCCGAACTGCCCTTTCGAATGTATGAGGCTTCGCCCGTAGGATATTTCGAAGCGTCGTAGAAGGAGAAGTAGGTGGTGTAGATAGCATCGCTGGCAGTGAGTGACGCATCCACCATCGTGGCGCGGGCAGAGGCTTCGCTGCCCGACATACCCAACACCTTGACGGGGCCAGTCGAGTAGTTATAGAAGCGGACGGTGCCGTCGCCCTGGTCCTCCACGCGCCATAGGGCTTTGAGGTCGGTGGGAGTAGTGGTGTTGGTGATCTTCAGGTTGCCGCTGCCATCGGTGTAGTTGCTGTTCAGGCTGAGGTAGGCACCATTGTGGTTCTTGATCGTGTACCACTTGTAAATGGATTGGTCGTAGTAGGTGACGGTGATGGTGGTGCCGCTGATGCTCGCAACACCAGCGTATCCGTTGATACTTAAGGCTGTGAGGGCATCTGCAGAAAGATTGATGGGCGCTACCATCGTTCCGCCATGCAGGTACGTCGTCCCTTTATAGATCAGTCCACCGCCTGACGGGGCACCTGTCACGACAACATTGTAATTGGCGGAATTAACGAATTCTACCGGATAGATGTACCAGTCGTTGTTGCCGCCAGTCGAGATGACTTTGCCACTCTTCCAGAAAGCAAGCGTGTGGGTTGCTCCATTGTTGTCAACGATGCTTCCGTAGGTTGTTCCGTCGGTGGTGAGGTTCCATCCAAAGTGGCCGGCCTCGCCGTTGATGTTATAGAAGAAGTAGTTGCCAGGCGTTGTACCGGTGGTCAGGTCTTTGGTAATATATCGTCCGTTGGCAAACTGAATGTTATAGACACCAGGAGTCCCCGTCTGGAGGAAGCGCACCAGATTATTCTCTGCCTCTGACTGCCGTCTGCCATAGAATGAAGCTGCGGTCTGTTCTGTTGAAGCACGCATCAGTTTTTGACCTGAACCGGCATCGTACATCACGGATTCGCCTTCTCTGATCTGGGTGACCAGATACCAATGGGTATCATCCGAGGTGGAGGTGGCTGGGGTCATGGTATTTCCCTTGTCGCCTACAGACAGGAGATAATCCACCGACCAAGCTGTTGTGCAGACAAACAGCATACAAAGTGTAGTAATAATACGTGTTAGACTTTTCATGAGGTTATATTGTTTTTGAGGTTTCAATTGGTGCAAAGATAAGTGGATTCGTCGATAACGGCAAATTTTTTTTCCACTTTCCTTTTCACCTCATCTAAAAAAGAAAAAAATGCGTGTTCTTTTGCCAATATGTGGGATTTGCACTACCTTTGTCACGTTTAAGTAAAAATGTCTATGACATCCCCCTTTCATAACGTATCTCTGTTCTCCAC
>Ga0247609_10004167_pt1 | contig 14469 bp, 10 predicted proteins | sample 172DNAGHGlowgp2_FD_193487 | JGI IMG/M metagenome (GOLD analysis project Ga0247609, IMG submission 193487) | Sheep rumen microbial communities from Palmerston North, Manawatu-Wanganui, New Zealand - 1728 DNA GHGlow gp2 | ecosystem: Host-associated > Mammals > Digestive system > Stomach > Rumen ...
AAATGTCTGGAGCAGGGATACTTATCCGTAAACCCTGTCGTAAGAGTCAGAAAAGAGGATGATACCTATTATCTGACCTATAAGGGAAAAGGCTTTCTTAAACGCGAAGAGTATAATCTTCCGCTTAACAAAGAATCCTATGAACACTTAATCGCAAAGGCCGACGGAAAGCTCATAAAAAAGAAACGTTACTTAATCCCTTACAAAAAATACACCATCGAACTCGATATATTTGAAGGTGAACTCGCAGGACTTATTATCGCTGAAGTAGAGTTTGAAACCGTCGAAGAAGCCACCTCTTTCACCCCTCCTTCATGGTTTGGGGAAGATGTAACCGGCAACAAAAACTATACCAACGCAAGTCTGGCTTTAAACTAAGAATCTGCGACGATTCTTTTTAAACATGGTAAAAGAATCGCCGCTGCATTGTTATGCTATTTTCGAATTTCGACGATAGGGCCGCCCTTGCCTTCGATGTAATCTCCGGTGATGGTTACGGTACCTATGTTATCATCTTTGGGAATTTCATACATGATGTCGAGCATGAATTCTTCGATGATGGCACGCAGCGCTCTGGCGCCCGTGTCTCTTTCTTTTGCCTTCTTTGCAATGGCTCTTAATGCAGAATCATCGAATATAAGCTTTACTTCATCGAGTTCGAGAAGCTTCTGATACTGCTTTAAGATTGCATTTTTCGGCTCTTTTAGGATATCCACCAAAGCATCTTCATCCAGACTGTCGAGCGGACAGATAATCGGAAGTCTTCCGACAAATTCGGGAATCATTCCGTATTTCTTGATATCTTCCGTGGTAACCTTGTGAAGAAGTTTTTTGTCTTTGTCGTACTTGTCTTTTAATTCGCTGTTAAAACCTATGCCGGCCTGCTTGGTAAGACGGGCCTTGATGATTTCCTCCATATCGGGAAATGCACCGCCGCATATAAAGAGAATGTTTCTCGTATTAACCGTGGTCATCGGAACCATTGCATTCTTGCTGGTAGCGCCCACGGGAACTTCTATCTCCGCGCCTTCAAGGAGCTTTAACATTCCCTGCTGAACAGATTCGCCCGATACATCTCTGTGGTTGGTATTCGGCTTCTTTGCAAGCTTGTCGATTTCATCGACAAAGATAATACCGCATTCTGCTTTATCCACATCGTTGTCTGCTGCAGCGAGGAGCTTGCTTACAACGCTTTCGATATCATCGCCTATATAGCCTGCTTCGGTTAAAGCCGTGGCATCGGCGATTGCTAAAGGCACATCAAGAAGCTTCGCAAGAGTCTGCACGATATATGTCTTGCCACAGCCTGTAGGGCCTAACATTAAAATATTTGATTTTTCGATTTCAATTTCATCCATGGTGTCTGTAGCAACTCTTTTATAATGGTTGTAAACAGCTACGGATAAAATCTTTTTGGCCTCTTCCTGACCTATTACATATTCATCAAGCTTTGCCTTTAATTTGTGAGGTGCCGGTATATCCTTAAGCTTGATAATCGGCTCTTTTTTCTCGTCTGGATTTCTCTTCTTAATCTTGGTTCTGGGATTGATATTACCGCCCATCAAATCGTTGAGATTTAAGAAAAATGTTCCGTGAGGAGCAGGGCCTTTGGGCTTGTCGTCCTTTTTCTCTTCCTTCTTTTCAGGCTCGTCTTCTTTATTTTCCGTTACAATCGAAGCCTGATTGTCTGTTTTGTTTTCCTGAATACCTGTCGGTGTTTCAGTATTGTTCATACCGCCCATTCCCGGAAACATTCCTGCCAGTGCTGCGGGATCCATTCCGAGCATGTCTTTGTAAGGGGACTGATTAAGCATATCCGTACTCTTTTGCAGGCAGTCAATGCATATGCAGAGAGAATCGGACATTTTGAGCATTTTCCCCGCTACGCTTTCGGTTCTGTGGCATACCGAACAGATATCTTCGTATTCGTTGTTCATCTTTTCTCCTAAAATAATTAGTCTCTTTTATTTGCCCTGAAGCGTTATCTCGATGGTAAATTCTTCGTATTCGCTTCCGTTGTATCTTTCGTAAGTAATATGGACTTTGCTGCCCTTTGCATACGAAGCAAGATACTTTTTAAATTCAGCCATCGAAACAATGGAATCGCCTTCAAATTCGGTAATAATGTCGCCACGCATAAGTCCTGCCATATCGGCGGTACCGCCGGGAACGACTTCCGAAATATAAACTCCCTTGGGAATAACGGCGCCTTCGTTTGTATAGAGCGTTGAATTGATTTCCACTGCAGAAATTCCGAAGTAGGACTGCTGGTCCTCGGGCAATTCGCTCAGCTGCTGTTTGTTCATCAGATCACGAATAATAGGATCGGCTTCATTGATTGGAATGGCATATCCCATACCTTCTACCGCATTGCCGAAGAGCTTATCTGAGTTGATACCGATGAGTTCGCCTTTCATATTAAGCAAAGCGCCGCCGGAGTTACCGGGGTTAATTGCCGCATCGGTCTGTATGAATCTGCCGGGTTCTCCGGACTCTGTGATAATTTCTCTGTCGAGTGCACTTACGACACCGGCCGTTACCGACTGGCCGTATCCTAAAGCATTGCCGATAGCCACAACGCCTTCACCGACCTTTGTTTCATCGGAATTGCCTATAATTGCTATCTTGATATTGCCGAGTGTGGAATCGCTTAATTCGGACAAATCAACCGCTACAACCGCAAGGTCCATTGAAACTTTTTTGCCTTTTACGGTCGCGGGAGCATCCGTTCCGTCACAGAAATTGATGGAAATCTGTTTGTTGTTTTCCACTACGTGATAGTTGGTGGCAATCAGAAGTTCGGTATCGGACTGTCCTACGATGATACCGCTGCCGGCACTTTCACCCTCGTATTTATAGCCGTTGTAATCATAATCTCCGACTACATTGATGGATACGATGGCAGGCATGCAGTTTTCGGCTACTTCGGCAACCGTATAACCTTCGCTTGCCATAACGATATCTTCGACTTCCTCTATCTTCTCTTCCTGTTCTTCAGGTATCTTCGCATGGAAATCACTCTCTTGGTCATTGGGCTTTATCGGGTCCGAAGGACCGGGTGTAAAGTTTGTGCCCGAAGAAGGAAGTTCGCCGACCACGGCGGGAACTATCAGTTTGTTTGAAGCTATCGAAATGCCGGTATACGCAACTCCGGCACACACTCCGAACACTATACCCAAAAATACAATCCATAAAAACATTAAAATTTTATTAGGTTTTTTCTTATTCTCTGAACTCATAAATAACACCTCCCGTCGGAGAATTTTTATTTAGTTTCTTCGTTTTTCGAACCTTCGGTTTTTTCGGTTTTGATCTCCGGTTCGTTATCACTCTTCCATGCAACTTCCCTGTTGGTGGTAACTGCATGTGAACGGTCTATCATCTTATCCTTGGGACGAACCTTTATTTCGTCTCTTAAAGTTGATTTTCTGCCGGTTTCCTTATAAGGATCGGTATTGCTTGACGCCTTGTGAACCATTCTGCCGTCTTTGTATTCGGTTTCGGTGATACCGTATCCCGCATGGAAATTGATTTTTTTATTATTCTCGTAAACATCCTTGCCAATCCAGTACTCGGGCATCGATGAAAACTTCGTGAGTAAAAATCTGGGCAAAAACTCATGTAAAAGACCCAGTCTGTATCCCATAAACTTAAAAGCACTGTTTATGATAAGTTTTGGAATAAGATAAGCCTTTTTTCTTTTTTTAAGATGTTCTATAGTCTTTGATACAAGCTTCTTTCCTTCGCCTACCGAAGATACATTCTTAAATATCTCGGGATAGTCGGCCTGCGATACGCCAAGGTCAAAGTTTCTTTTAAAAAGAGTAATATTACCGTAATCATGCGAATGAATTACTTCCGCAGATGCCGTATATGCTATCTTATATCCGGCCTTGATAAGATGTGCGGCGTAAATCATATCTTCGTTGAAAATGACATATTCTTCGAATCCGCCCAGTTCTTCATACACATCACGGTCATATGCCGCGCAGACATTCGAGCAGAAGTATGTCTTAATTCCGAGTTCATTTATATCAGATACGCTTTTAAGCCTCGATTTTCTTGGGTAATTGAAATTTCTTGTAAATCTTTCTATCTCTCCGGACGTTTTCTTGGCCACCTGTCTCGCATAGGAAGCAGCAGCTTTGCCCGTTATAATGGGGTTGATGAGTCTTTCAATCATCTCCTCGTTTTTGGGCACGGCGTCATCCGTCATCATAACAAAAATATCGGCCTCGGATCTTAAGACACCGTCTCTTCTTGTTCTGCCGTGATTGAACTCTCTTTTGGAAATATGCGTCACATGAACATTGTCATACACATTATTCAGAGGATGATTAAACATAAGCTCCGAATAATATCTTTCCTCGGTGTTCATCACTATTATTCTGTTAATCGGATACGTCTGTTTCTCGAGCATATCTATAAGCCTGATGAATGATTCCTTGGGCTTATATGCGGGAATTATGACGTCTACAATAGGATTGTCTCTCATTAACCTTAAATTAACCTTAAATTAACCTTACATTTCAAAAAGGTCTCCATATTTTACTATGGAGACCGCTTACATTTTTACTTTCCGTACGTCGCCGCTTCGGCTTTAATTTCCTGGGAAATCTTTTTAACTGTTTCCGTAGGTGTATATTCTATTCCGGGGTAAAGGAACTCATGAAGTTCCACTACATTACTTTCAAGGTCTGTCGGAATAACACAGGATCCTTTGGCACCGAGAAGCCCCGAGACTTTATTATCACCAAAAGGAAAACCGTCTGAAGCAACAATTTCATACTTGGCAGCATCACTTGCCATAGGAATTATTTCCTTGTCCAAATCCATATTGGTTGCTATATAAGGAAATACATCGGTACAAATCTTGGAAATCTGTACAGGATCGATTTTCTTGGCCTTTACAACTATCTGTGACAATACATCACGCTGTCTTTCCGTACGCCTGTAATCATCTCCGGCAGTATAACGGATACGGCAGTATGCCAGTGCCTGATAACCGCTTAATGTCTGAAGTCCTGTTCTCTCAACGGGAATATAATCATCTGTAAGAACGGCGTTGGTCTCAGTAGAATACATCGATCTCTGATAGTCATTCAGGTATTTTATCTCATTCTGCTGAATATCAATATCTACACCACCAACAGAATCAATGGTATTCATAACGCCGTCAAATCCAACCGTAACAAACTGAGTAATATACAAATCCAGATTCTGATTAAGCATATTTATTGCTCTTGCAGGTCCGCCGTAAGCATATGCAGCATTACATTTCTGTAAATTCGATTTCTGTTCGGAATCATCCTTCGGCGGCTCGGCAATATTCAAAAGCGTATCTCTGTAGACACTGCAGAGTCTTGTTTCACCGGTTTGGTTGTCAATTGCACAAATGATAATCGTATCTGTTCTTGTACCTTTTTCAAGCGTTCCGTTACGTGCATCCACTCCGAAAAATGCCAAAGTGGTATAGGTTTTTTTGATTTCCTCAACGATGGGATCGTCTTCTTTGATGTTTGTAACAATTTCGTTCTCGGGAAGATCATACTTCTGAACACCGGTTTCCTCGTCCGTTGCTCTGAATGCATAAATGAGAACTACGATTACGGCAACAAGTACTAAAGCTTCAACGCCTATGATAATGTTTCTGAATACTTTGTTGCCACCCTTTTTCTTTTTCCTTTTAACGTTTCCGTTTCCTCTTGTCCTGTCTGACATTTCCAATTCCTACCTAGGTAGCCTCCTAATAAGCATTTTTGTTGACAAATCCTTTAAGGAATGTCAAAAGAATAATCTGAATATCCAACCCTATAGTCCAGTTCTCAATATAGTAAATATCGTACTCGACTCTTTTTCTGATGGAAGTATCTCCTCTGTATCCGTTTACCTGCGCCCAGCCGGTAAGACCCGGTCTTACCTGATGCTTTACCATGTAACGTGGGATTTCTTCCTTAAACTGCTCAACGAACTGAGGTCTTTCGGGTCTCGGTCCGATTAGAGACATATCCCCTTTTAAAATGTTGAAGAACTGCGGTGTCTCGTCAAGACTGGTTCTTCTTAAAAACTTTCCGAAACCTGTAACTCTCGGATCGTTTTTGGTGGTCCACTCTTTTTCCTCTTCTTCGGGCTTCTGCTCAATCATGGTTCGGAACTTATACATCTTAAAAACTTTGTTGTGAAGTCCGACTCTTTCCTGAACAAAAAGCACGGGTCCGTCTTTTCTGCTTTTAATAACTATAACCGACAAAAGCATTATCGGAGAAAAAAGAATGATGGCCACAAGTGAGCCTATTATATCAACGACTCTCTTTAAATACCAGTTAAAAGTACTGGTTAACGGAACTCGTCTTATATTAATGACAGGCAGTCCCGATAAATCTTCCGTGTAAGGCCTTGACGGAATAACCGAATTGTAATCCGGAATGAACTTGGTGTGAACACCGGATTTCTCACACTTTCCTACGATTTCCTCAAGTCTTTTATAATTCTTAAGAGGAAGTGCAATGGCTATTTCGTCCAGCTTGTTCTCGGGTAAAATCTCTTCGAGATTGTCAATTCTTCCGAGAACCTGTATTCCTTTGTAATAAGTTCCCGCAGGAACTTCGTCATCCAGAATTCCTCTGATGCGGTATCCCCACTGAGGATTGACCAGAATTCTGTCTATATACTGTTCGCAGGCTCTTGAATAACCTACGATAACTACCTGCTTGGCATTGTGTCCGACTTTTCTTATATGGGAAAGAATCCTTCTGACCGCAAATCTGTATGCAGTCATTAAAACCACATTAAGTACCGCGAATACGATAATCAGCGAACGTGAAAAGTTGGGCTGATTGATCAAATAAAGTACTACCAGGAATATCATCGCACCGATGACATTAGCTTTGACGACATCAAAGAATTCACCGATCATGGAAGACATTCTTTTGGGTTTGTAAAGGTTCAGTGTAGCAAATATGGCCAGGTAACCCGGTAGAATAAAATACAGGGCAAAAAAGTAAGTTTTCATCGGCAGGACACCCTGATCCACCGGTGTGAAAATTACCATTCTGCCATACCAAGCCAGAAAATATGCTAAAGCCGTTACTAGAAAATCAAGCACAACATGCAATCTGTTAAAAAATGTTTGATTGTCCTTAATCATAAGCAACTTGCGCCCATTAACTCAGACGCCCTCGAATTATAATGATACAATACGAAATTGTTTTTTTCAAGCCTAATAAATAATGTTCTTTATCATGTCAAACTCTATCTTCAAGGCTCTTTTTCGCTTGGCCGAATCGAAAACAATTTTCCTGTTTTTCTCGCCTTCGCTTCTTTTGACTTTTCTTCCTTCTTTGATTCCGGCTCTGTAAACTTTGCCCAAACCTTTGCGGATAAAGAAAAGCTGTTTTATAATAACGCCCGCTTCCTGCGCGGGAAAATTGACAATCTTTTGTAACAGCGTCTGGTTTTTATACCTTAAAAGAATGGAATTTCTGGCTGCCAGTCTTACCTTGTATTCGTTATAACGCGAACCGCTGGTCGCACTTCCTTCGTGAAATACTTTGGCCGAAGGCTCGTACTTATTTACATATCCGTATATACGCGCCCTGTATCCTATTTCCACATCCTCCAGATAGGAAATGTGATTTTCGTCAAAGAGACCCAGTTCCAAAAGAACGCTTCTTCTGTATATGGCCGCCCCCGCACAGGACGAAAAGATTTCCGTGGGTTCGCTGTAACTGTCGGCAAGCTTGTCTTTGCCCCTCGTCCTCGCCCAGCCGAGTATATTATAAAAATCTCCGGCATTGTCTATAAGTGCATGATTACGGGCCGAAAGCATTTTGCACTGGATTGAAAACGTGTTTTTGCTTTCCGCGTCCATGACTTTTATGAGAGTGCTTAGACAACCGTCATCCACATATGCATCATTGTTTAAAAGAAACACATATTCGGCATCGGAAGCCTTGATTCCGTCATTAACCGAAGCCGCAAATCCGCGGTTTTCACTGTGCTTGATCAAACGGGCTCTAGGATAAGCCGCAACGGTTTCTTCCGTTCCTTTTTCTGTGGAAGCATCGTCGATTACTATAATGTCGTAATCCGTGAAGTCCTGTTTATCAAGTGCCGCAAGGCATTTTTCGAGAAGCAATATTCCGTTGTAATTGGGTATTACTACACTTAACTTCATAAAATAAACTACTCCCGCTTGCGATCGGGATCGTATAAAATCTTATACCCAAGTTCTCTTACCTTCTTGCAGAAAGCAAGACTTATATCCACATAATCCGGAGCATTTTTCGCAAGTTTCGATTCTACCATCTCATCGTAGAGTTTTTCAAGTGCAGGATTGATTCTCATGTTTCTGACATCTCCGGCTTCAACCTGCTGTATGAGGGAACCTCTGTGCATATATCCGCCCATGCCCTTGGCCAGTCCGCGATATAATACGGTTCCATCTTCTCTCATCGCACCGCCGGATAATTTGCCGAACTTGTAAATAGGTCCGCATACCATTCCGAGCTCCGGTCTCGTGGTGAAAAGAAGGTTTTTATATTCAATATGATAAAATCCCAAATGTGATGTATGGGATACCGTAACTGCCCATCCCATTGATTTGCAGAAATCATCCACCGCACGGCGTCCCGCTTCATAAGCATATTCTTTCGCATCGGTATTTCCTGCGGTCGAATTCGCGTGGCATCTCCAGTGATATAAAATCTTGGGTACATGAAGAATGCGTTCTTCGGGGTCATCCATGCTCTTTACCGCTCTTAAGAAAATATCGTAATCCTGTGCGCCGTCATATTCGGGGCGGAACAAAAGTTCCTGTATCAGGTTTCTCTCAATAAATGCCAGATGACAGATATAGTTGTTCGTCAGGAACATATCCAAATTGAAATTCGGTTTTCTGTTCGGCTCAAAGAAAGATTTTCCCTTTGCGTCGGTCTTGTCTTCATCCGAATAAACAAGCTTGGCTCTGTATTCGTTGCTTACAAGTGCTTTGGACATATAGTAAAGTGCATCGGGAGTTAATAAATCGTCGTGATCTAGCACTCCTACATAATCACCCGTGGCAACTTTTACGCCTTTATTAATGTTCGCGGATATTCCACCGTTTGAAGTAAGATGGATATATCTTATAAGACATCCGTCGTAATCGTATGATACATCGGTATCCGCGGATAATCTGTGAATGCTCTTAATATCCTCATCTCTTAATGCTCTTCCCGCAGGTCTGTCTCCGTTGACCACTCCGGTCATGTTTTCGATTTCATCCATGAGTTTCCTGTTTCTCGAGCCGTCAACAACTATGAATTCCCAGTTGTTGTATGTCTGTCCGAGAACGCTGGCAATCATTTCATCGAAATACAAAATATCTGTTTCAAACGCAGGAACGACCAAAGAAAACTTGATGCTTGAAGAAAATCTGCTGCTCCACGCTTTCTGTGCTTTTAATTCTTCAGTTGTGGCAAGCTGATATCTGAAACTCTTGGGAGGCTTGCTTAATGCCGTGTCTGCAACGGCTACCGCAGTCTTTTCAATCCCGTTTCTTCTTAAGTACCTGCTTGCTTTTCCGTATAATTCGTTTGCCTTGGCCATTTCCAGTCTCCGTTTTTATGAAAGTTTGCTCTTAAGTGCTTCTGTAAGTTCTCCTACTTTCTTCTTTGCATCTTCAAGGCTCTCGCCCTTTACACCCATATAGAACTTAATCTTGGGTTCGGTACCCGAAGGTCTTGCGCAGCACCACGCGTCATCAGAGAGTTCAAAGTAAAGAACGTTCGAATAAGGAAGTCCGGTTGAACTCTTTTCGCCGGTAGCAATATCAATTCTTTCATCCTTTGTATAATCTCTTATGGCAAGTACTTTCCATGCGCCGAATTCCTTGGGAGGATTGGCTCTTAAGTTCTCCATGATGGCTGCAATCTGCTCGCTGCCTTCCTTGCCCTTCATGGTGATTGTATAAAGGTCTTCCTTGTAATATCCGTACTTTTCGTACATATCAAGCATCATATCCCATACGGTGATACCCTGCTTCTTGCAGTATGCGGCTACTTCGCAGAGACACATAACGGCTACGATGGCATCCTTGTCTCTTGCATGGGTGCCTGCGAGACATCCGTAGCTTTCCTCGAGACCGAATACATAATTGTTTGTGCCTTTTTCGATAAACCACTTAATCTGCTCGCCGATATATTTAAATCCTGTAAGGACTTCAACTTCTTTTACGTTGTATGCCTTGCAGATAACGTCAGCCATATTGGTGGTAACGATTGTCTTGACAAGCGTGGGATTCTCAGGCATAAGACCTAATTTGGTACGCTCTCTTAAAATATATTCGGCAATTAACATACCGGACATATTTCCCGTAAAAGATACATACTCGCCGGATTTTGTATCATATGCGTAAATACCGAGTCTGTCCGCATCGGGGTCTGTAGCAAGAACAACATCTGCTTTAACTTCCTTGGCAAGTTTAAGAGCAAGAGTAAATGCCTTGGGATCTTCGGGGTTGGGATATTCAAGAGTCGTAAAGTTGGGATCGGGCATTTCCTGCTCGGGAACAACCGTTACATTTTCAAATCCGATTTCCTTTAAGATTCTTCTGGCAGGTATGTTGCCTGTTCCGTTAAAAGGTGTGTAGACAATCTTTAATTCCTTGCCCATTTCTTTTATGATTTCAGGATGGATAATCTGCTTTTTAAGTTCCGCCATAAAAGCATCATCGATTTCCTTGCCTGTCTGAATGTAAAGGCCTTTGGCAATTGCTTCGGCCTTGTCCATTGTTTTAACCGTATGATAATCAGTTACGTTTTTAACGTAGGAAATAATCTCTTTGTCTCTGGGGCTGGTAATCTGAGCGCCGTCTTCCCAGTATACTTTGTAACCGTTGTATTCGGGAGGATTGTGGCTCGCCGTGATTACAATACCTGCGGTACATCCAAGGTATCTGACAGAGAACGAAAGCTCGGGTGTGGGGCGAAGTGCATCGAATACGTATGCCTTGATTCCGTTAGCTGCCATGCAAAGTGCAGCCTCATCGGCAAACTCGGGCGAGAAACGTCTTGAATCGTAAGCAATCGAAATGCCCTTATCCTGAGTACCCTGTGCAAGAATATAATTTGCAAGGCCCTGTGTAGCCTTTCTGACGGTATAAAAGTTCATTCTGTTGGTTCCGGCACCGATAACGCCTCTTAAACCGCCGGTACCGAATTCCAGTTCTCTGTAAAATCTATCTTCTACTTCCTTGTCATCGTTTCTGATTGCAAGTAATTCTTTTTTTGTCTCTTCATCAAAATAATCGTCTTCAAGCCAGAAGTTAAACTGTTCCCTGTAATCCATAGTATTTACTCCTTTACAATCAAAGATTTCTGCGCATGAGCACACACTATATATTTTAACTCTTTTTTATATTAAATACAACAAAATCAAGTCTTCCAAAAAGTAAAAAAGCAGTCCGAAGACTGCTTTTATAAACATGTGATATGAAATGCGAGAAGTAATATGTTTCTGACTACCCACTGTCCCAGTAAAATGCCGATTCCGACAAGTATGGTTATCGTCACGGGGAAGCCTTCAAATCCGAGTTTTTTGGTGGTTTTTACCAGTATGGTATTTATCATAAAAATCAGATAATCGGCGTATGTATACGGAACGAAAGGATTCATAAGAATACTCTTGATGAAATGTCCGTGTATCAGCTGATAAAAACTTCTCGTTCCGCCACAGCCCGGACAGTATATGTGTATTGCACTGTATACTGCGCATTTTATGCCGCCGTTTGCAAGATAATCGCCGAATACGAAGAATAAAACAATTACGGGAATCGTCAGTATGCCGAACGCTATACCGAGTTTAAACCAGGTATCGGTAAGATCATCCTTAAAAAGACGTCTGCCCATATTACTGCGTAGCTCTTACGATGTTGATGATAATGATTATAAACCAGACAAGAATAACGATTAATGAAAGTACAAGGCCGATAATACTTGTAATCAAACCGCCTGTAGCAGGGCCTTCGGCTTTTTTCTTCTTTGCAATAATGCTTAAAATAAGTCCTACAATACCAAGTACGCAGTTAAGGCAGGGGAATGCGCAGCAAAGAAGTGATGCGATACCCACGATAAGACCTGCGATCGAAAGTCCCTTTAAACCGCCTTCGGCAGCAGCTTCTTCTGTATCTGCGGCGTAGCTGTAAGTAACCTGCTCTGCCTGTTCTACGGTTTCCTGAACATCCTGTACTTCCTGAGTTTCCTGTACATCCTGAACGGGTGTCTCGTTTAAATTGTTGTTATCCATTTCTTTTCCCTCCGGATTGTTAAAAATATTATATGTTTAAACAAAACATATCGGCAATTTGATTAAATATGGCTGATATCCGTAAACATCGCAATATCTGTATCAAAGGTGCAGATGTCGTTTAAGTTAAGATCATGAACATTATTGTGACCTGTGCTTCTGCAGATATCCATCAAGTCTTCGGTCATGCTGTTGGCCATATCGATATCAAAACCTTTTTCTACAAGTACGAAGTTGGCTCCGAGAGCAAGAATCTTTGCGAGTTCCTTTGCATCCTTTAATGATTCAACGCGTACTAAAATCTCAAGTTTTGAATTTACTCTGTTAAGATAATTTCTGGCTCTTCTTAACGCGTAAGGAAGAATTCTGAGTGAAACATCATTTAATACTACGAAATCGAGTTTTGCAAAAACGCATGCTTCCAGATCATCTTCTATTCTTCCTGCCACAAGATCGATACCTATGGGAGTTCCGTTGAATCTTGCTCTTGCGATTTCAACTTCTTCCTTAAGTTCTTCCTTGCTTGAAAGATTGGGAATATGTCCATCTTCTCCCTTCACAAGAACCAGTGCCTGATTTGTATAATTCTCGGGCTTTGAGTTGTTGGGAATATGTTCTCCCCAGATAAAGAGCTTCGAGAAGCAGAACGGCTGCAATACTTCTACGGGATTTGCCGTACGTGCGCCGATTACTGTTCTTGTTTCTACTTCCGCATCCCTGTTAAGAGGAAGAGGATTGCACTGTGCGGGAAGAAGAATTATGTTCTCAAGGCCGTATGCACTGCCTCTGTCCAAATAACGATAATCTTCAAACAGTTTCTTTGCATTCGAATCATAAACAACTGTATATTTGGGATCTCTTTTAAGAACCGAATATTCTACGCCGGGTGTTTCTGCATTGGCAACGTTTTCGTCAAGACTGATGTAATCTCTTTCTTCGTCTTCTTTTTCGCTTTCGGGTTCTGTAAAGAAATCGTCTTCCGTCTCAGCTTCTGTTTCGGGAGTTTCGTTTTCTTCAACTTCGGCCTCTATGGATTCTTCTGCTTCGGTTTCTGTTTCTGCTTCAGCTGTTTCTTCTGCCTTAGCCTCTGCTTCCTCTTCTGCCTGTTCTTCTTCGTTGTCGGCGAACGCTGCTGCCACGCCTGCTACAGCTGCTGCACCTGCAGCACCCGCAACCGCTCCCAAAACTCCTTCGTCCTCGCTCTCTTCGGCAAGCGCTTCTGTTTCTTCGGTTGCAGCTTCATTTGTATTGTCTTCCGATAATTCTTCGGATAATTCTTCTGAACTGTTTGCAAAATCTTCTTCGTCATCATCGAAATTAAGGAATACTACTCCTTCATCCTCATCTTCGATTTCGCTTGTATTATCTTCGGCAGATTCAGTATCTTCAACAGATTCTTCCTCTGTTTCTTCTGCAGCTTCTTCAGTTGTTTCATCTGCTGTTTCTTCTGCTGTTTCTGTATCAGCCTCTTCGAAGAAATCTTCTGCTTCATCATTTGCTTCGGCTTCTGTTTCCTCGGCTGCTTCTTCGGCAGTTTCTTCGGTAACTTCTGCTTCTTCTGCAGTTTCTTCGGTTTCTTCAACAGTCTCTTCTGCAGCTTCTACTGCTTCTTCAGTTGCATCTTCTGCTTCTTCTGCTATTTCTTCAGCAGCTTCTGTATCAGCCTCTTCGAAGAAATTTTCTGCTTCATCATTTGCTTCGGCTTTTGTTTCCTCGGCTGCTTCTTCAGCAGTTTCTTCGGAAACTTCTGCTTCGTCTGCAGTCTCGTCAGCTTCTTCTACTGCTTCTTCACCTGCAGTTTCTTCGGTTTCTTCAGTTTCTTCTACAGTCTCTTCTGTAGTTTCATCTGCTGTTTCTTCAGCAGCAGCTTCCTCGGATGTTTCGCTTTCTTCAGCTGCATCATCTGCTGCTTCAGCTTCTTCTGATGCCTCGGTTGCAATTTCTTCAGCAACTTCATCGTTTGTTTCGTCTGCTGCTTCTTCGCTTACTTCATCAGCATTATCTTCTTTTGCTTCTTCAAAAAGATCTTCGGCTGTATCTTCTAAAGCTTCGGGAGTCTCTTCGAAAGAAAGAGCTTCGTCATCGTTGGGAATAACTACTTCCTCATCCTCTGCTTCCTCTTCTTCTTTTTTAGGTTCTGCTCCCACAACCTTTTTTATGGTTCCGAGTCCGTCTCCATAGTAA
>Ga0247609_10004168_pt1 | contig 14467 bp, 4 predicted proteins | sample 172DNAGHGlowgp2_FD_193487 | JGI IMG/M metagenome (GOLD analysis project Ga0247609, IMG submission 193487) | Sheep rumen microbial communities from Palmerston North, Manawatu-Wanganui, New Zealand - 1728 DNA GHGlow gp2 | ecosystem: Host-associated > Mammals > Digestive system > Stomach > Rumen ...
CGGGCATGACCGCCTTCCAGCCCTACGACGAAGAGGGAGGCTTCGGCTACATCGCCTTAGACATGCAGGCCCTCTCCGCCGACGGGAAACCCCTCCTGGAGAGCGGACTCTCCTATCGTTTCCTGCACGAGACAAACGGACAGCAGACGGTCTACACCTTTAAGAAGAGCGACTACCGCGGACTCTCCGACGACCTGACCGACATCCCCTACACGTTCACCGACCAGCGCGACATCTTCCGTGCCGGCGTCAGGGTCTACTTCTACGACGACTGGGCCGCAGTGGAGAAGATTGGCATGCAGGCGGTCTATACGGTCGGCGCAGAGAAGATGGAGAGCGACGTGACGTGGTTTGATGCGAAGGCATATCAGGAGGCCCTGGGCATCAGCGACGTGGCGGCCCGGCCCGTGAGCGTCAGCTACCGCGACCTGCAGGGCCGTCCTCTCACCGAGGGTGCCAAGGGGCTCGTGCTCAAGACCACCCGCATGAGCAACGGCACCGTGCAGACGGTGAAGATGCTGCGGAAATAGGCGGCTGTAATCGTCGTAATAGTTGTGCGGAAAACACTTTTTTTAACTGTTCGTAAAAAAAACTTGAAAAAATGATACGACTTATTAAATTTTTGATTATATTTGCACCCGATATTACGGTTAGCCAAGAATTAATTCTATATTTATCTTTTATTAACAACTAAAAACACTTAAAGCTTATGAAAATTTCAAAACTACTCGTTTTGACAGCACTATGGCTCGGAGCAGCCAGTAGTGTAAAAGCTGAGGTGCCCGAAGGCAGCTGGACTTTCCCCGATCCTTCGGCCAACCTGACGTTCACCACGTTCACAACGGACGGAACTCGGTACTACCTCTACAACGAAGCCGCCAAGATGTTCTTCGCCAGCGGTAACTCATGGAACACACAGGCAAGCTTGAGAACTTACGGTCTCCCCTTCTGGACGGAAGCTCCTACGGAAGAGGGTGCTCCCGAAGGAACTTACGAACTCTGGAACGAATTCTCCAATGCTGACCGTACCGACGTGAGCGGTCCTCACAACCTGTTCACCGATGACGGCGGTTCCACCTGGCTGGACCACGGCACACAGCCCGGCTACACCTATAATGTGGTGATTGCAGGCAACTACGTCCGCTTCGAGAACGCCATCGTTGAGAAGTGGGCCGGCTATTATATCGGCTGGGCCGGCGACTATGCCGGTGACAAGAACAGCAGTGTGCTGAAGATGATTGCTCCGGGCACTGAGGGTACCAGCATCGACTGGCGTGCCGTGACCGAAGAGTCTTATCTGGCATTCGCCGAGTCGGACGCTTTCCTCACCTATACCAACGGCGTGGATGCCTACTTTGCTGCCACAACGCTCAGAAACACGATGATTGAGGCTGAGGGCCTGGGGGCTGACATCGCTTCCCAGTTGGCTGTTTTCAATAACACGGCTTCCACGAGCGAAGAGTTGCGTGCTGCTGCCACTGAGCTTACTCCCATCATCGACGCTCGTAAGGCTCTGAAGGCCTTGCTCGACGAGGTGAAGGCCGCCGGCTACACCGAGACCGCCGCTACTGAGGCGATCTACGGCAATGGCACTGCCACGGCAGACCAGCTGAAGCAGGCTACTACCGACCTGAACGCTGCCTACGTGGAGTGGGGCAAGACCAACGCCTCTGTGGAGCATCCCAGCAACTTCACGTCCTACATCGTGAACCCCACTTTCGACAATGCCAACCTCTCCGGCTGGAGCGGCGATGCCTTCGGACGCGGCGGTGCCACGGCCGACGGTGCTGAGCACTACAGCAAGAACTACAATACCTATCAGAAGATCACCGGTCTTACGCCCGGCGTCTATGTTGTCGGCGTGAATGGTTTCTACCGTGCCGGTAACTATGGCGGCGACGCAGAGAACCACTGGCTGGCCAACGATGATGCATCGAGGTATGCCAAGCTGTATGCCACTGTAGGTGATGTAACCCGCGAGACGCCTATTGCCAATGTGATGAGCGGCGCACAGGCCGAGACCCCGGGCTCTGCAATGGCAACGACCTACACTGATCCCGAAACACAGGAGACGGTGACGGTCTATGTACCTAATACCATGGTCGACGGCGATCTCTATTTCCACACTTTAGGCCAGTATGCTAACAAGGTGTATATCGCCGTTGACGAGTCAGGCGAGCTCACCATAGGTGTGAGGAAGACTTCTCAGATCGGCGGTGACTGGTCGTTGTTCGACGACTTCTCTCTGATGTATCTCGGAAAGGGTGCCGACGCTTGCCAGCTCTACCTCGACGAGGCTCTCAAGGCCTTCAGCGACTATACGCCTGAGGAAGGTCTTGTCTACACCGCCTCTTATCTGACTACCTACCAGGAGGCTTATAAGGGCGAGAAGACCGCTAACACTATGGAAGAGGTGAACGCCATCCTCTCCTCTATCGACGGCTCGTTCAGCAACCTGAACAAGAACATCAGCCTCTGGAAGGAATGGCAGGCTGCCGTGGATAAGGTATTGGAGATGCAGACCAATCCTGAGTATGAGAACATCTTCCTGGATGGACTCTCCGATACGGAGTATGCCGACCTGTCTGACTATTACATGGATGCTGAAGACATCTTAAAGGCCAAGGCTCTCACCAACGAGGAGCTGCAGAAGGAGATTGACTACCTGAACAACGGTATGGCTGAGGTGATTGAAATCTCGAAGAAGGATGTCTATGAGGGCAAGGACATGACCTCTTACATCAAGAACCCCGGCTTCGACGAGGATAAGGACATCAACTCCAACAAGGCAGAAGGCTGGAACATCGACATCGTAAGAAATGGCGGTAATATCGTTCGCGGTCCTCTCGGACAGGACAACTACGACAAGATGGTATCTGCTCTGGGTAAGATGAACTACTGCTTCGAGGCCTGGCACGGCTACGAGTGGGACATCTGGCAGGAGATTGAGGGTCTGCCCGTGGGTATGTATGAGCTGAACGTGCAGGGCTATGTGCGCTGCGAGGTAGATGGCTATGTCAAGGGTGATGAATTAGGTGGAGACTACACTTCTCCTGTCTACCTCTACATGAACAAGGCCATGAGCTCGTTCCCGAGCGTCTACTCTCAGTGCCCTGCCGATCTTGGCAAAACCTTCACCACAGTGGAGAACTGGACGACAGAGGAAATCAACGGCAACCTCTATCCTAACTCAATGGGCGGTGCTTCCCAGTGCTTCGGCTGGGGCATGTACGAGACCACGGCCTACGGTCTGATTGCCAAGGACGGCGACAAGTTCCGCATCGGTGTGAAGATGAACAAGGATCAGAACTGGTGGTGCATCTTCGACAGCTTCAAGCTGACCTACCACGAGCCCACCGTTGAGATGGTGAAGCCCATCCTGGATGAAGAGCTGGCTAAGCTCGACCTGAGCAAGCCTATGGGTAAGGACATCTATGAGAAGGCCGACGCTATTCGCAACGCTGCCCAGACTGCTACCGATGCTGCCGACGGTCCCGCAATGTTCGCCGCTCTGACCGACCTCTATGACCTGACTGCTGACATCATCACCTCTACAGAGCTGTTTGCTAAGCTGAACACTGCCAATGCGGACTTCATCTGGACTATCAACGAAGCCGTGAACGAGTCTGCCAAGACCGAGGCTGACAAGCTGCAGAAGACCATCGCTTCAGGCATTGATAATCACGAAATCACCGATGCCGAGGCAGAGGCTTATCTGGATCAGATTGCCAAGCTGAGCACGCTGCTGAAGTTGCCCAACGATATTGCAGAGGCTTCCGACGACAATGCCGTGGAGGTTACCAGCGTCATCGTCAATCCTACCTATGACGAGAACGGCAACGGCTGGTCCGGCACCTCAGCTGCCTGGGGCGGCGACATGCTGAACGCAGAGATCTTCAATGCGAACTTCGACTACTACCAGGACATCGTCGGTCTGCCCGCAGGCACCTATCAGGTGAGCGTACAGGGCTACTATCGTGCCGGCAGTTCTGCCAACGACTACAAGGCATACACCGAGAATCCCGACTCTCTGAACTACGCCTTCATCTACGCCATGAACGGCGACAGCATCGTCAGCAGCAAGCCGATGAAGCGCCTGGCAGCTGAGGCCGGCAGCGACAACGTGGGTGTGGACGGCTACGTCACCGTGGTGGAACCCAACGAAGAGACAGGCGACCTGGGTCTGGCAGTGGCCAACAACATGACCACTGGCGGCTACGAGTTCGAGGCTGGCAAGTACCTGAATGAGGGCGTCACCGTGAACGTGCTGGCCGACGGCAAGCTGCGCATCGGCTTGAAGAAGAACACCAACCTGACCGACAACTGGGTGTTGTGGGACAACTGGAAGCTGCTCTACTTCGGTGCCAACAGCGCCAAGCTGCCCGACGGCGATGCTTCCGGCATCGAGACCATCAGCCCCGTGGCTAAGATGAAGGTTGAGTTCTTCACACCCGACGGTCGCAAGGCTAACGCCGCACAGCGCGGTCTCCTCATCCAGAAGACAACTCTCGACGGTGGTGCTACCATCGTGAAGAAGATCATCAGAAAGTAATGCTCAGACAGATCCTACTGATCCATATCTCATGACAAAGGGACTGGAGGCGGCACCGAAAAGGCCGTCTCTGGTTCCTTCGTTTTGCTAATGCACATGCAATCTGCAACGAGTCAGAAAAAAACTGCCGGCACAGACGAAGGCCGGCCCCGAAAGCGACAATAACCACTGCCCTCAAAAGCAGGTCAACATAACAGGAAGCGGAAAAGGTGACCTCTCACCTCTTGCCTCTTACCTCTCACCTCAGAAAAAACCAAAACAATTTAACAATAATAACTAACAAAATCTATGGAACGTAAAACTATCGTAAAGCATGGACGAAGGGTGACCAAGGCCACTCTTGCACTGCTGATAGGTGCCACGGTGATGACTTCGTGTAAGGACGACGACCTCATCCTCACCGGACAGCCGGAATGGCTGGGCAACTCTATCTACGAGCGACTGCAAGAGGAAGGCAACTACAAGTACACCCTGCGCCTGATCGATGACCTTGGCGAGACCGATGTGCTCAGCCACACAGGCTCCCGAACGTTGTTTGCAGCCTCCGACAGCGCCTATGATACCTGGTTCAAGAGCAACACCTGGGGCGTGGGCAGCTACGAGCAACTGACAAGGGCACAGAAATCGCTGCTGTTGAAAAACTCAATGATCAACAACGCCTACCTGCTGGAGCTGATGTCCAACAGCAAGGCCGTGGGCGATGCCGCCACCCCCGACTGGGGCCGCACGATGCGCCGCGAGACCTCGCTCGGCATCTACGACTCCGTGTATGTGATGCCGGTGGCAATGATGCCCAATGTGCCGTCGTGGAAGAAGTACCGCGAACGCGGAAAGGCCATGCCCCTGTTCATGGACGCCACCAACGCGCCGATGATCCACTTCCTCCCGGCCTACATGCAGTACAACAAGATGACGGTCATGGACCTGAACGTGCTCACCAACGGCAGGGCCACCAGCCTGAACGAGGCTTGGGTGAACGGTCACAAAATTATAGGGTCGGGCGACCCCAGCCGCAAGCGTATCGACTACGACATCACCTGCAAGAACGGATACATACAGAAGATTGACGGCGTGATAGAGTCGAGCCCCAACATGGCTCAGATCATCCGCGGCAATGCGAATATGCAGATATGGAGCCACCTGCTCGACCGCTTCTCAGCTCCTTACTATAACCAGAACCTGACCAACCAGTATAACGCCATCTACAACACCAACGACTCTGCCTACGTGCTACGCTACTTCAGCAAGCTCTCCGAAGGCGGACGCGAACTGTCCATGGACCCCGACGGAAAGCCCGTGAAGGCTCAGATCTCCTTCGACCCGGGCTGGAACCAGTACACCGACGAGAACACGGAGACCGACCTGCACCATGATGCCGGCGTGATGATCGTGCCTACCGACTCGGCAATGAACGCCTGGTGGAACGGTGCCGGCAGTGAGCTGCAGGACGAGTACAAGGAGTGGGACTCCATACCCGATGCCACCGTGGCCAAGCTCATCAATGTGAACATGCTCTCCACCTTCTCGGAGGCAGTGCCGTCGAAGTTCGACAACGTGCTCGACGATGCCAAGGAGAAGCTGGGCATAAAGCCCGAAGACGTCAAGGGCGTGTACATGGGCTGCAACGGCGTGGTCTACCTCGTCGACAAGGTGTTCGCACCGGCAGAGTTCACCTCCGTGGCCTATCCCGCACTGGCCCACACCTCCACGATGAACATCATCTACTGGGCCATCTCGGTAGGTTCGGAGAAGGGTGCCACCGACTATCAGAAGGGCCAGATGAACTTCCTGCCCTACCTGCTCTCCATGAACACGAAGTACGCGCTTATTCTCCCCACCAACGAGGCTTTCAAGTCCTTCTACGACCCCAGCACCTACGGACAGAGCACCACGCTGAAGGATGTGGAGGGCAACGACAGCGTGGTTCAGGAGACACCCGACGTGTTCGTGTTTGATTTCGACATGACGAAGCCCATCTCCACCCGCGTGACGGCCCAGCGCTATACGAAGCTCCCCGTAGAAGCCAACGGCATGCTGGCAGAGGGAGCCAAGGAGACGAGCGCCACGCGTCCCGTGTCGGTCAATGCGAACGTGCTCAACACCACCTTCGCCGGACTGATGGATCAGCTCATCATCGTCATCCCCGACAAGACCAAGAACCTGGAGGACTACGTGCGTGAGGGCTACAACTACTTCAAGACGAAGGGCGGTGCCATCGTGCGTGCTACGATGGTCGGCGGACAGCTCGCCTTCGAGGGCGGCTACCAGATGGAACATAAGAATGCCGCCATCCCCGTGGAACGTGTCTATGAGAAGGTCAACGGTACGTCGTACCAGGTGTCGAAGCAGGTGCCCATGGGCTCGCAGAAGTCGCTCTATGTCACCCTGCAGGAGCATCCGGAGTTCAACAGCTTCCTGCACATCCTGCAGAACGACTACAACGACCTGCTCGGCACGAAGCTGAACAACAAGTACAATGCCGGCATGGCAGCAGTGGGCAGCCAGAACCTCAAGCTGTTCGACAACTATAACTACACCGTCTACATACCCACCAACGAGGCCATCCAGAGCCTGCAGGAGAGCAAGGTCCTGCCCACGTTCGATGAGCTGGACCGCGGCGACTTCGACGTGCGCACCAATACCGACCCCGTGCTCGACAGCATCTGCATTGCCGAGCATTGGTACACCGAGACCACCGACGAGACCAGCAAGAAGAACGTGCGCGACACGGTGGCCAGCACCCTGAAGAAAATCGTAGGCGACTTCGTGCGCTACCACGTGCAGGATAACGCCATCGCCGTGGGCATGGCGCCTGAGCTGGACCGCAGCAACCTCTACGAGAGCATGATGCGCAACCCCGTCACCGGACGATTCTATCCCATCGCCGTGAACTATGGAACCAACTACATGACCGTGACCGACGAGCTGGGCCAGACCCACAACGTGAAGACCGACAAGGGGCTCTACAACCTCGTCTGCCGAGAGTACTGGTTTGAGAGCAGCGGCAACAACGCCCGCCTGTTCATGGCCAGTAACATCGTGGTACACCAGATCGACGGCGTGCTGAAATACGACAACATGGAACCCTGGCGCGCCAAAGCGAAAAGAGCCGTGGATGCAGTTCTTAACAAATAAGAGAGGAGAAACTAACGTATGAAAATACTGAAATCTTTGATATTGATGCTGGCGCTTCTGTTCTCCACGACCATCAGCGCACAGAACATTACGTCCGTACACGGCACGCTGAGCGACGACATGGGCCCGCTGATGGGTGCCACCGTCTGCGAGATCGATGCCACGGGTCGTATCATCGAGTCGGCCGTGACCGACTTGAACGGTAACTTCACCATGAAGGTACGCAACCAGAAAGACAAGATCCGCTTCAGCTATGTAGGCTTGAAGACCGTGACGCTCCCCATCAACAAGACCACGTTCAACCTCACCATGCAGTCGGCTACCCAGCTGAAGGAAGTGGTGGTGAAGTCGAAGAAGCGTGCGCAGGGCAACGGCCTGCCTATCCCTGAGCGAGAAATCTCCTATGCCTCGCAGACCATCTCGATGAAGGAGTTCGAGGGTCTGGGCATCACCTCGGTGGACGAAGCCCTGCAGGGTCGTATCGCCGGTCTCGACATCATCGGCAACTCGGGTAACCTCGGTTCCGGCTCCACCATGCGTCTGCGCGGTGCCGCCTCCATCTCTACCCTGACCGACTCGAACCCACTTATCGTGGTCGACGGCAATATCCGTGAGGTCAACCTCGACGGCTTCGACATGGCCGGTGCCAACGACGAGAAGTTCGCCGAACTGCTGAACATCAACCCGGAGGACATCGCCTCCATCACCGTGCTGAAGGACGCTGCCGCTACAGCCGTCTACGGTTCACAGGGCGGTAGCGGTGTCATCGAGCTGACCACCAAGCGCGGCGTGCGCGGCAAACCGAAGGTGACCTACTCGCTGAAGCTCACCGGCACCTACCAGCCCCAGGGCTACGACCTGCTCAACGGCGACGACTACACGATGATGCTGAAGGAGGCCTACTTCAACCCCCGTCAGGACGATAACGCCTCGGATGCCGACCGCATCCCCGAGATCAACTACCTCGATGCCACGGGCGGCTTCACCGAGTGGCGGCAGTACCGCGACAACACCGACTGGCGCGATGCCGTGACACAGTGGGGCCTGCGCCAGAACCACTACGCCACCATCAGCGGCGGCGGCGAGAAAGCCTCGTTCCGCATCGGCGGCGGTTTCGACCATGAGACCGGTACGATGATTGAGCAGAAGCTGAACCGCTTCTCTACCCGCGTGAACCTCGACTATAACGTCAGCCAGCGTATCCGCGTGAGCACCAACTTCTCACTTACCTATACCAAGAACGACCAGAACAGCGACGACCTGCTCGCCATTGCCCTGAAGAAGATGCCCAACATGAGCATCTACGTGAAGGACCCCGTGACGGGCGAGGACACTGACCGTTTCTATAATATGGTGCAGAGCGGACAGTATATCGGCTCCGCAGTGTTCGAGAAGGACCAGCGTACCTACGTGAACCCGGTGGCTTCGGCCAAGCTGGCCAAGAAGCAGCACCGCAGCTACGACATGAACCCCGAACTGGTGATCAACTACCAGCTGCTGGGCCTCGACGAGGACCACTGGCAGCTGAACTATCGCGGTTCGGTATATATGAACATCTCCAACCACTATAACGACTCGTTCTATCCGCAGGAGCTCGTCAGCAAGCGCTGGGAGGACCAGGTGAACACCTCGTCGTCCGGCTCGTCGAAGAGCGTGTCGTTCAACACCAAGCACGCCCTGACGCTCACCCCCGCCTTCACCAACAAGGACCACTCGCTGATGATGATGGGACGCTTTGAGCTGACCTCCGGCTCCAGCAGCTCGCAGTCGACCAGCGGCTATGGCCTGCCTTCTACCGGCGGCGTCATCGTCAGCCCCTCGGCCGGCGGCCTTATCGGCACACCCAGCTCGGGCTATAGCCAGTGGCGCTCGATGTACTACACCTTCACTACCCACTACGCCTACAAAGGACGCTACGTGGCCGACTTCACCGTGCGTGCCGACGGTACCACGAAGTTCGGTCCGGGCAACCGATGGGGCTATTTCCCCTCAGTGTCACTGAAGTGGATTATCAGCGACGAGAACTGGATGCAGTGGTCAAAGCCCGTGCTCTCGATGTTCGCCATACGTCCCAGCTGGGGTCGTGTGGGTAAGCAGCCGGGGCAGAACTACCTGTACACCTCGAAGTACGGCTCCACCAGCCGCTATATCGATATGGCAGCCATGATGCCGCTCAACATCCGCCTTACTGACCTGAAATGGGAGCTGGTGTCGAGCTATAACCTCGGTATCGACCTGGGATTCTTCGACGGTACCCTGAACCTCACCCTGGAGGGCTATCAGTCCACGACCACCGACATGCTTCTGGGCGGCTTCCGCATCCCCTCGAACGCCGGTTTCGTCACAGTGCCCTACCACAACAACGGTAAGATGCGCAACACCGGCTGGGAGTTCCATATCAACACCAACCGCCTGATAAAGAAGGGCAAGTTCACCATGGACCTCAATGCCAACTTCGGTAACAACCGCAACGAGATACTGGATATGGACCCCTACATCCTGGAGAACAAGAACTCCGTCTATGGCTATGCCAACGGTGAGACGCTGCGCCGCGTGCAGCTCCACAACCCCTTCGGCGCCATCTACGGCTTCAAGTACCTGGGTGTCTACCAGTACAACTATAACACCTTCAAGAATGCCGTGGCAGGCATGACGAAGGATGAGGTCTATGCTTACTGGGATCAGTTCAAGGCCGAGGGCAAGACCGCCCCGGTGGCAGTGGGTGCCGACGGCCGCGTCATCCTCGACGGCAACAATGTGCCGATGCGCATGATGTACGACTACCGTATCGACGGTACGGGTCACGACGGTGCCTTCCCCGGCTTCAACGGCGGCGACGCCATCTACGAGGACCTGAACCACGACGGACAGATCAACGCCCTCGACATCACCTACCTGGGCTCGTCGCTGCCTAAGCTGACCGGCGGCTTCGGCTTCACCTTCACCTACGGCGACTGGCGCCTGTCCACACAGTTCACCTACCGCGTGGGCAATAAGATCATCAACAAGGCACGACTGAACGCAGAGGCCATGACCGGCAACGACAACCAGTCGCAGGCCGTGAACTACCGCTGGCGCCAGGAAGGCGACGTGACGATGATCCCACGCGCCATGTTCGGCGCGACCAGCAACTACAATACGCTCATCAGCGACCGCTTCGTCGAGGACGGCAGCTACCTGCGTATGAGCTATGCACAGCTGAACTACTCGCTCAAGAAAAAGTATGCACAATGGCTCGGACTGAACCGCATCTCCTTCTATGCAAGTATCAACAACCCGTTTGTCATCACCAAGTATTCGGGCGTCGACCCGGATATCGCTTTCGGAGGTGAAGACCCCGCCATCGACTGGGCACAGACACCGCGCTCACGCTCCTACACGCTGGGTATAACGGTTGACTTCTAATAAACTGATAACAGATATATAGATCAATGAACATTATGAACAGTCACAATAAAAAATATGTGCAGAAGGCTGTCACCCTGTGCTGCGGGTTCGCTGCGGTGCTGACGGGCATGACCTCCTGCTCCGACTTTCTGGAAATAAAGCCTCAGAGCGAGATTATTCTGGAAGACTTCTGGAACGAGAAGGCCGACGTCGACAATATCGTGGCAGGCTGCTACTCGGCTCTGCAGAGCGACGATGTGAGGCGCCGCATGATGGTCTGGGGCGAGTTCCGGAGCGACAATATCATGTCGGGTCAGAACATCAACAGCGACGTGAACCTCTACAACGTGCTGAAGGAGAACATCACCGCCATGAACAGCTATACCACCTGGGACGGCTTCTACACGGTCATCAACCGCTGTAACACCGTGCTGAAGTATGCTCCCGGCGTGGCAGCCATCGACCCCGCCTTCACGCAGGGCGACCTGAAGGCCACCATCGCTGAGGTCACCGCACTGCGCTCGCTGTGCTACTTCTACCTCATCCGCACGTTCCGCGACGTGCCCTTCTCACGCGAGGCCTTCACCGACGACGACCAGCGCATGGACCTGCCCGCAATGCCTTTCTATGAAGTGCTCGACAACCTCATTGCCGACCTGGAGAGCGTGAAGGACGATGCCGTGAGCCGCTATCCCGAGACCAAGCCCAAGTATCAGACGGGACGCATCACCAAGACGGCTATACACGCCATGCTCTGCGAGATGTACCTCTGGAAGAATGACTACGACAAATGCATCCACTACGCCGACCTCGTGATTCAGGCCATGAAGGACCTGGACGAGGAGAATGAGAAGAAGAACGGGGGACGCTCGCTTACGACTGAGGCTGCCCTGGAACGCCGCCTGAACGGTTTCCCCCTCGTGCCGGATAACCTGCAGGCATCTTCCGTTACCTTCGGTACGCCCTACCGCACCATCTTCGTCAACGGCTCCAGCAAGGAGACCATCTTCGAGCTGGCCTATGACGAGAACCCCGTGGGCAACGGCATGACTGCCAACACCGCCATCTCTAAGTTCTATGGCAACGCCACTGCCCAGAAAGGACTGGTTGCAGCTTCCTCTGCCGTGACCGATGATATCACGGCTACGTCGGGACGCTCCATCTTCGAGGACAAGAACAAGAAGCTCGACGCACGCCTCTACCAGAACTGCCTGACCGACGGAGGTAACATCGTGAAGATGGCCTGCCCCAACCTGACGATTGATGCTCGCACGGCCAATGAGCCGCAGCTGTCAGGCAAGCCCAGCTATTTCGGCGAGAAAGATAACAGCACGCAGTGGATTATCTACCGCCTGCCGGACATCATGCTGCTGAAGGCCGAGGCACTCTGCCAGAAGATGGTGGAGGGTAGCGATGAAGCCACTGTAGAGTTCAACCGTCCGATGCTTGAAGAAGCCTTCAGAATGGTGAACGTGGTGAACAAGCGTTCCATCTGCAAGGCCGTCCTTGAAGATGCCGACACGCTGAAGCTGAGCGAATACTCCACCAAGAACTCCATGGAGGGTCTGGTGATGCGCGAACGCCAGCGCGAACTGATGTTCGAAGGCAAGCGCTACTATGACCTGGTGCGCTATGCCATGCGCAGCAACAATACCGACGGTATTATTTCTGCATCTGCCAAGCGCGACGACGTGAACAAACAGTTCGCCCAGAACTTCTTCAAGAAAATGGATGCCATCTTCTGGCCCTACAACATTGAAGAGACGAAGGTGAACCGCAACCTGGTGCCCAACCCCGCCTTCAGTTCGGGTGAGAGCGAGAGCTATGAGAAAACCAACTAACATTAGGAACACTCAAAACAGACGACTATGAATATCAAGAATAATATAAAAGTAGCACTGACGGCTCTGGCTGCCCTACTGGCCGTAGGACCGCTGGCCAGTTGCTCCGATGAGCCCGACAGCGAGTATTTCTATACTTTCACGGGCGAGATGATGAGCGACTACATGAGCAACCGTGCACAGTACAGTGAGTTCAAGACCATCGTTGAGCGGGCCAACCTTATGGACTTGCTGGCCACCTACGGCAAGTACACCTGCTTCCTGCCCAACAACGATGCCGTGGATAAGTACTTGCAAGGGCGCGGTCTGACAAGCGTCTCGCAGCTCAGCGATGCCGACTGCGACACCATCGCACGCACCCACCTCGTGAACAATATCTACTCGACCTTCGAGATGGATCAGGACCGACTCATCACGGCCAACCTCCTGGGACGCTATCTCGCCACCTCGCAGGGTGTCGATGAGAACGGCAATGCCGTGGTGTTCCTCGAAGGAACGGCTCACATCATCTTCAGCGACACGCTGGAGAACGGACAGATTGTACACCAGAACGACTCGGTGGAGAACGGCATCATCCAGCCTATCGACATCGTGATAGAGAAGTCGAACAGCTACGTGGCCGACATCCTGCGCGACAACCCGAAGATCAGCATCTTCTACGATGCACTCGTGGCCACCAATGTGCGCGAGCAGATTCTCCTCGTCGAGGACGAGACCTGGAACAAGAACCAGCCGAAGTACAAGTACAAGTCGCACACATGGAACGAGGTGGCCTGGGTGCCTGATACCCGCAAGTACGGCTTCACCGCCTTCGTTGAGCCCGACTCCGTCTACCGTGCCAAGTTCACCGAGTATGGAGTGGACACCAGCCGTGGCGACCTCTATGCCTTGTACGACCTCGCCTGCAAGATCTACGACCCCGTGTATCCGAACGACGTGAATGCCGCAGGACACAGCTTCGACAACCTCACCGACAGCGTGAACCCCCTGAAGCGATTCATCCAGTATCATATCATGAACCGCTACGTACCCGGCACCGCCGACCTCACTGCCCTTATCTGTAAGGAAACAAAGGAGTCATTCGGTTTCGACACCAAGCTCTGCAACCCCATCGAATGGTATCAGACGCTGCTGCCTCACACCATGCTGAAGATTGAGCTGCTCACCATGCCCAACAACGTCGGCGTGGCCAAGACCGACGGCATCGACTACCGCGGCAGCGACGAAATCAATCGCCATTACATCAACCGCCGCTACGCCCGCAGCTCCAATCCGGAGACTCCTGACTATGCCTTCCGCGGAGCAATGGTGGAAAACACCGTGGAAACCACTCCCAACCATGATGCCCTCAACGGTCACTACTTCTACGTAGACGACCTCGTGGTGTTCAGCTACGACGTGCAGAACAAGGTGCAGAACCAGCGCATCCGCATGGACTTCTCCGCCATGTTCCCCGAGGTGATGACCAACGACATGCGCCTGAAAGGCAACTATACAGTGGACGACAATCCCAACATCCCCGACGATTCAAGCACACCGAAGAACGGACGTA
>Ga0247609_10004169_pt1 | contig 14466 bp, 19 predicted proteins | sample 172DNAGHGlowgp2_FD_193487 | JGI IMG/M metagenome (GOLD analysis project Ga0247609, IMG submission 193487) | Sheep rumen microbial communities from Palmerston North, Manawatu-Wanganui, New Zealand - 1728 DNA GHGlow gp2 | ecosystem: Host-associated > Mammals > Digestive system > Stomach > Rumen ...
TAGCGGCATTTAAATCATTTTTTAACCAATTGATTTGGGCATCGCTAATATCGTTAGTGTTTAAGACCACAAAATGAGCATAATCATAATCATATGAATAATAGCAACCTGTATAATCAATAGCCCCTTCTGGATATTTAATATCGCCACCCATCAAATAATGTGAATAAGCAGAAGATGGTTCATGGTTACCACTACTAGACATATATGGAAGATTGAATTTGTAATCATAGATTACATCTAACGCTTTAGTGTACCTAAGTAGTCTCATAGGTTCTTTATTGTTACCAGTGGCGTTATTTTGATCGAATTGGTCACCGTTATATAAGACCATATCTAAATCATTACCGGCTTTTTCTACTGATTTAACGAATGTATTACGCCAAACATTGGTTTTAGTTAAATCTTTTGTTTGAGCATCACTCATATGAACAGCGGTAATACTTTTAGCGGATTCTTTTTCAACGATAAACGCACCATAAACATAGCCACCACTTTCGGAACCAATTTTATAAGAATAGGCTTTGCCTTTTTCTAAGTTTTCAACGTGGACTTTATGGGACATGATAATTTCTTCTTGTGTATTGGAACTACCTTTTTTAGCGGGTAAACCTTCTGCGGAAACAGTTCCATCTTTAGCGCATGTAACAAGTAAACTATCACCGAGTTTCATATCCGCACTAGAGAAATCAGCTTGTTCGCCTTTGTCACTTTCTACAAGATAAAGTTCAGTATCTTCAGTATCTTTATCAGTGAGCCAAGAAAAACCACGTGAATAGATATCGGAGTAATAAGACATATTGACCCCAAATGGAGAAGCGGTTATTTGATAATTATCATAATCCGGAGTGAAATCAGGTCTAACAATACCATATTGTTCTTCGCTTGATTCTGGTGTTTTACTAGAAATATCTCCTTTTGGTTTGTTATTAGAACAGGCCATCAAGGTAAGGCACAATGTTGATAAGAATGTAGCAAAAAAGACTTTTTTCATCATCTATCCTCCGATTCATATGCAGGTCTATTATCAGTTTATTTTTAGTATAATAAGAAATAAGTGTTAGATTTGCGACACTGAATAGACAATTATGACTTGAAAATAGCCTCTAAACATCACTACTATTTGATGCTTTACTAGTAGATATTGGTTTATAAATGAATACACCAATGACAAATAAAGAGAATAAGAATATGGCGCCTTGAGTAAATAGCTGCATCAAATACATCGAATGATCCGCACTATCACTAAAAGTCATAATGAGATTAAATTCCATCATTTGGATGGTATATAAAGCACTTATTAAGCCAAGAAAAGCTAAGACATATTGACGATTAGTTTTTTCTTTTTTGAATAAGTTTTTTCACGATTGATATTATATCAAAATAAAAAGGACTGACACAAAGTATCAATCCTATTAGATAAGATAAACTAATTATTTAATCGCACTTTTAATGTAAAAATCAGCGATTTCTTCTGGATTTTCTTTAAAGCTGTTATTGACCCAATATTGAAGCACAACAATGAATTCCTCTATCGCTAATGATTTTCTTAATTCAAGAGGAATGAAACTATTAATCATTGGATAATTAGCGAAATATGAGGTCACAAATTTAGATAATTGGTTTCTAAATTCCACGAGGAACAAAGCGTTTACTTTATTTGATAATATGCCTTCAAATAACTCTCTTTCATCTCTAACATGATAAAAGATATGCTCAATTAAATGACGATAATCTAGAATCAAATCTTTTGAAAAATCATGTGTTTTCTCTTCTTGCAAAGTTTTAGAAAAAACGTGTTCAAAGATATGATTGGAAATACTTAATAATAATTCATCCTTAGTCTTATAGTGAGAATAAAAAGTCGAACGCGAAATAGATGCTTCATCTAAAAGATCTTGAATAGTAATATCATCATAATCTTTTGTTCTAATGAGCTTAGAAAAAGCATTATAGATAGCGCTGATTGTTTTTTCTTTCCTTTTATCCATGATGAACTCCTAAAGACATTTTGTTCGATATCTTATTTACAAATACAATAATAATCAAACAGTGTGTATTTTATCAATAAATATCGAACAGTTTTCGCATTTTTATTTTGTTTTTTAATATATTAATCATTAGAATGTACTTAGAAACTAAGAAAGGAATAAATCATATGGCATGTTTTTTAGTTAGTGCAACAGTTGGCATTGGTGCCGCGGTTGCGCGTCATATCGTTAAACATCGCGAAAACAAATTGGAAGCAGAAGGAAAAACACAACTTCCTGAAAAATTTGGTTCCGATGTTAAATGGAGCAAAAAATTAGGTTATCTTGAATTAACACTATTCTCTGGCTCATTTGTTTTAGCTCTTGAGCACATCTTACATGGAGAAGTAGTCCCATTCCCACCATTCCTCACTGCGGCTGGTGAAGGTCCAGAAGCCGTACAAGAAATGTTAACCGAAATGGGAACAGTAGGTGTGGCTATGCTCGCTATTTTATTAGTGGCATGGGGCGTTGGCGTTGCCATTGTCGATTACTTCAAATTCAAAAAGAGAAAAGAAGGTTCAAAGGAGGCCACTATTAAATAATGTATTTTTTAACAACTTTAGTATGCACCATTATCGCCGGTGTTTTATGGTTCTTCTTCAAAGATAGAAAATCATTACACCTCGATATCTTAACTATCACATTTGGTGCTTCCACACTAATGTGGCTCATTGACTGCATCTTCACTGCGGCTGAAGGCGAACCATTCTTGTCATTTGATGATCCTACTGATGGTTGGATTGCATTAGCGGCATTTGCAGGAGCCATCTTCTTCTGGATTGTATTAAGCTTCATCCTCAACAACAATAAAAGAGTTGAAGCCAAATAATTAAGTAACAAAAAAGTCTTTCCTGGTTATCTTTAGAAAGACTTTTTATTTTGCCTTGCTAGCCTCTAGATATTCTTTAGATTTATTTAAATCTATGTCAGTACCAATTCCCTTTTGATAGCATTCCGAAACGTGTTCCATCGCATGGGTATCGCCTAAGGAAGCGGCTTTTAAATATAGCTCAAAAGCGTGTTTTTCATCTTTTGGAACACCTAACCCATTCATATAGATATGAGCAAGGGTGCAAATCGCGCGAACACAACCATCGTCAATGCTTTTATTAACCCAATATAATCCTTTTTCTTCGTTAATTTCAGTGCCGTTATCTAAAAAATAATAAATGCCTAACGCTCTTTCCCCTAAAGGATTTCCATTATGCGCGGATTTATAGAAATAGGAAAAAGCTTTTACCGAATCTTTTTTTCTATCGATTCCTAAATCAAATAAAGAGCCTAATAAGAATTGAATCTCCGCATCAGTCGAATATTCTTGATTAACAAGAAGTTTTCCTAATTCTTCGTATTGTTTTGAATTATACAGTTCAAAGGCGATTTTATTTAGATTTTCCATACCAAAATATTAGCAACAAAATGATGAAATAGCACTAAAAAGGGACTGATATTTTGTATCAATCCTATTTAACTAATTGGCAGAGTTTCAGTGTTTTGATACAATCGAACACTCCTCAAAAAGCTGAACACTATTGTTTTTCTTTCCAATATTTGAGATTTGGAAGCATTCCTCTCATATAAGTTCTGGCTTGTTCTTCAGGAAAACCTTGAGCGACCATGTGAGGAATGCATGTGTTGATTAAATCGTCAATATTGTCGTAAGTGAATTTCTCGTCGTGATAGCACCACTGACAGTAGTCTTCGTTGAACGAACCATCTTTTTCTTTGCTCATCAATGAATCTTGCAAAGGCATGCCACAACATTGACACACTAATTGTCTTGGTGATCCTAAAAGAGTGTTAATTGACACATCAAATAGTTTAGATAGTAGTTTTAATGTTTCAGTATTTGGTGTAGTTTCGCCAGTTTCCCATCTTGATACGGCTTGTCTAGTAACCATCACTTTTTCCGCGAGTTCTTCTTGTGATAACCCATTCTTTGTTCTTAATTCTAATAAAATATCTTTGGTTTCCATTTTCTTTACCTCTACCTATATTTTAGTATCAAAGGATTTCCTATCAAGCAACTCTCTGTTGCTAATGAAAGAAAAAAGGATTGACTTTGTATCAATCCTATTTAACTAAGTTGACCTAAATGGACAGAAATGATACAAACCGAACACCTGTGTATTTGAACCGACCATCAGCTTCTTTTACTGTTAAATGTTTTTTTGTTTATTTTTCTCATTCATATTAAATACCAATCACTTCTTTTATATAAGCTAGAGTCTGCTCTTCTTTTTTAACATAGAAAATTAATAATGCATAAGTTGCTTCACTAAAACATATCTTATCTTCTCTTTTTTCTAGAATTTGCATTTTTTCTAATTTTTCATAATCTTTTAAAAACTCTTTTTCTTCTATATTAAAATCTTTCAATTTCTTCAAAAAAGTTTTATACGACTCATCGTATGTATCAACAAGAGCGAATAGATATGATTTTGTATTTCTTGGCAAAGATTCGGTAATTGATATTATTGGCATATCTTTATAGTAAGCGCATTTATGCTGCAGTAAAAACATTGTTAGAGTATTACAATATGTGATAAGCATCTCATAGAAAAGAAAACATTCAAAAAATCCATGCGGACGATAATAATTAATCAAACCTTTTATTTTTTGAAATTGATATTTTTTAAAATATAATTCCTTGCCTATTAAGGCATATAAATAAGGAAATTCATTATATAGTGATTTGAATTCTTTATCTTTTTTAGCAAGATTATCTAAATATAAAATGGCAAATCTTAAGGCGACACTAGAATTCTCTGGGCAATTTTTAACAAAATCTCTTAATTCATTTATTTTATTCTGCCCAATATAATATGCCACCAGATGGAATCTTTCTCCTAAATTATCACCCTGATTTAATTCCATCATTTCCTTAATTATTTGATAAGCCTCTTCGACTTTTTTATTTCTTTCATATCTATCTAATAAGTCCATCAAAATAAACATATATGGTCTAGTGTCGTAGTCATAATATAGGTCTTCGATATCATTAAAATTATCTTTGATAATTTGCCAAGCATCTTCTTTTAATTTTAAAAGTGCGTCAAGTTGTTGCTTTTCTGGAAGCAAATCCACTAAACGATGCATAGAGTCAATATCAGTTGGATTTATTTCAAGAATTTCATTTAGAACACGCCTTTTTTCACTTTTAGTTGTGGCTGAATCATATTTATCATATAGATTTTCTAATTTTTCTAGTCTTGCATCATCAAACATATCAAATACCTCTTTATTTAATTCTATAAATTTTAGTAGTACTAAACCACAAAAATTCTTATAAGAATAAAAAACCTCTAACCATTAGCGGATTCGTAGTTGCGTTGCTGGTTATGCAGTGCGAAATTTTAAAAGGTATATGTGATAGCAAAAAGTATAAAAGAAAACATCTCAATGAGATGTGATTATTTGTCAATCAGGGCGCTGCATCCTGAATCGCTAGTCAATCCATTTCCGAAGAAATGCGTCGTGGTCGCACAGCGACTTTCCACCTTTGGCAATGATATTATATCAATATATCAGCGCACATCAATCCTAGATTGAAAACTCATTTTGACAACAAGTGCAAATTATATACAATATAAGTGTGAGCCCAAGTTGGCAAATGGAGCCTTCCTCGGTTCATTTTTTTCATATTTAATAAAAGAAAAGTGAGACTGTCTCTCGCAGTTTAGTGGGGCCTAATCGGCATCCTATCAAGAGGTTTCGCTTTGACATCTACATAATATAAAAACACCTCAATTTGAAGTGTTATTATTTGTCAAGCAGGCCAGCCTAATTAAGGAAACTACTAAATCGTTCCAGGTGTTACGTGGATTCGGTTTCCCCCTGCATCGCGTTGAACCATTCACTAGGAATGCGCCGTGGTCGTTACGCTGAATTTCCACCTTTGACAACTAAATTATAAACAATTTGCTCAATAAAGCAAACAAGAAAATTCAAGTGCATCTTTTAGATGAGCATACTGTGATTATCGTTTCTGTTTCATCTTTTTCGATTCTCACCACCACTTTAAGATAAGGGAATTTATTGACGCCTTTGCGTTTTCCAAAGTACAGCTTCCCTTTTCTTTTGTCGGTTTTAACAAAAAGTGGTTGTTTTAGTATATTTGGTAATAGTTCAATATCTCTAACTTTTAATTCGTGAAGCTTGCCGGCGATATGTTCTGCTCCAGATTCATATCTTGCATTATTACGCAAAAACACTTTAATTCCATTATTGTTAACTAACGGCCAACAAAGTTTATTGATTGCATCAACTAGATTTTGATCAAATGGTCTTTTATGTTTTGACATGTCTATATCTTAACATAAGACTTAGTCTTATTCTATTATATATACAATTATTTTAAGCAAGAAAAAAGGACTGATATTTTGTATCAATCCTATTAACCTACATTGGTGACGAATACGGGATTCGAACCCGTGAGTGCATGCGTGAAAGGCATGTGAGTTAAGCCGCTTCTCCAATTCGCCAAAGTGGCGCCTACCGAGGGACTCGAACCCACGACCGATCGGTTAACAGCCGATAGCTCTACCGACTGAGCTAGGTAGGCAGCGCTTTTGAGCGCGTTAAAAATAATATCACGCGGCTAATGTAAAGACAAGATAATTTACATTTTTTTTGATTCAATCAAATTGACGACGTCTTGAATGGTTTTTAATTCAACTATTTCGTCACTAGTAAATTCGACATTAAGAGCTTCTTCGATTTTAATCATGGTTTCAACCAAATCTAAAGAATCTAAGCCTAATTCATCTAGTTTATCTTCGTATTTGATAGAACTAATGTTAACTCTGTCTTTGATGATTTCTTCGACGACTTTTAATGGTTCCATTTCAAAACTATTTTAATACAGCAACCACCACTCTTCAACCATTAAAAAACGGCCTTTTGAGCCGTTATTGATTAAAGCCCTAAAGCAGATAAGCCATATTCGCTGACCCCTTTAGCGACTTCACTTGAGACCGAATTGGATAAATTCGTGAAGATGGTAGTTAAACTAGCCGCCACGATACCAAAGACCATGATAACTAAGATAATACCAAGAAGTTGTCCTTTAATCTCCGACATATCTTTCCCTCCTTTCTAACCATAAAAGCCCACGATAGTCATTCTTTCGACCGTTAAAGTCATGTCTTCATTAGAAATGACTAATGGACGATATTGCGTTGATATTTGATAAATAATCTTTTCGCCAAATTCTGGATTTAAATGCTTGTCGCATATGAAATCGACATAAAAAGTTGTTTCGATATAATTTATAAATTCATCATCAATCACACCATTTCTAGAGATGATATATGAGATGTTATTAGCCTTAGAATCAAGCGCGCTATAAGCGCTTTGTAGAGAAATAAGATCCGCACCAAAAAGGAAAAATAAGGCGACAAAAATCATGGATAAAAGTAGACCGATTTTATATGACATTAATTAAGTCTCCTAAAATAGAAAGAATCGATATCGTTAAAGAAACCGTTATTAAACCAGCACCAATAAGAGGGAATGTTGACATACTTGATAATGATTTATCTTTTTGTTCAATCATCTCTTTGTTCCTATTTTTAGCGAGTTCATCATAGATGACATTAAACTGTAATAACTGCTCAGAGTTTTCTCCTTGATCCACCATTTGGTAGATGGAAAGCATTAAACTATGAGTGGATAACTCTTGGAAGTTATTAGCAAAATTAACAAATGGTTGAACCGATTTATCTTCATCAATTTCTTTAAGCAAAGTTTCAATTCTTTCTTTCATCCAATCTGAGCAATAGGGAATCAATTGATTAAAAGATTGATAAACGTTGTTATTGTTTTGAATGTAGACTTCAAAATAAGAAATAATGGCGATTAATTCGTTTTCTCGATTCTTGAGAATCATCTTCTTTTTATCGCTATATCTAGTTAACAAGAAGAAATCTAAAAGTAATAAACCAATAAAAATGATGATTAAAAAGATGGTGTTTTTTAAAAATAGAAACATTAAAACCATCGATATCAATACGCCCACGTTTATAAGGGCGATTTTAAGCATCTCCTTTTTATAGGAAAGACCCACGAATTCTATTAATTCTTTAAGCTTATTTTTCTTCATCTTTCCAACCCTCCAGGTTCACATTTGTGATTCTTAAAATTAGGATATATATGGAGAAAAGGGCAAAAAGGATGACTACTATTACTGCCACTTGATAAACAATTGTTTTAGAAATGCGGTCAAAAAACTGAGATAACGCAAATCTTAAAGCGGCTAAAATCACTAACGCTATCGCCCATAAGACAACAAATTCAACAGTCTTGCTTTTATTTAAAGATTCACATGTTAAAAGGTATTCTTCTTTGAGCCTTACTTGATCAACAAGATGGTGACTCATTTTTAAAATATCTCCGCCTTGTTCACTCCATAATGAAACCGTATCCACGAATAAGTGATATAAATCGAATTTGAAATATTTAGTTAGATAAGAAAGCTTTTCTTGTTCTGATAATTCTTTAATAGAATCGATGATTTCCTTAGTTCCTTCGTCAGCGGTTTCATAACTGCTTTCCATAGCGGCATTTAAAGAACCTTTAACATTTAAAGAAATGAGATAACTATTAATAAACTGGAAACACTGATGGTAGCGATGGATTTTTTGCTCGTTTTTGTTAATTTGTCTTCTCGCTATCAAAACAAAAAACGCAGTATAAACAGCCAATATGATTAAGGATGAGAAAATGTTTTGACTCGCGATAAAAGTTACGCCAGCAAAGACAAAAGAAACAATAATTCCGAGCGCTATAAAGTTCATTGTGCCTCCTTTAAAAACGTTGCTATAAAGTGAGAAGAAACTTGACTTAAATCAAGTAGCTTTCTCGCGGGTTTAGATAGCAAACCATATCGAATATGTTCTCCATCGCTACCATAGATTTCTTCCATCTTTTTATCATTCAGATAGCAAATAGAAGAAATGTACCTTTGTACGACACCGTTAGATGAATATTTCCTTTTTAAATAAATATAAAAACGCATGTGATAAGAGATATCGCTATAGACATCTTCAAAAGCCATCTTTTGCTCATTCATCATGACCATTCTGACCATTCTATGAGGCATGCTATTAACGTCAAAAGCGTGGAGTGTAGTAATAATTGGATGACCTGTTAAAGAAGAATTAAGAACATCGAGCATTTCTTTACCGCGTGATTCTGCAACAATGAGCCAGTCAGGATTACTTCTTAAAGCATTTCTAACAAGGTTTTGTATTGATGCGCTTTCACGCTTTTCATCGACTTGCCAAATGTTTAAGTCTAAATCTTTATCAAGCTTTAATTGATCGAGTTCTAAGATGTTATCGATAACTATCGTTCGCGTATACTCTTTCATCAATGAAATGAGGTATTTTTGTAGTTCTGTTTTGCCACTTCCTGTTTGTCCCCCTATTACTATTGAGACATTTGAGTTGATTAATACTTGGAGTAGTTCTTTAATTTCTTCACTTAATGAATCACTTTCCTTAAATCTCAAGGAAGAGGAAGCAATACGAATAGAAAAACAAACGCTTTCTTCATTATTTTTACGACATATGCTTTGATGGAGAGCGTTAAAACGATATCTACCAAAAGAGACATCAAGTTCAGGATTAGAATATGAAAATTGTTTTTCGCTTAAGTTAGCGATTTGTCTAATGAAATCTTTAGCGGTCACCTTGTCTAATGCGATATCACTTTTCACTCGACCATAATCGTTATGAACATAATAAATATCTTGACCGTTATAGGAGATGTCGGTCACCTTATCATTACTTAATAAATCTTTAAGAAAAGACTCTTCAAAAAAAGATACTGTTTTATTAACGTCCATTTAATTTCTCCAAATCTCGTAATACATGGTTCTTTGATAATGATAATAAAGGATGATATTAGCGTTTATTGTGACTTCAACCGCTTTTACTTCATCATTCATATCTAAGGAATGATCAATCGGATTATAGTAATAAAAATCTAGTTGATAATCCTCGGTATATCTAGGCATATGAAAAGTAAAATAATAGGTTATATTTTCTTCTAATATTTCTTTATCAAAATATGGCCCGGTTTCTTCATCTATTTCAAAGACATTAATCGCTGTTTCATATAAGGACATAGGCGCAGACATCACTAAACGATTAATGCCGTTTATTTGATATGACATCATAAAGAAATTAAAGGAAAGAACAACCACTAAAAAGGAAATGATAATAGTTACCATTAGCGGTTACCTCCAACGATGCAATACCCTCCATCAGTACAGACTCCCACTAATGATTGATTAACGTCATACTTGATCGGAATTGAGGTGGAGATTTGATCTTTTCCTAAACGCACAAAATCGATATAAACTTGCTTATTATTGAATTTCATTCTCCCGTTTATTGGTAGATAAAAATCATTAGTAGGAGCGAAAGAAGAACGATACGTGTCGCTTATTTGTAGCGTTCTTTTGTTAACATACAGCGTGTTTTTTATCTTAAATGTCACCAAAGAACCATTCTTATAAAGATTTAAAGGAAGAATGATATCACCATTATCTTGATGAGTAAAATACGGGAACAAATTATCGTCATCATTAAATCTAAGATTCACACTGTTATAAGGCAAAGCATAGTCATTAGGATACAAAAAATGGTTTTGATTAAGGCTTAAGCGATAATAGTAATCGACATTTATATAATCGCCGATTGTTGTGAAATCAAAAGTCTCAACTAGTTCTTTCATTCCTTCTCCATCACCATAAAAGCCAAGAGATCTCGAAGTGTAGATGGAACGTTTTAAATTCACTCCTAAAATTGTCTTTTGGCTAGGAGGGTAGAAGGTGACAGAGAAGGCCTTTAAAATAGTGCGACTTACACTATCTAAAATTTCAAATTTGAGGGTTAAGCCACTTGCCGACCAATAATCTTTAATTGGTACTGTAAATGTCACAGATTTTCTAGAACCAGTATTATAGTAAAAAGAGGTTTTAGATGAAGAGGCCACGACCGAATTAGATGAATTAAACAGTCTTATTCTTTCAATAATTGATGTACTAGGAACACTATATAAAGCATAGGTAAACGTAGCGTCAAAATTAGTACAATTCTCTAAAGGAAACGGACCATAACTTGGACAATAAAAATAATCTTCTTGATGAGGAATGGAAAAAGAAAAATTGCTTGAAATATTTGGTAAAGAAATACTTGGTAAACCTGAATCACCCGGACCAGGCAAAAAAGAAAATGATGGTTGCTTATTTGAGTGATTATTATCATCAAAAGAAGGAACATTAATAATTGATGATATGGTAAGAGGAATTAATAAAAAGCCTAACTTAAATGTCATAAAATGCTCCTAAAAACTTTTCCATTGCCGCTTTCTTATAGCGGTAAAAGGAGGCTTTTGAATATAGAGCGGTCCACCACTGATGATAACTTTGGTAAAAGAATTCGTTATTGATAAGATTCTTTTCGTTATCATCTAAGGAGTTATATGCCTTTTCGACTTTATAAATAAATTCATCATAAGAAATAATCTCTTCATTTAAGCCTTCAGAAAGGAGAAAAAGATCAGGATTCTCTTTAATCTTTTTAAATAAGAAAAACTTCTCTGCGATGTCATTTAGCATCTGATCAAGGTCTTTAAAAGTCTTTTCATTTAGTTGGTTCATGAAAAAAGCCTCCTACTATTACCAATAGGAGAGATTTTCAAAAAAAGTACGGATTTTTTTATATTTTTAACTAGCTTTTTCTCTTAATTCATAGAATTAAAATTTTTGCGACTAAAGTAACGGCTATAAAACTATAAAAAATGTTAACAAGTGAAATATTTTTGTATTAAAATTTGAAATATGATAGTTCTTAGTGGCGCAAGTGCATCAGGAAAAACAGAAGCGGCAAAGATGTTGATGGTAAAGTATGGCATCACAAAAGCCATTACCACCACTACCCGTCCTATGCGCAAAAATGAGGTCAATGGTAAGGACTATTTTTTTGTTACTAAAGAAGAGTTTGAACAAATGATTAAAGACGAACGATTCGTTGAACATACTCTTTACAACGGTAATTATTATGGTTCCACAAAGGATCAAATTGCTGATGGTCGTTCTGTGGTCATTGATTTAAAAGGTTTAAAGTCATACTCCTCTCTTAATAATGATAGGATTGTGACTTTTTATTTAAAAACAAGCGAAGAAATAAGATTTAAAAGAATGCTCGAACGTGGGGATGGAGAAGAATGTGCCCATAAGCGTATTGAAAATGATCGTAAGATTTTCGCCGATACAGAAATTCCAAAAGTAGATTTTAGGATTGATAGCGAAAATAAAACCATCGAGCAAGTTGCCGATGAGGTTTATCGCTTATATTGCAAAAAGTTAAAAGCTAATCAATAAGATATTTATATTTAAAAGCAGGATTTAAGAAGACTTCGCAGACATAGCAGTCTTCTTTTTCTATCTTTGAAATAACATAATTCTCTTTACTAAATGTCGCAAAATCAATGCTATAAGGAAGAGTGACTGTGCGCTTTTCCCAGTTTTTCGTGACATTAGACACAATAAACTTTAAGGCATCTAAAACATCTTCTTCATCTAATAAAGAAACCATTAGTTCATCTTCTTTTGGAAGGAAGTTTGCACATCCCCCTAATAAATCATATTTGTTATAAATATTGATCATTGGAATACTATCAGCTTCTAAATCTTTAATAATACTTTTAGTGGTTGCACTTTCTTCATCTTTAAACGGATCAGAAATATCAATTACTTGAACGAGCAAATCGGCTTCTTTTATTTCTTCTAAAGTGGAACGGAATGCATCCACTAAATAGATTGGAAGATGAGAAATAAAACCAACAGTGTCGGTTAAAAAGAATGATGGATAACCAAAGACAGAAATACTTCTTGTTGCCGTTTCTAAAGTAGCAAATAAAGCATTCTTTTCTAAGACAGTTTTATCTTCTTTGCTTAAGGAAATTAAACGATTCATCAATGTTGATTTGCCAGCATTTGTATAACCCACAACACAAACTTTAGGAATAGGATTATTAATACGGGCTACACGCATATTTCTTCTTGAAAGTTTAATGGATTCAAGTTCTTTTTTCTTTTGTGTGATAGCATTATTAATCTGCCTTCTTGAAAGCTCAATTTGCTTTTCGCCTTTACCTTTATTATGGCCACTTCCTGATGTTACTTGTGAGTAAGATGCCTTTTCATTGATGAGGTGATTTTTTAAGTATTGAAGTCTTGCAATTGAGACTTGAAGTTTTGCTTCTTTAGTTTTGGCGTTCTTTTCGAAAATATCGAGGATAACAAATGTCCTGTCGATTATTTCACTACCGATGATAGCGGATATGTTCTTCTTTTGTAATCCAGAAAGTTCAAAATTACAAGCCACTAAAACAATAGGATCATCAGGGTGCTCTTCATTATATTGATGATAGAAAGCATTGAGCTCATATAGTTTACCAGCACCAACATAAGTAGCCTTATCTATAGCATCAATGTTTTGAGAAAAGTAAGCGACTGGTTCATAGTTAACTTCTTTTAAAAGCATAGCAAATTCATTTTGAGCGTGATTGAGCTCAAGAGAATTACTTTTACCTACTGAAAGCACTAAAACCTTATCCATATCTTTATACTACTAATTAATCATCATCTTCGTATTCAGTATCCACTACTTTAAGCTTTTCAACAGTGAATTCATCAGCTTCTAAAACTTTAAAATGATAATGGGCGAAATCAAACTCGTCACCCTTTTTAGCAAACCTATCTAAGATGTCTTGACAGAACCCACCAACTGTAGTGTAACTAGTTTCGACTTCTTTATCATATTCAATAAGTTCAAAGAAGTCATCGATATTCATGTTACCATCAACGATATAAACGCCATGTCCTTTTTCGATATATTCTTCTTCGATTTCATCGTCTTCATCAAAGATTTCACCAACGATTTCTTCTAAGATATCTTCCATTGTGACGATGCCATCTGTACCACCATATTCATCGATGACGACCGCAATATGAACTTTGCTATTTTTAAACTCTTTTAATAAATCTAAGATTTGATGGTTTCTTGGCACCACTAATGGTTTATAGCACATTGATAAAATATCGCTTACTTTTTCACCTGCTAAAAGTTTCTTAGCTAGAACCTTAATTGGTAAGATACCAACAATATTATCAATGGTCTCTTCATATACTGGGATCCGAGAATGTTTAAAGATTTCCTTATCTTTGATAAGTTCATCGATATCATCTTCAACATCAATGGCAAAAACATCCACTCGAGGAGTCATGATTTCATAAGCTTCAATATCGTTTAAATCAATAGCGGATCTTAAAAGTTCAGCTTCGTTTTCTTCTAAGATTCCTTCTTCTTCAATAGTGTCCACCATTTCAGTTAAGACATCTTCATCAATCTTGTCTTCT
>Ga0247609_10004171_pt1 | contig 14462 bp, 11 predicted proteins | sample 172DNAGHGlowgp2_FD_193487 | JGI IMG/M metagenome (GOLD analysis project Ga0247609, IMG submission 193487) | Sheep rumen microbial communities from Palmerston North, Manawatu-Wanganui, New Zealand - 1728 DNA GHGlow gp2 | ecosystem: Host-associated > Mammals > Digestive system > Stomach > Rumen ...
CGTGGCATGACGACAGCCAGCATCGATAAGTGTCTGTACCACTTGCTGCTGAATCCACGTTGAACCGTGGCAAGACAGTTCCACCACGTCCTCGCCCGTAAATGAGTTGGGGGCGCGGTAGATGGTCAGTAACGCTTGGTCAAGGACTTCGCCGTGACTGTCCATCAAGTGGCCCAAGTGCACGGTGTGGGATGTCATATCGGCAAGATTCTTGCCCTGCCATCGGCGCTGCACGATCTCGAGCGCTTGCGGGCCGCTCATGCGGATAACAGCGATGCCGCCTCGGCCCTGGGGAGTCGAGATTGCACAGATGGTGTCGTCTGTGAGACCGGTTAATTCTGTGATATTCATCGGCGTGGGTAATATGCGGGCCAGTCCTTGATATTCTGCTTGTTCTCGATGACATTCTCGACGCTATCCTCGAGCGAGGCTAGGAAATCATATCCCGTGAGGGCTTCCACCTTGTCGATGGTGGTGGCGTAATTGGTCCAGCTGTTGGGCATTTTCTTGTTTTCCATCACAAAGGCGATAGCGCGGTTCTGCTTGGGCGAGTACACCACCTTGAAGAAGCGCTCGGGAACGGCAATGTCGCCGTGTTTGCCAATGCGCTGCATGTTATTGGAGAAGATGGGACCCGTGAACACGATGAGTCGTCCAGCCGTGCGTGACCACTTGTGCACCGCTTCCTCGACATGGCGCCACTCGCCGTCGTTCATCTCGTCGAGCTGGGGGCAGATGTTGGTCATCAAGAAGCACTGTTCCATCGCGGTCTTGTTCCATCGCATATCCATCGCCGGAGCCATGTGGCCGCGTGTGTAACCACTCTCCTTGTATTCCCACCAGTCAGGGCAACCCTTCACGTCGTGGTCGCGTTCAAACTTATAGTTGGCGCGGTTCTCGGCATCGCGCGAGTCGGCCATCGACGTCATGGTGTTGGTCAGCTCATAAGCCACACAGTTGGGCACGCGATAATACTTGTTGAAATAGACGGTTATGGCGCGATAGTGCACCGTCTGGTTGTCGAGCCGTTCGGGCAGCGACACGTCGAGCAACGATGCGTCGCCCGTTGACTTGTAGTCCTTTCCCTCCTGCGATTTGGACTGCTCCTGCACGGTCTTGCCGTCATCATAGGCGCTCTTGTAGAACGAGTCCACCTGAGCCCTCTCATCGGCTTGCTGATTGCCGCCCCGGCATCCAGCGAGCGCAAGGGTTGCCATCAACAAGCTGTAAATCAAGTGTTTTCTCATATCGGTTTCTTGCTTGACATATTGTTGCTGCAAAGGTACACAAAAACATGGATTTACCGATGCATTTTACTTCACTTGGATTTCGTCGATAAAGTAATAGCCGTCATAGCCCACGCCGAAGTGCCAGTCGGGGCAGGCCCCGATGGTCTTCAGGTTCACCTTGACATAGCGGGCACTGATGGGTTGGGGCAGCGTGACGGTTGCCCAGCGGTACTTGGGAGACATGTCCCTGTCTTCTTCAAAGGAGAAGGTGCCGATTTCGGTAAAGTGCTCGTTGTCGCTGGAGATGGCATAGGAGACGCTCTTGGGCAGGAAAATCCAGGCCCCCAGGTTGTGCAGGCAGTCGGTTCGCACGGTCGTGAACTGTTTCTCTTCACCAAGGTCAACGACTAGTTCGGCATCTTCACCGACCCAGCCAACCCAACTCTCGCCATAGGTCGCTCCACCGAACAACCCGTCGGTCAGGGCAGTGGCCGAAATGGGCACGAAACGGTATTCCGGCAGGTTCTTGTAGGCCACAGGGGCACCCAGAGCCAGGTTGTCGCCGACGCCGGGCAGGTAGCGCTGGAGGTACTGGTCACAGTAGTCGTCCACCGAGTTCTTGCGCTCGGTCAACGACTTGATGCCCGCTTCATTGCCGCGTTGGCGGAACAGCTCCACCTCGCGGATGCGTTCCTCACGGTTGCCTCCGGTCGAGGTGCGCTCCAGTTCCAGCTTGCTGTACTGTTGCTGCAGTCGGGCAGCATAGACGCGCTTGAGCAGCGTCTCATCGGTCGACACGGCAGCCTCGGCCTGGTCAAACAGGGCATCATACTGTGCCAGCAGATAAGGTCGCAGCATGCCGTCCTTGTGTGACACGGGCGAGTCATAGATCCACAGGTCCTTGCCACTGCCCAGCAACGCGCCCTCGCGCATCTTCAGGTAGCGGTACAGATAGGGCGCCGCCTGGCCGTAGTAGCCATTCAGGAACGTCTGCATCAGGCTGTCGGCATCGGCATCGACGTTCCACATCAGTTTGGAAATCATGTAGGCCCGCAGCTCGCTGAAGTCCACCCCCCTGAAGCCTGCCACTTGCTCAAACAGCATCGTGGCATGGTTCTGCTTGAACAGCTGCATATTGGGCTGCAGCACATGGAAGTTGGGAAATGGCGTTACCAGGTTGTCGAAGTTGATGCCGTAGTCCCACACAAAGATGTTGTCCGATATTTTGCCCCAACCCGTCAGCGCGCGCATGAAGTCGCGTCCGCTGGCGTTCTCGGTCAAGGGCACTTCGCGCTTGCTGTCAATGCTGCACAGCATGATATTGACGTTGGGCAAGGGTTTGGTGTGCTTGGGAGGCTGCATGCTGTACAGGTAGGCAAGCGTGGAGAATTCCTTGTCCGGGAAACGTTTTGCCAACTTGTTCATGAAGCGGACCAGGTTGCCCGATGGCGAACCCTCATACTCGTCCACGGCTTTGCACTCGGGGCAGGCACATTGCGTGTTGTTGCCGTCATTCTGGCTCACCGAGATGAGCTTCATGCCGGGATTGGCCTTGAAGATGCTGTCAATCTTGGCTGCTGCCAGTTCAAAGACCTCGGGATTGGTCAGGCACCACTGGCTGTGGGCGCCAGGGTGGCGCACACCGTTAAAGAAAGAGTAGTACTCGGGATGTGCCTTGCCATAGACGGCAGCGGGCAAAATCTGGTTAAAGGTGTGGACCCACATGTTTGCCGCAAAGATTTCTTTGGGCTCCTTCAATCTGTAGAAAGCCACATAATCGGGATCCTCGGTGCTGTAGGTCTGTGTCTGTCGATAACGGAACGACGGGGACTCGGCGTGGTGCTGGTTTGCGACGGTGAGGTGAGTGCTCTGGACCACGGTCCAGGCATCGGCCGCATAGTAGTGCACTCCCCATTCGTTCTCCAATAACGTCACCACTCCATACAGTGCGCCCTTGCCGCCGCCGGTCTTGATTCTCAGCATATTGCCGTTGCAATTGATGACAAAACCGTCCTCGGTCACCTCACTGGTGGTTTCTCCTATGACAATAAGGCCTGTTTTCTTGTCAATCTCACTGGTGATGGGCAATGTGGTGCCGCTCATGCGTTGCACAAACTTGTTCAGCAGCGCTGCCGCCTGGCGGTTCACGGCGTTGTCCTCAACGATGGCAATCGACGCGCGGGCCTTGCCGTTTTTTACTATCTGCATTTGCGCCGACACCTGCAAGGCCGTCAGCGCTATGGCAACAAGCAACAATAATCTTTTCATGACGTTTGATGTAGTATGGTTCAAAACAAGGCCATAAAGTTACAACATATTTTTTATTTAAGCGTCATGAATGTGATTCTTGCCTGTCGTGTTTTTTAATGTGATGGGTTTTTTATAGCCAGTCGTTGATGTTGCATTGGCGCTTGGGAATGGCGCTAGAGAAGGTCAGTCCCGTGCGGCGCTCGACCTCGGCAACCGTGACGGCATACTTGCTGATGCTACCAGGACAGGGCGTATTGGGATAGATGAAGGCGATGGCACGGCCCTTGTCGGGAGCGTACACCACCTTGAAGAAGGCATCGGGGACAGCAATGTTCTGTTTGTCCTTGCCTATCATCTTGGGCTTCTTGCCCATGATGGGCCCGGTGTAGATCATCAGTCGCTTGTCGCGCTTGGCCCAGCGGTGCACTTTCTCTTCCAGATTGCGCCAGTGGTCGTTGTTGAGTTTGATGTCCTGGGGGCACATGTTGGTCATGTAGAAGCATTGGGCCATCGACGTCTTGCTCCAGCGCATGTCCATCGCCGGGGCCATGTGGCCACGGCTGTAACCGCTCCCGCGGTATTCCCAGTTCTCGGGGCACGACTTGACGTCGGTATCCTTGGCATAGTTGTAGCTCTTGCGGGATTCGTGATCTGGGGCATCGGCCATATCGACCATTGTCGCCGTCAATTCATAGGCTACGCAGTTGGGAATGCGTAGCGTCGGATTGAAGTTCACTCTGATGGCCTGATAGTTCAGCACCTGGTTGGAAACTCTCTTGGGGATGGAGACCGCCAGCAGGGCATTGGCACTTTGCTGCTGAACAGTGGTTGCCTGGGCCGTGTTGCCGATGGCGGGCACGCTCGCCAGTTGCGATGTAAAGGTTTTTTTCTTCTTTACTGTTTTTTTCTTAGCTTTCCTCTTCTCTTTCCTCTTCTCTTTCCTGTCTTTCTTATCCTTTTTGTGCTTGTTTTTGGCTTGAACACACCACTGCGACGTGATGCCGTTGTCGCCACCCGTCACTTGAGGAGGCAGGGCACCGCCCATCACCATTGCTGCCACCAGCACCCAGATTTTCAAGAATTGCTTCATTTCACAACTGGTTAAACTTATAACATATAACATTTAACGATTAATTGGTCCACGCCTCCAGGTTCACTCGGCTTTCCAGCCGCTCCTGCTCTGCTTGGGGCAGGGTGGGGAAGAAGTCCAGTCCCGTGCGCTGTTCCACCTCATCGACACTCACAGCATATTCCCGCAGCCGGCCGTCGCTGTACCCGTTGGGATAGATAAATGCAATGACCCGTCGCGGTCTCACACACGGTGCCATGATAATCTTGTAATAAGCACTTGGCACCCTCACCCGTCCGCTGGCCAGTGTTGTGTCGCCGTTGCCAATCACGGGTCCCGAGAACACCAGCAGGGCGCTGTCGCGGTCTGTCCATTCGCGCACTTTCTCTTCCAGTTTTGACCAGCCTCCCTCGTTCAGGGCCTTGTGCATCGGACCCACGTTGGTCAGCAAGAACGATTGCCGCATGGCTGTCTCATTCCACTTGAGGTCGGCCGCGGGCACCAGATGACCGCGATCCATGCCGCAACCAGCATAGTCGGCAGGCTCGGGGCATCCCTTCACCCCAGGGTCTTGTGCAAACTGGTCAGCACGCTCGATAGTTCCGTCAAGCTCGTTGATGACGAGCTCATACACCGCACAGTTAGCAATGCCCTGCTCACTATTGAAGTGCACATCAAAGGCATCATACCTCACCAGTGTATCGCTCACACCGGTGGGCAGGCCCACCGCCATCAGGCTGTCACGCCCGCTTTCGCTCAAGGGCACCAGATGTGTAGTGTCATCATTCACAATGAGCCGATATAGCAAAAAGCATACCAATGCCATCGTCAAGCCCCATAAAAAGAACTTGACTGTGTCGTTCCAGCGCTGCCACAACCTCTCAAACTGCCACTTCATACGGTCTTATTGTTAATGATGATGATGCCAAGAACAGTGATCAGCGTCACGGTGCCAATGCAGATCAGGAAGCCTGTCAGACTCAGTTCCTGCATCACAAACAGCACGATGATCAAGATGTTGAGAATGCCCTCGATGGCGGCCAGAGTGTATAATGCTATCTTACGGTTCATAGTGGTTTGATTTTTACCAAAGATAGGAGCTTTTTTGGTCTCGGCAATGGTTTTCTGCGTCGATTGGCATTTTTTGTAACCTATTTAACGTATTTTATGCATTTGTTGGCATGCTGCACAGGTGATACTCGCCCTTGAAGCTCCAAGAGTTTTCATCCCTAGTTTCCATCGGCCGAAAAGAAATGAATAATTGACTTAAATGTTGTGAGAACCGGGAATTTTTGCTAACTTTGTGGCCTATTTTTTATATTATGGAAGAAGTAACTTATCAGGGCCTGACGTTTGAGCCTTATATCAGACGTGAAGAGATTGCCAAGCAAGTTTACCGGCTTGCCCAGGAAATCAAGCGTGACTATGCCAACGAGAATCCTTTGTTCCTGTGTGTCCTTAACGGCGCTTTCATTTTTGCTGCCGACTTGTTCAGGGCGTGCAACCTCCATGATGCCGAGATTACCTTTATACGCTTCAAGTCTTACCAGGGTATGGAATCGACAGGCACTGTTAAGGAAATCATGGGCCTGTCCGAGGATATCGCGGGTCGCAACGTGATCATTGTCGAGGACATCATCGACAGTGGCGTGACGGCAGCCCAGCTGCGCAAGGAACTCGACAAGCGCAATCCCAAGTCGGTGAAAATGGTTTCGCTGCTCTTCAAGCCCGAAGCCCTCACCATTGGCAAGGCGCCTGAGTATGTGGGCTTTGAGATTCCTTCCAAATTCATCTTGGGTTATGGCCTGGACCTCGATGGTCTGGCCCGCAATCTGCCTGACATCTATGTGTTAAAGGAGAATAACCAATAGACATTATATATATTATAGAATTAACATCTGATTTTTTAACCATCAAAATCATGCTTAACATTGTAATTTTTGGTGCTCCCGGTTCGGGTAAGGGCACCCAAAGTGATAAACTTATCGAACATTACAATCTTTTCCACATCTCGACAGGTGACGTGCTGCGCGACAACATCCGCCGTGGCACCGACCTGGGGAAGACAGCAAAGGGCTACATCGACCAGGGCCAGCTCGTTCCCGACGAACTCATCATCGACATCCTGGCACAGGTGCTGGATGAGAACAAGGAAAATGCCCGTGAGGGCGTCATCTTTGACGGCTTTCCCCGCACTATTCCTCAGGCCGAGGCTCTCGAGCAGTTGCTCGCCGACCGCGGTACCAAGATCGACGCCGTCGTGGGACTGGAAGTTCCCGAAGACGAACTCATCAAGCGCATCCTGCTGCGCGGACAGCAATCCGGCCGCTCAGACGACAACGAGGAGACGGCGCGCAAGCGTTTGGACACTTACCACAACCAGACCTCGCCCTTGAAGGCTTACTACGAGCAGCAGGGCAAGTACCGTGCAATCAACGGTCTGGGTACCATCGATGGCATCTTTGAGCTGATCAAGGAAGCCCTCGACAACAATTGATGATCCAACTACCGTTAATAGGCGGATTTTCCTGATGATTCTGATGGCCAATATTGTTTGACACCAGTCGGAATAATCAAGAAAATCCGCTTTTTGTACAGGATTTGAGAGACTATGAGCAGCAACAAACAATCTGCAACCACCTTGTGGCAACGCATCAAGCGTAACATGCGTTACTGCATTAATGGCGTGTGGAACGACACTAAGGGTGAATGGCCGGTCAAAGCATTGAAAATCATCAATTTGAGCGTGCGCACCTTCATGGACCGCGACTTGCAGTTGAGAGCAGGTGCCCTCACCTACAACACGGTGCTGGCGATTATTCCGGCGCTGGCGATGATCTTTGCCATCGCACGGGGTTTTGGCTTCCAGAACCTGATGCAGAGCGAGCTGTTTCGCTATTTCCCTGCACAGCGCCAGGCGCTGGAGAGCGCTTTGGCCTATGTGGATAATTACCTGGCACAGGCCTCGCAGGGAGTATTCATCGGCATTGGACTCATTTTCCTGTTGTGGACTCTCATCTCTCTCATGAGCAACGTGGAGGACACCTTCAACTATCTGTGGCATGTGAACATCAAGCGCTCGTTACGGCACAAGTTCACCGATTACACCACCTTGTTCCTGTTGCTGCCCATCCTCATGGTGTGCTCGGCTGGCATCTCTATCTTTATGAGCGATGCCGTCCAGGTCATGTTTGCCGACAATGCGCTCTCGCCCATGATGCACCGCTTGCTCGCCTTCATGCCCATAGTGATTTCTTGGATCATCTTCACAGCCGCCTATTATTTCGTGCCCAACACCAAGGTCCGTTTCCTCGGTGCCTTGTTTGCCGGTGTGCTGTGCGGAACATTCTTCGAGGTGGTGCAATGGCTCTTTGTCTCGGGCCAGGTCTATGTGTCCAAGTACAACGCCATCTATGGCAGCTTCGCCTTCCTGCCCCTGTTGCTGATATGGTTGCAGTTGTCGTGGCTCATTGCCCTGTCGGGTGTCGTGCTCTCTTACTCATGGCAGAACTATGACAGTTATGCCCACCGCGACAAGGTGAACGGCATTTCCCAAACCTACGCCAACAATGTGGCGGTTGCCGTGCTGGCGCTGGCCGCCAAGAAGTTCAAGCTCCATGATTCACCGCTTACCAGAGCCGAACTCATGCGGGAATATGACATACCTGGTTTGCTGGCCGACAGGACCCTGGAGCGCTTAGTTAACGCCGGACTTCTCATCACAGTTGTTGGCCATGAGGCCGATGGCGGCTCATACAATCCTGCATTTGACCCCGACGAGATGACCGTGAACAAGGCTACCAACGACCTGGCCGACACAGGCTATGCCCACTTCATCCCCAAGGCCGACAGCCGTTTTGCAGCGCTGCTCGACCGTGTGGCAGCTATGCGCGACAACCAGCAGAATACGTCTAGCGACATCCCCTTGCTCGACTTGCTTTGACCCTGCTCTCACCTCCAAGGCACAGTGCTCGGTGCACGCCAGCAGCCTATTGAGCCCCCATCCGGTGAAAAAAAATGATATTTACCATTTAATTCATGAAATTGTTGTATCTTTGCCCCGAAAATATACCGCAGGCCTGAATGGTGGAATCGGTAGACACGAGGGACTTAAAATCCCTTGGCCATTGCGGCCGTGTGGGTTCAAGTCCCACTTCAGGTACTAATTAAGGCTGTTAATCATTGATTAACAGCCTTAATTGCGCTGATATGGTTAGCTCGCGGGCTATTTCATGACTTCGATGATGGCTTTGCCGATGTGATCGATGATGTCGCTGGCCACCATGCCATAGGTGCCGTGCTCTTGTGCGGCCAGATCACCGGCCAGACCATGCAGGTACACGCCCAGCACCACCGACCAGTCGGCGGGATAGTTCTGAGCAATGAGCGACGAGATGACACCAGTGAGCACGTCTCCGCTGCCGGGAGTGGCCATGCCGGCGTTGCCGCTGCTGTTGACATAGACCTTGCTGTCGGGGCGCACCGTCATGGTGTAGTGGCCCTTGAGCACGATGGTGATGTTGTACAACTTGGAGACATCGAGGGCCTTTTTAAGACGTTCCTCGTCGGTGTTGTGGTCGCCAAACAGGCGGTCAAACTCGATGGCGTGCGGCGTGATGATGGAGCGTGGAGGAATGCTCTTGAGCAACATGGGACGACGGGCAATGCAGTTAAGCGCATCGGCATCGAGCAGACACGGGCGCTTGAAGTTCATGATGAACTGGTGCACGGCCTCCAGGGTCTCGTCGTGCACGCCCATGCCGGGACCCAGGGCCACAACGCTGTAGGTGTGGCGCAGGTCGATTGACGAGGTGACGATCTCGTTGCGGTCGGGCTCAAAGAGGGCCTCAGGAACGGCGGTCTGCAGCACCTGATAGCCGCAACGCGGGGCATGCACCGTGACCAGACCGGCACCGGTGCGCAACGCGCCACGCGCAGCAAGCACGGCGGCGCCCATCATGCCGTAACTGCCGGCAATGAGCAACAGCGTGCCGTGGTCATACTTGTTGCTGAAGGGGTTGCGGGGATGCATCACGTCATGTACATCATCGCGCTCGATAAGGTAAAAGTCGGTAGGTGTGCGGGCCACGCTCTCGCTGTCGAGCTCGATGTCCAGCACCTTGCATTCGCCCACATAGTCGGCATTCTCGGCAAAGTAGAACGCCAGGCGCTTGCTCTGGTAAGTGAGCGTGAGGTTGGCGCGGATGATGTTGCGGCGGTCATTGCCCACGTTCCACTCGCCAAACATGCCCGACGGGATGTCTATCGAGACGACATAGGCTCCACTGCTGTTGATGTACTGTACCAGCGCTGTGTAGCCGCCCTTGAGTGGCGTGCGCAGGCCGTTGCCGAACAAGCCGTCGACCACCACGTCGTTCTCGTCGAGTTCAGGGGGCGAGAAATTCTGGATGACCTCAATAAACTCGATGTCATCGCCGGCGGTTTCCAGCAGGCGGTCGCGGTTGGCCAGGCAACAGGGCGACAGCTGGGCCGACTTGATGTTGAACAGGTAGACCTCGGGACGGTAACCCTGCTCATACATCATGCGGGCCACGGCCAGAGCGTCGGCTCCGTTATCGCCAGGGCCGGCAAAAAAGACAAAGCGCTTGGATGTCCTCCAGCGTGAGATGAGCTCGTATGATACTGACGAAGCGGCACGCTCGATCAGGTCGAGCATGGTCATGTTCTCTTTTTCCACAGTTCGGTCGCCTATGCGGCGCAGTCCATCGTTGGTGAATATTTTCATTGCTATCGAGCGATTTTCAAGTTGAGTGATATGAGAGAGCAAAGTTACTTCTTTTTTGCCGTTTTGAGAATAAAAAAATCAAAAAACTGATGAATTATTTTTTGGGGCTCGCTCATGCCAGCCCAGTCGTCCCGCCCAGTGGGCTTTTGGTTGAAAAAAAATGATATAAACTGCATCATTTACACTTTTTTAGTATCTTTGCGCCACATTTATGCTATTCCTTGCTTTTATGAAGCGGGCGTTTGATTCAATCAACATTTACGTTGAAGTGTGGACTCTTTAAGAATTTTTAGTCAAACAATTTTAGATATAATGATGAGAAAACATTTACTTGTAGTATTGGCATTTGTGTTGGCGGGGCTCATCGCATGGGCACAACCGCTCAACATCGGCGGCCATCGTGCGGTGCAGGACAACCGCAATGGCATCTGGCTGTGCAGTGTTCCCCAGTCTTTGTTCGGCAGTGACTACAATGCCACTGTGAATTACGGCGATTCGATCAGTGATTTCAAGATCGACGGTGTTGAAGTGGCAAACGGTGGGGCTTACACTTTTGCCGCTATCGCCGGTGGCAAGAACTATCCCGTCACCTTTGTCTTGAACGATGAAGTGGTCGCCGGTGACATCACCTTCACCTGGCTGCCCGTTGTGGAACTGAAAGGAACCTTTGGCCACACTTACAGTTACGGCACCGTGACTGTCAATGAGCCTGACTCGGCCTATGCCGAGCCGTTGATGGCCAAGCTGAAGTGGCGCGGCACTGTGACCAACGATGGCGCTAAGCACAAGCGCAACTATCGCATCAAGTTTGTCAACGAAGACAGCACCAAGCAGAATCATCGCTTCTTTGGCCTGCGCAACGACAACTCGTGGATTCTCGATGCCGGACAGATGGACTTCATGCGCGTCCGCAACCGTGTGGGAACCGACATCTGGCTCGAAATGGCCCGTCGTCCCTGGTACAGCGACACCCTGCCCAATGCACGCAACGGCTCACGTGGCCAGATGGTAGAAGTCATCCTTAACGACTACTATGCAGGTATCTACAACATGTGCGAGCCCATCGACCGCAAGCAGTTGAAGCTCAAGCGCTATGACGAGGAGAATGGCGAGTTTCATGGTGCCTTGTGGCAAGCCTATACCTGGAGCCGTACGGTGACAATGAGCCGTCCTAAGGGCCACGGATTGGAGAGCAGCGCGTTCTGGGATGGCTTTGAAATGAAGTACCCCGACTTTGACGAGGTCGGTGTCGCCAACTGGTGGCCTCTTGACAATGCCGTTTACTCAGTTCCCAACCAGGACCTGGAAGAAGAACAGCGCAAGGAACTCTTTGAGTATTACTTTGACATCCCTGTGATGCAGGACTACTACATCCTCATCTCGGCTCTGCAGGCACTCGACAATGAGAGCCTGAACATCTTCTACGCTTGCTATGACCAGCAGGACAACCCCAGATTGACGATGACTCCTTGGGACCTCGACATCTCGGTCGGTGGTAACTATGACCCGAAGGTCGACCTGCCCAACATGGTTAAACCCGAGCGCAACCCCAGGGGCTGGATTTCCAACATCTCGCTGCTGCTCATGGAAGACATGTACCATAACGAGATCAATGAGCGCTATCGTGAGCTGCGTGAAGGCCCCCTCAGCACCGACAACATGATCAATCACTACCGTACGGCTGTCAACGAGCTCGAGAATTCCGGTGCCGCTGCCCGCGAGGAGCAGCGCTGGAGCGGCGACTCGGATCTTGCCGGAAAGTCTCTTGACCTGAGCGCAGAGTTGGAATACGTTGAAGACTGGATTCGTCGTCACATGGATTACCTCGACGAGCACGTCTTCATCGAGAATCCCGACCCGGATCCCGAACCCTTTATCAAGGGCGACGTGAATGGTGACGGCGAGGTGAACATTGCCGACGTCAATGTGCTTGTTGGCATCATCTTGGGCCGCGAGGCTGCCGAGGACGTGCTTCAGCGCGCCGATGTCAACGAGGACACCGAGATTAACATCTCTGACGTCAACGCAGTTATCCGCATCATTCTGAGCTGATTCAGGGCATTATTACTCTAAAAAAACAACAAGCGGGCTTTGGCTTCATTCGCCAGAGCCCGCTTCTGTTAATTTGCCGATAATGCCTGGAACAAAAAAAGAAACGCAGCCCGGCAAATCCTGACTGCGTCCCTCGTGATTCGCGTGGGGCTCGAACCCACGACCCCATCCTTAAAAGGGATGTGCTCTACCTGCTGAGCTAGCGAATCTCCCAAAAAGCGGTGCAAAGGTATAGCTTTTTTCTATATCAGCCAAATAATTTGGCAGGTTTTTCTCGCTGGCCTATTGCGGCAGACACAAATAAGACCTTCAAAAGCGTCCTTTACCGCTTGTTGTGATATCTTACTGGGCTACCAGTTTGCAGATCTCGACGATAGTCTTAGTGGCCTTCTCCATCGAGGGTATGGGCACATATTCGAAGCGTCCGTGCATGTTCATGCCGCCAGCAAAGATGTTGGGGCAGGGCAGATTCTTGAACGAGAGCTGGGCACCGTCGGTACCGCCGCGTATGGGTTGTACCTTGGGGGTGACACCGGCATTCTCCATAGCTTGTTTGGCAATGTCGATAATGTTCATCACGGGCTCGATCTTCTCGCGCATGTTGTAGTACTGGTCTTTGATTTCGCACGAGGCGCAGTCGGGGAACTCGCTGTTGATTTTGTTGCACAGGTGCTCGATCTCGCGCTTGCGGCTCTCAAAGCGGTCACGGTCATGGTCGCGGATGATGTAGCTTAATGTGGTCTTCTCGACGCTGCCTTCCATGCTGATGAGGTGATAAAAGCCCTCGTAGCCCTCGGTGTGCTCGGGCGTCTCCCAGCGCGGTAGCATCATGGCAAACTGCACGGCCACGCGCATCGAGTTGAGCATCTTGTGCTTGGCGGCACCGGGATGCACGTTCAGGCCTTTGAAGGTGATCTTGGCGCTGGCGGCATTGAAGTTTTCATACTCCAGCTCGCCCACGGCACCACCGTCCATGGTATAGGCCCAATCGCAACCAAATTTCTCAACGTCGAAGTGGTGTGCACCCAGGCCGATTTCCTCGTCGGGATTGAAACCCACGCGGATGTTGCCATGTTTTACCTCGGGATGCTCCTGGAACCACTCGATGGCGGTCAAGATTTCGGCGATGCCGGCCTTGTCGTCGGCACCCAGCAGGGTATCGCCGCTGGTGACGATGAACTCCTGACCCACATAGTCGTTCATCTCGGGGAACTGCTGCGGGTCGAGCACAATGCGCGGCTCATCGCTCAGAACGATGGGCGAACCGTCATATTTCACGATGCGGGGCTTCACGTCGTGGCCGCTCATGTCGGGGGCAGTGTCCATGTGGGCAATGAACCCCACGGTGGGAACAGCTTTGTCGGTATTGGCGGGCAGGGTGGCAAACAGGTAGCCGTTGTCATCGAGCGAGATGTCGCTCAGGCCCATGTCATGCAACTCTTTTTCCAGCTCCTTGGCAAACACCATCTGGCCTGGTGTCGATGGCGTCAGGTTGGTGAGTTCGTCACTCTGGGTGTCGAACTTCACATACTTCAGAAATCTGTCAACTAACTTCGTTGTCATAGTGTGATATTTGTTTGTTAATGGTTATATTTTTTTTCAACTCACAAAGTTAGCAATAATAACCCAAAAGAGCAATACAAAATCCACATTTTTATGGATTTTGTATTGCTCTTTACCAGCCCCGTTGCCGGGGTATTGTGAGGCAGATTATTTCGCTACCTTCTCCAGGCGCTTCATCATGGCAAACATGAACAGGGCCGAGAGCAGGCACAGCACGATGAATACTGTCCAAACAATCCACAGGGGCAGATCTCCCCACAGGTAACCACCCACGCTGACGAGCTTGTTGCCAATGGCGGTGGCACCAAACCAGCCACCCATCATCAGGCCCTTATACTTGGGAGGAGCCACCTTGCTTACAAACGAGATGCCCATGGGCGAGAGCAACAGCTCACCGAAGGTCAGCACCAGGTAGGTCGAGATGAGCCAGTAGGGAGATACCAGCGGCCCGAGCTCGCCCTTGTCGGCAAGGGCAGCTTGCTCGTTGGGCGTGAGAAGGCCCTGCGAGGCAAACATCATGATGAAGAAGGCAGCACCTGCAACGAGCATACCG
>Ga0247609_10004172_pt1 | contig 14460 bp, 13 predicted proteins | sample 172DNAGHGlowgp2_FD_193487 | JGI IMG/M metagenome (GOLD analysis project Ga0247609, IMG submission 193487) | Sheep rumen microbial communities from Palmerston North, Manawatu-Wanganui, New Zealand - 1728 DNA GHGlow gp2 | ecosystem: Host-associated > Mammals > Digestive system > Stomach > Rumen ...
GCCTTTGTGATACCATCTGCAATCTCACCTCTGATACCATCCGCAGCATCACTGGACGCAATTGGATTTTGTCCTGTTTTAATTAGGGATTAGTATTAATCATCATTTCTGCGTCCATACTCTTTTACCTCCATACGTTGCAAATCATTGATCGGGACGAGTCAGCTTAAAGCCGCATGACTTCGACACGGGTCGAAGTTCATGCGGCTTTGGGCTTACAGCAGGAGCGGATCAGTTGTCATCCGACTTGTTGTTGCCGGTTCTGTCCAGCGTGGCAGCCACGAGGCTCAGAATGCTGGATACCAGACGGATAATGTCGGCAGAATTCATGTTCATTGTCTCACCTCCTTTGCGTAGGATGCGGCTCTGCTTATTTATCAGACCCGCGCGGGAAGAATTCAGGGTTGGCGCGAGAAAAGTTTTGCCAGGGCGAGGACGAAGTCACAGGAAAACGATCCTGTAGTCGGTCACGCCCGCGAGGCTTGCAGTGACCAGGCGGCGGAAGGACTCCTCCGCGTGCTCGAAGAGGCCTTTCTCGGTCACTTTTGCGAGGCCTTCCTCCTCGACGCTGACGATGACCTCCCGGTACTGATCGAAGCTCAGGGGGTGCAGGAGGTTGTTGACGGAGCTGGACGCATCCACCGTGTCCACAATGACATAGTTGTCAAGCACGGACACCAGCGGGAGCCGGAGATACACCGTCTCGCTCTGCTCGTCGATCTCCGCGGCGATGAGGTTTACGTCGTAACCGACCTTTACGACACCCTCACACTTCACGGCGACGGTGTTGCGGGTCAGCGGCAGGCCCCAATCGTCGAGACAGCGCCAGACATCCTCACTTCTGCTGGCCTGATATGTGCCGGAGTAGGTTGCGAGCTCCTGAAGCTCCTGGAGGGCGACTTCGATCTCGTCCAGGGTCACGATGAATTTCTCGGTCTCGCCGGGGAGCTGGAGCAGGTCTGCTTGGGGCTGGAGGATGGCTGCGGCAGGCTGGCTTTTCGCCTGATGCCAGAGGCAGCCGCCGACGCCGGCGCCAAAGCCCAACGCAAACAAGAGCAGGATCACACAGAGGGAACCGAGGGTTTCCTTTACCTTTTTCATGGAGCATCTCCTTTCTGCTTCCCATGCAGGTACTCCACCACATGGGGAGGTGTAATGATATTGCGGGATCAGAGCCATGCCGTGAGGAACATCACGACAATGTAGAGGGCGGGGATTCCGAGAATGGCAGTCAGAATAAGGCTCATCTGTTCTCTCTCCTTCCTAAAAGACTTTGGATTATGTGGGTTTTGGTTTTGGGGTGTTTTGCTCTTCACCTATATATCGGACCGAAAAGCGAAGAATTCAGGGATGCGGTAAAATTTTTTGAAAAATTTTGCTGGGCACTGTCGAGGATTCATCAGAGCCTGCGCACGGTGATCTCCAGGCGGAGGATTTGTTCCCAACCCTGATGCACGAAAGCAAACTCCGGCTCCTGCCGCCCGTCGGGGAGAACGGATGTTCTGCCGGTTGGCCTGCGCTCAGAAAATGCACGCAGAACGGGCTTCCGCCCAGCAATGCGCAGCAGCTCCCGGAGAAGTTCCGGCGGCAGAACGGCAGCCACCGCGTCACATTCCGCGAGCATCGGCGTGAGTGGGGCCAGCGAGTATACGGTATCGCGCCATGGCAGCAGGCGCACAGGCTCGCCCATTACACGCTCCAGATCGGCAAGCTGCGCTGCGGTCATTACATGGCGCGAAATCCAGAGCACTGTTTTCAAGTGATCATCTCCTTCCTGTATATATCTCGGACAATGGCGGCAAGAATTCAGGGCAAAATGCAAAAAAGTGCGAAGCGCGGAAAAAACGGTCTCGCGAGAGACGGTTTACAAGCGCTTCGCACTGAATCGGGATCGAAGAATTGCCTCCAATTTGGTGGCAATTTCACGTGCTTCTCTTGTTTTCTGAACCTTTTTGTGGTATTATTGCTTTGAGTTCTTGGGAGTGTTCAACAAACAAGCCCGAGATGTTTGTACACTTTTGCAGATGCAACACCTGCCCCTCACGGGGACGGTAACTCCTCCTGAGAGACTTCCCTGCTGTGACGCTGTGGATGCAACACCTGCCCCTCACGGGGACGGTAACTCTCCATGATTGTTCTTCACGTCAAAAGACCTATCGTTGCAACACCTACCCCTCACGGGGACGGTAACAACTCGGTTTTACGATTCCCCTGTTCCCAGGCTTCTGCTGCAACACCTACCCCTCACGGGGACGGTAACAGGTCAACCTGCTGAATATCACTGGAGAATGCTGATGCAACACCCACCCCTCACGGGGACGGTAACCGCTGGTTGTATGAGCTCGGCAGCAGCTGGATCATCGCTGCAACACCTGCCCCTCCCGGGGACGGTAACGCTTTCTTTTCGCCCCAGTCGTAGAGCTCCTCCGCTGCAACACCTGCCCCTCACGGGGACGGTAACACGCTCGCCCAGTCGCTCAGCTCTGCAAAGTCGGCTGCAACACCTGCCCCTCACGGGGACGGTAACGCTTTCTTTTCGCCCCAGTCGTAGAGCTCCTCCGCTGCAACACCTGCCCCTCACGGGGACGGTAACATGTAATCGATAAGCTTACTGAGGTCTTCAGCGTTCGATGCAACACTTGCCCCTCACGGGGACGGTAACTGCTTAGCTTCTTCAAGATTCCGCTTAAGCTCACCGATGCAACACCTACCCCTCACGGGGACGGTAACTCGTATACAATCGGCCAATCAGCAAGCCACAAGAGCTGCAACACCTACCCCTCGCGGGGATGGTAACTCCTTGTACTCGGTCAGAATCTTGTTGTACTGCGCTGCGACACCTACCCCTCACGGGGACGGTAACCCCCACTTCATGCCGAGGATGCCATGGTGGTAAAGCTGCAACACCTACCCCTCACGGGGACGACAAAGCACCCCGCGCGATCAAATTGATCACGCGGGGTGCTTTGCTGTGTTCAGTTATTCAGTTCGCTCCACGCCGCCCATGCCGAGGGTGGTCTTGATGCCCACGCCCGCAAAAGCGGAGAAAAGAAACAGGGCATTTGCAAGGAGGCGGTGGAAGCCATCCAGACGGTTTTCCAGCACAAGATTCCCGACAAAGCCGGGGATAGTGCTGCCCTTGAGGTGGTATGCCCGATCATACAGGCGGAAGCTCTTGCAAATGATTCCGGCGGTCAGCGCGTCCAACCCCTCGCCGTCCTCATCCTCTATGGGACATTCGGTGACGCTGCCGTTCCACTTGCGGATGAGGCTTTGCAGCACCAGCCGTGTCGTGGGCAGATTCAGATACTGGCCCCGGCTTTTGAAGGCGGTCGGCGTCCGAAATTCCAGACGGTGGAGACTCCCGTTCCGCTCAGCAAGAGCAAAGAGTGCGTCCACATCCGGGATGCTTTTGCGGCTGCACTCTGTCACCAAGACGCAGCCCCCGCGCTCCAGCTCCAGCCGCTCCAGGCCATCCAGAACATCGGACAGAGCAGCTTCACTTCTTTCACCCAGAAGATTCACCGTCCAAAGCATCGCGCCCTGACTCTCAATCGTCAGGAACTGACTCACAGGCGTGACGGTATCCTCATGGGTGGACGCGGCGAATGCGGCAGGCGATTGAGCCAGCAACGATGCATACAGGCGGTATGCCAGTTCCGGGCGCGGCTGCGGCAGACCTTCCGGTTTTAAGATCAGTCGGTACTGGGTAAACATAGGTTTTTCCTCACAAACTCTTCATATGCCGCCCGCTGATTCGAGATCGTACCATCGGATTTGATATTCCGGTTTTCCATTGTATTTAAATAGGTTACATATACATCGTTCGGCAGCGGCTGGCCCGGTTCCTCCATGGGGCGGCCCTCTACCATCTCGCCATAGGGCTTCAGCGGGCAGAACTGAAGCTCACGAACCCGGCGGCAGCGCTTTGCCATGAAGTAATCCAGAAAGGCGGTCTTGAGCGCGCCGCTGAAAAGCTCCCCTTCATGGGCCTCAAAGGGCGCTCCGTCATACCGATGCAGAATGTCCGCAACATTGTCAGTAAAAAACATACGGAAATAGTTGATACGCGCCTCATTGCTCGCCCGCCCGTTCAGGCGTTGCGGGAAATTCAGAGCCAGGGTCATGAGCTGTACCATTCCTTCATCATATAGAAGATTTTCCACCATATCCCCAGTGAGGTGGTCGTCGCTGTATTGGTCAAGCAAGGTCTGTTCGCCGTTTTCACCGATTGGAGTATCAAAGGACAGATTCGGCACCCATTTCCGCTTTCCAGGGTTCTCCAATTCTTTCAGTCTGTGATCGCCTCTGTCCTGATGCAGCATGTTTTTCTTTCGTTTGGGAAGCAGAGCGGCCATATAGTCGTATAGATTACCGAGTGAAGGATCAAACTTTTCCCAGTCGATGATAAAAAATGAACTCACCGCAGCAGCATAGGAAGGAAAAGCCTGATAAGCCAGACGAAAAATATCCTCGGCAATTCTCAGCTTCATCTCCGGGTCAGCTTCGTACCACAGCTTCCCCAGTCGGTTCAACTCTTCGCGCTCTTCTTTGTTCTCTTTTTTCATCGGCGTTCACCATCAGAGCTTCAACAGACTGTCAATGACAGCCTTGGGATTCTCCACGTGGCGATCCGCAAGGATACGGACAATCTCATCCATCTGCACCAGGGCGGTCTCGTCGTAGATATACGGCTTTTCACCCTCGCTGCGGTCGACCTGCCCATAGACGATGCAGCCGAGGGAGGTGTTTTTCTTCACGCGGTAGGCATACTGTACACCCATCAGCACCGCCATGGATTGGGGCTTGGTGCCATAGGTGAGGCAGGCGAAAAGCTCGTCTTCGTCCTCTACAAAGTCAATGAGCCGCTGGAAGATGCCGACATGGCTGGATACCTTTTCATCCGCAGGAGCAGGAACAAGCTCCACGCCGTTTTCACAGACAATGCCCTTGCCCGTGCAAAGGGAAGAGAGCTCTGCCCGCAGAGCCTCGAGGTTGCGACGTCCGTCCTCGGTATCCGGCATCACGGCAATGAGGCGGAAATGCTCGCCCGGATCCACATAGCCCTGCACCGCCGCCAGGATCGGGAAACTGGTCTTGCCGTCCATGTCCAGAAGTGGATTTCCAACAGCCTCATAGTGATAGCTGCCAAGCATACCCTGCTTTTGGAGAGGAATGCTGGTAAAGAATTTTTTCATTTTATTTGTAGTTCTCCTTCCTGAGATGCTCCAATGCGGCTTCCAGTATTTTTATTACGTCCTTCGTGGTCAAATCGCGAAAACGCGGGTAATGATGGTCTGTCAACACACGCTCCATGTATTCAGCGTGTGCTGATTCATTTGCGTGGTTGGTCATGTTACGCAAAGCGCGAATATAGAAGTAATCCAAAACAATATCCGAAAACTGTTGTTGGGAACAATGCACGTCAAGATGTGAATAAGGAAGCTGCGTCCACAACTCTTCCAGCGCAAAGGGAATCGCGTCGAGGCTTTCGATCTGCCGCCTCTGGCGTCTGTACTCGGAGGTGTTCTTACCCATGTCGATAAACTGATTGACGAAAAGCGTCTCTTCCACGCTCTGATAATCCTTTTGCCCCTCTCTGGAGGCTCCCGGCTTCATGGTAAACAAATCCATGCGCCCTAAGAGGTAGACCGGGATGCGCTCCTTGTAAATCGTCAGGGCCTGCTGGAGCATGTCGCTGTCCATGCACCAGCGGATCAGGCCGAGGATCGTCAGCTTCTTTCCATATTTCTTCCGAAACGCGGGCAGAAGCATTTTCAGCATGACATCATCACAGGACTCGGCATCCGTGAGCGCCGCTTCAAAGTCCGTGAGGAGTGCTTCAAGCTGTTCCGTGCGGCAGAGCGTGATGCGGTCAAGCAAGCGTTCCACCGTGCTCAAAAGCTTTTCAATGCGTTCGTCTGCGGCGGGCGCTCCATAATATGCCCGCAGTGTGCGGGTGCTGCCGAAGCTTGTAAATTCCTGCATACCGCCGATCAGATCAAAGGTTCCGACCATATGGGTGATATCTTCGATCTGCCGCGTGAATTTGTTGCTGTACACAGCACACGCCGTTTTGACGCCGATGTAGGAGAGAACACGGCTGGTAAGCAGCAGGTCCATGACAGTGTTCCGAAAACCGCCGGTGGTTTCCAGCAGGATCGTGTCTCCGGCGTTCATCGGCTTCATGATCTGGCTCAGGGGGCCGGAGGTGAAGTCTGCTGTACTGTCATAGGCAATATCATGAATGATCATCTGCGGGGCCAGGGTCTTGATCTCGGAAAGGAACCATTCGTGAGCATCCTCAGCCTCCGGCGTTACGATGCAGATAAGCTCCGATGTCTCCGGCCAGGCACGCAACAGGTATTTGACCGGCGCCTCATTGGTCTGGCTGCCCTTGACCGTGCCGCCGTCAGGGCAGGTATACTCCTGCTCTTTACCATCACCGAGCTTGCTCAAAAAGAGTATTATTTTTGTCGCCATGGATTACCTCCGTTATTTCACGCCAAAGCTGAATTTTTTCATCAACGCCTGTAAGTCCTCAGCACTTGCAACCTTCGGGGGCGGGGGATTCTTTTTTTCACGAAGATATTTTACTGTGGGCAATGGTGTACGTACATTTTTGTATGTGTTCAATGCCATGTAGGATGTATCTGTCCCAGGATGAATTTCGCTCTTAATAAAGAAGAAATCTTGAATATCTGATAGCTCACGAATGGAAGTTATTGAATTGCTGCCTGCCGGATTAAACTGTTTCACAGCAAAAGCGTCGTATTGATGGATAAAGTTAGAAATCTTCTTTGTTGCGTCAATCCAGGCGGAAGCGCCAAAATCAGCACCATAGAGAACTTCAAAATTTAAAATCCGCAGCTTCTCAATGTCGAGCTTCATTCTGCCGTAGCCGTAAGGCTTTGCCATGCCGACACTCTGACAGCAGCCTTCCTCCAGACGCAGTGACCAAAGCAGCAGGCCAAGTTCAACATCCGTTAAGTTCTGAAAGCGTACAACGCCATGAAAAACGCTTCCCTTCGGCAAAGGCCGGATCGTGGTTGCCACCTTTTCCTTTCCGGGATCAACGCCGGTAGGCTGGACATCCATCAGCCAATACTGCTTAAAGCCGCGCAGTTGAAAGTCTGTCTCTGTATAGTCCTTGCCGTCCTTCAAATAACCGGGATAATAGCTGGGCTTCGGATTGCCCAATATCATGGACACGGGCTTGCACTCCGCTGCTCCGGGCTCTGCGGGGAAATCGCCGAAGGAAACACGGGAGCGATAAGCGCAATCCTTCTCAGCATAGCCGAGAATCGCGTGAGGAAAATCCAATGGTGTGTCGGCAGAGATTTTTCGATCACGCCGGCTGAGTGGGAGCCCTTCGGCTACAGTATGTGGGTATCCAATGCGCAGAAAAGCACTCATGCCAAAATAGAGCTGCCCATTATGCCGAATATAGAATACCGGTTTGCACTCACCGTCATTCTTGGGGAGTTCCCAGAATGAGAGCCCTAAGCCCTTCAGCGCGTTTTCGCGCTGCTCCAGATCGACCTTATAGGAAAGCACATCGTCAGCGGAAAGCATGATCTCTGGAGCATCGAAATCCGGCTCTGGGAACAGATATACATGATTTGCTATTTTACTTGCTGCTTTACCCGTGTAAAGCAGCATTCCTTTGTGTTCACCGGGGATAGCTTTGGCCTTTATGGAAATACTTTTTACTTTTTCGTCACCGGCGGTGAAGAAAACCGGGATGACTTTTGCGTATTGCTCGCCGAGTGCTGCAATGTCGGGATGCTTTCGGGAGACGCGGTAATAAATATGTTTTGTAGGGCGGATCAGATAGTGGTCTTTTTCCATATAGAGGTAGCCGCTGCATACATTTTCTGGAGATGAATAATTTTTATGAGTATCCGGATCAATTTTCGTTTTTGTTTTAAGTACAGCGTTATAATACTTTTTCGCATTCGCGCTTACCGATTTACTGGATGATGCGACATCACGGAAGAACATGCGCTGATCCTCAAGATCCACTCCAGGGCGAATGATCCCAAAGCTCAGAATCTGCATGTTTTCCCGAACCATTCCGCGGACAGTTGAGCCGGGAATAGCAAATTCTCCGTTCGGCAGTCGAAAGAAGTGGAGATTTTGCTTTCCGTCTGGTGCTTTGCTGCCATCGGAAACAAAAATCGGCGTTTCGGCTTGAAGCGTGATGTGAATCTCACCGGTTTTGAGATCTGCGCGTATGCTGTCATGCGCGGGCAGTTCTTCCATTGAAGCATAGGGGAGAAGCGGATTCTTGTCAGAAAAAGGGATAAAGTTGTACGGCGCATGAACCGCTTTCTTTTCAGCCATGATCCTTCTCCTCCTTCCAGCCCGTCAGTCTGCCGGAATGCAGCACGGCCTGCCCATCCTCGTCATACCCGATGGTCTGCCGAACATAGATTCTTTGCGACTTATCATTTTCAAGCGCGTAATCGCTTTCAATGTATTCCTCGTCAGGCTCCTCGGTCAGATAAACTGCAGCGAGTTCTGTCCCGTTGTGAAAAATACGGTATTCGCCTTGCTCAGAGAAAAAGTGGGCTTCCAGAAGCTCCTCTGTCGGCGGGAACGTTGTGGGTGTCGGCCCAATGGAAAAGCTGCTGATTGAGCGGATCAAGGCATAAGGCTGCGTGCGGCCTCGCTCGATTGCATCGTGAATAGTCATCTGTTCTGCTTTCATTGTTTTGCCTCCAATGCCTGACGCCATTTTGGAATGAGCTCTGCCGGATCGGACACCGAGCAGTTTTTCTCCTGATCGAAGTGCAGCGCTAACTGTCGTCCATCCGGTGTGAGCGCTGTCAGTTCTTCCACCTGCAAAAAGCCGCGCCCAATGGAACCACCGCTGCCGAGATTATACAGGCCGATTGCCAAATCACGCAGCGCATAGAGGAGGAGCATACAGCCTGCTTCTTCATCTGCGGGAACCGCAACCTGTAATGATAATGTCCCGCTGACCGGCTCCTCAACGAAGAGACCACCGCGCATTACACCGCCAGTAAAGCGGTTAATACGGATTCGGGTGATCTTTTGCGAAACACTTTTCGTAAGCATGACATCCTCAAAGCGCAAGATACCTGCCTTCCCATTATCACCAGCTCTCGCCTCACGGCCAAAAAGCGTCTCCGTCACAGAATCCGGCAGGCTTAAAAAGGACGCAATCTTTTCCACACGGGCGCGAATGACGCCCTTGACAGAAGAACCCGGAATGACCGGAACCGCTGCTTCGGTCAGATTTAGGGTGAAGCTGCCTACTTTTTCTAGCTTCGCTGCAGCAGCTTTGACAAGAAGTGAATCCGCTATACCTTTGAGTGTTAGGAGGATGACCGGATTCTTCCCTGACTCGGGCAGAGCCAGCGCTTTCCCATCCTCAATTTCAGAAAGCCAACGTTCACGATCCTCAGATTGAACCATATCATAGATCTGCTTTTTCACATGGAGTGAGACACGCCCAAAGCCATTGGATTTCTCTGCCCCGAGCAGAATTTCTCCACCGTGCAGCGCAGCAAGGATGCGCTCTATGGCTGCCGTTACAGATTCCTCATCCTTTTCTCCAAGCCAGCAGATAGTAAACACAAAGTCAGAGCCTGTGCCGATGTGGGCCAGATCAAATTTACCGCCTTTTGCTGCCGAGCCTGTTCTGCCGTCTATCCGCAGCCGCGGCCTGATAACGAGCCGGGCCTGTTCGCTAAAATATCCGTCAGAGATAATCAGGCTGCCTGGGGCATTTTGTGTACCGAAAAGCGTTTCTGCAAGCGCAGCACCCTCGTGTGCCGTGGTCCAGCTCCGCAACGCACCGGAGATGGAGCTGCCTTGAAGCATATAACACCCGTCAATACCACGGAGGATCTTTTCTGTATCTCCATCGGCATCAGCAGTCCGAAGCGGGGTCAGACAATGGGCGGTCACATGGTATCGCACCGCATATGTAAAGGTGGCTTTCATTCCTCTGAATCCTCCTTCCTGACCTTTCGGCTGTAATCGCAAAGCATACAGAGAAGCGACAAACGCTCCGATAATGTGGGGGTTCCGAGGTTGCCGAGAGGCTTTCCGCTGTCCAGAAGTTCTTTGAGAAACACATTGAGCTTTTGAAAGCGTGCTCCATGCACCTCGCCGCGTTCCATGAGGTTCTTGTCAAGCCATGCTTGAAGATCACGCAGGTCGCAGCTATGTCGGGCTTCCTCTGTCCGCGCCTGGAGTGTTCCGATCTGACTGCGGGAGAGTCCTGAGCTGTTGAGGCTGTCAGCATGATCCATGATCCAGATCAGCTTGTTTCTGCGCTGCGCGGCAAGCATTGAGGTATTTGCGGAAGGCTCCGCTTTTAATGCTTCTTTACGATGAAGCCGATTAAGCAGAGCCGGGGGCAGAAACAGAATCTCACCAAAGCCCTCGGAGCGCCGTATACCGATCCCACTATGCTCCAGACTGCGGAGTTTGTCCAGACTGGGCGGCGTTTCACAGTGCAGGCGAAACAGGCTTCCGCGTTCATACATTCGTACCGCAGGATTGCGGCTTTTCCAGATACGATTATAACCGCCGAATTCCGCGATACTTGTTGCGCAAAGTGCAACTTCTACAGATGAAACCCCAAGCTCTCTGGCCAGAGCGGCTTCGTCGAGGCCGCAAGGTTCTCCCATGGAATTCAACATGGTAAAGGGAGAAACGGCGAGCATATACAGCTCTTTGCCGATCTCATCCTGAATGCGGAAACCGTATTCTCTGATCCATGCCGGCTCATCCATAGCAGTGATCTCCTGTACACTGCATTTCCCGAAGCCGCTGTATCGGTCGGCACCGAGCCATACCGTATCTTGAAATACCTGACAGATATAGCTGGCCAAGGAGGAGTCGTCCAGCAGAATATAGCCCTCCAGGAGTTCTCCGGGCTCCATATATCTTGTCTGGAACATATCTGTCCGATCATGCCCATCATGGTTCAGAGAGATACGCGTGCTCCCGGACATGGCAGTGCTCCAAAAGTATAGCGTATCGCCACTCAAAGAGCAGAAAGAACCAAGTTTTGCACGTTTCAAGCCAGGAGCAACGCTGCCGCTTTTCAAAACGCTCTCAAACATAGTCTCCGCTTTGTCTTCATAAAAACCCATGAGAGCGGGAAGCGGCGGCTGTTCGCCCCGAACAGGTACAGCGTCAAGAAAACGTGTCCCGCTGCCAAGCAGTAAGGAGCAAATTGTCTCAAACACCTCGGGAGAGGTTTCCGCGAGAGAACTTGCAACCATACCACGAATTGCTGAGCCCGGGATATATGCGCGGCTCTCAAACGCATTGCCACGACTGCGGTTCAGATTTGTAATCAGAATCGGGGATTGTGCCAGAAGCCGGTAACGGATGCAGCTTGCACGGCTGATCTCCGGGAAGTCTTGCTTTTCCGGTGCAATTTCAGAAGTAATGCGTACATGACCAAATCCGCGGCTGCGCATCGTGCCTACCCATTTGATCCCGGCAAGCGCATGTCTGATAAGCTCTGCGTCGTCCTCAGCACATTCCATGTCACCATGGAAGCGAAGTCCAGCATGAATGCAAGAAGCGACGCGAAGTGTCCCCTGCTTCACAACGCCGTTTTCCAATGCGGTAAATGTGCGGTTGATATGGCAGCTTTCAGGCTCAGTGGGCGGATCAAGGAGACGCAAGGGAGTCACATTGATCCGCCGTTCTCCGGTAGGCGCGCTCCAATCCGATTCACCCATCAAGGCATTTAACTCGTCATAGCTGCCGGAAGTCCAGACAAGCCAGTTTTGCAGGCTTTCCCGCAGCAGGCCCTTGAAGGTGCTTCCCTTGAGATAGGGATACCCCATTTTATCCCGGCAGACAGCAATGTCTTCTCCGCCGGGGATGCTGTAACCGGAACCGAATATCGTATCCGAAAGCAGCTCCATGCTTACGTGCAGGTTGATTCGCTTCGTCAAGGCTCCGTCACCTCCTCAAGTGCTTCAAAATGGTCAATCATCTCAAGCGCGTCAAAAAAAAGACTGCGTTTTATGCCAGTGTCGTCAGGGGCTGCAAAAGCTTCCTTTGCTTCTGAAACACGTGAGGACATAATTTTTTTCAGCGCTTTATGGTAGGCGTCTGCGTCCTGGTACTTGGCATCAAACGGGTGATATAGCAGATCGGAAACCTGCCTGTCTGCCAGGTAGAAGCGTGTCTCCGTCTCACCCTGTTTGAGCGCAGTACGTAAATCCTTTAGCTTTCCTCTTGCGATTTTCCCGTATTCCCCATGGAGTGCTCCGCACAGCGAGCGAACATAGGCATAGGATCGCACAGCCATATTTTCCTGGAGGCTTATATTCTCTGGTACGACGACTGTTACCGGACGCAGCTCAAGGCGGTTTCCATCCTCCGTGTTATAATCTTCCCGAATCTCACGCAGACCGTCTTTCAGCTGTCCAAACTCAATATGCCAGTCCATAGCGGAAATCCCGCCATCGGCATCCAGGCTCTGTCCAAAGCGTTTCGCCGATGAACAGAGTTCTTCTGCGAGATTATAAGCCATGTGGAACGGATACTTGTAATGCACCAGCGCTACGCCTGCACAGGCGGCATAGCCTTTCCCGTCTCCTGCATTGCTTTTGGACGAAAGTGCCTCCAAAAACATCCGCGCGCATTCCAGTCCAAGGCTTCCGGCAGTGACAAAGCACACATCGTCTCCGGCAAGAATGATCGGGCGGATCGGAAGATACTCTCGGCCTTTCAGCTCGGGTTTGCATTGAAGCAAGCGGTCAACTGTTTCCCGGAAGGCACCGGTGAAATCTTCGTCAACACCGGAGCTGAAGCTCCTCAACAGGCTGCACACTTTTTCCCAGTCGGTCACTTTCTCCAACAACTTTTCAACGCGTCGGCCCATAGCGTTGCCATCTATATGTACGACCGCAATAAAGCTGCTCGCTCGCTGAGCGGTTTTGCTGTCGAACAGTCTCAGCTGATCAAATTCAAGGGGAAATCTCGTCCCATCCGGCGGTGAAACCTGCTGCGATAAATGTGATGACGATATTGACATGGCCTCGTGCTTTGGAATCCAGAATTCTCTGTCGAGTTCTTCAACGCCCAGGCTCTGCCATCGAAAAGCTGAGGCCCGGCGCGCTTTCTTCTTTTCCAACGCAGAGCTAAGATCGTTCAGATTCTGCTTGGGTGTCTTTTGGGGATCATAATCTATCTGCTTGATATATAACTCCATATCCGGATAACGATGTAAAACCTCACTGCTGACCTTTTTGGCAAAGCTCACAGCAAGCTTATCGTCTGAAAACTGCAATATTGTATGCCCGCCGCCCGAATATACCAGGTTCTCCGTTTCGTTGTAATATGGGCTTGCTATTTCCTGAAAGAATGAGCTTTCTGTCACCTCCCGGATTTGCAAAGATCGATCTGCGTTATCTTTCAGACGCTTGCTTGCAAAAATATAGCTTTGTTTTTGCGAAACCTCTAAAATCATGAGTTTTTTACGCAAAATGATCCTCCTCTCTCGTTTTTTAGGGATTATATACTATTATGATAATTATAACGCGTATATCAGTCCCTTTCAAGTTTTAGAAACAAGGTGCCTGTACATATAATAATCTGTCTCAAAGATAGAAAATTCAGAGTTATTTTGATTATTTCACAAAAATATCAGTCTCCATAAGGTAGAGAGGCGTATCCTCGTGCTGGGCATCCTCTCTGTGAGGATCTACGAAGACAATGCCGCAAGAATCCTTGGCGATGAGAAATCTGCTGTTATGAGTACCAACGCTGAGGAAGCGCAGCAAACTTTGAAAACGGACACTGAGACATTGCGCCATAAGACTGAACAACAGGAACGGCAGAATCAGAACTTGGAACTGTTAATACGAAGGTTTGTCAGTATGCGGATCTGTACAAATTGGAGAAATAGGAAACGACATGACCCGTAAGTCATGCCGTTTCTGTATAACACGATAGAATTTTTTACAATCCCCGCACATTGAAATCTTTCTTCCCTGCAGAGACAGAAGACCGAGATGACGAAGTCAATCAGGGCAAGAATAAGGAGATCTCTCGCGCCGTCATTTCAGTTCACCCGGTCCCTGACGGTATTCACAATTAAATTGAGAAATCTTTTCCCACTACATCAACACCACGCAAGCAGCCAAAAATCGAGTAATAACCGGAGTAATAACAGAGCGAAAAAATTGCTCTGATTTGATGAAAAAACACAAAATCAGTCTGAGAATTCTGCTGCGCCTAAAGCTCGTAAATCAGAACTTTTGCGCTTACTTACCCTTAAAAAACGCAAAAAACAAGCCGGAAGAATACTCTTCCAGCTTGTTTTGCTTGGTCCGAGTGAGAAGATTCGAACTTCCGGCCTCTTGAACCCCATTCAAGCACGCTACCAACTGCGCTACACCCGGATCTCTTGCGCTCGATTATAATAGCACAAAGCATTTTAAATTGCAAGTC
>Ga0247609_10004173_pt1 | contig 14458 bp, 18 predicted proteins | sample 172DNAGHGlowgp2_FD_193487 | JGI IMG/M metagenome (GOLD analysis project Ga0247609, IMG submission 193487) | Sheep rumen microbial communities from Palmerston North, Manawatu-Wanganui, New Zealand - 1728 DNA GHGlow gp2 | ecosystem: Host-associated > Mammals > Digestive system > Stomach > Rumen ...
CGTACCATACTGGTCTTTCTGATACGCCATTCCAATCAAAGATTTGTCATCATTGTAGCGAAGATTGGTATCAACGAAGACATATACCTTGTTGTTGGCATCTACGCCATAACCGCTGTTATTGATGAGAGTATGACCACAGAAAGTCTTGAATGCTTGAGAGTTAAGGATGTTGATAATCATACGTCCATCCTTCTCATATGCGATTGCATAATCATTGGGATGGTCTTTGATGAACTTCACGATTGACTCCAAATCCCACTTATATGCTGTGAGAGCATTAAGGCGAAGGAATACTGACATCTTAACACCAGCCCTCTCAAGTGCTTGGTTGATGTTCAAGTACTCATTACCTTGGGTATAACCATTACGCATATCACAGTTATTGCAAGTCTGTGCGCAATAGAAACCACGTCCATTCTCCATTGTGAAACCAATGTGAGCGAATGCATCACTCTCCTTACGGTTGAAGTCGAACATGAAGTATTGGTCACGATTGCTATGTTCAGTTACGTACTGCCTCCAATAGCTATCTTGCTGCGTAATGCACCAAGAGGTACGTCCATTACCGCAAAGCAGTTTACTAGACTTGAATGAGGGAACGTGAACAATCACGTAAGGACCGTTATCAACAACAACCTCGCAATCACTTGCGTTGTTTGCAAGGAAAGCCATGAAATCATCCTTATCCCACTTGTAGGTCTCCTCAAGACAAGTGACGATTGCATTCAGCAAGTCATCCAAGTTCTTAAGACGTGAACAGTTGCTGTAGAACTTGTTCTTACGGTCAAGGGGAAGACGATTGAACTTCCTAAAAATCTCAGCCCACTTCTTGATAGTGGCATTAGAGTTACCTTCCAAGGCAGTGTACTCCTTATTCAAAAGAGTCTCTGTCAGCATCTTACGCTGCTCAGTATTGAAGTGGTTGATGGCGTTCTTAACAACTGAGAGATTGTCAAGTCCCTTCATTTCCTTGAACAGCTGGGCAATCAGCGTCTTGTTCGAGTAAGACACGATGTTCTGCTTTTCAAGCATCTTCACCATTGTTTGGTTCTTACTAACCCATTCGTGGATTGTCTCTAAGTCCTCAATACTCATAGTCTTTGAGAAAATCATCTTGACAGCCCAAATCTGATAGTTTGGCTGATTGTCAAACATTTCGCAAATACTAATGAACAGCTTGTTAGTCTCTGGATTGATAGCATACTTATCAATCAAAGGCTGCATTTGTTTCTTATTATAAGTCATGTTTTTAAAATTAAGTATGTTTTCTGTTTGTAGTGCAAAGTTATATGAAATATTCGTGAAAAACAAATTTTTCGTGTTAATGTTTGTTAAGGTAGAGCAAAAAATACCGTCCAAGCGATTGCAATTATAATCATCAGTATAAATGAAATCTTAGCACTATTTTCAGTTTCACCTTCGCTAAAGGCAATTACCCTTACTCCTTTACTAAATTTGTCATTTACAAAGTATATTGACAATAACAGTGCAATAAAGAATACAAAAGTCTTCATATTTTAGAATGAATTATCTAAATTCTAAGTCAAATATACTATTATCTATTGAAGCAGTGGTGAACACAGTAGTAGCAAAAGTCACTTCTTGCTTCTTAGACTTATTGCGTTCTTGCATCCTATCGAAATCACGTTGGATTGGCTCGATGTAGCTCTGTACAACAGAACTCTTCTTACCCTTCTCCCTTATGAAATCCTTGATTGCGTCTGTACCATAGTATATGCTATATTTGATAAGGCAAATTAAACAATCACCTTTAAGGTTGTAATCAATCTTGTCTTTCACCAAGTTCACAATTTGCTCATAAACTTCATTCTGCTTATTGCATCCATACATATAAGAGAAGAAATGTTTGCAAACCTCATTACAATACTTGCCTTCAAGATTCTCTTTCTCAAGCATGGTCTTAATGGCAACATAATAACCAACATACTTGGCATCCTCTCTTCTATTGATTTTGAAATTAAAGAAATCCTTAATCTCATCATCAGTGACACCTTCCATATTAATGAAGTTATTGGTAGCTCTACTTACAGCCCTCATATTCTGAGCAAAGTTCTTAATCAAGTCACCAATATATCCATATGGCATAATATCGTGTAATGTCAATCCGTTGTCATACAATAGGTTCAGATAGTCAAATGACATATAACTATCAATACTTCTATTAACAATGTCATAGAAAGCATCTTGACCAACCTCACCCTTAAGTACACCCTTCAGATTATCCTTGCACTCCTTGAGTGCTTCCTTCATCATTGGCGCATTATAGGACATAATGGCATTTTTAAGCCTTACAATGGGGTTATTTGTTCTCCTTATAGTGTTATAAGGCAAACCGAATTCAATGAGCAGAGAATCAAAATTCTTACCCTCATTCAATGCACGTTCATTATAAACACCATTACAATAATCCTCATCGCCATAACCTTCCTCGATGATACCAAACTGAATCTTATTGATGTCATATTTATTTTTACTGAAATCAATGAAGATGATATGTTGACAGTTATAGTATTCGCTAGGAATATTGTCATGATATGCATCACCAAAGAAATAACGGATGTTTTGGTCAGTGACAGAGAGCACAATCTTATTCTCCTTAGATGTAAGAACCTCAACATTCTCAGGATTTACACACTCATACAAGTAATCCATAAGACTGTTTCTATCCCATTTATAAGGTGGCGTATCATATTCAACAACAAGGGTGATGTCAATACCATCATCAGCAAGGATGCTGTAGATGTTCCTATTCTCCTTGAATCTTGCAATGAATGAATCAAGCAGAACTTGGTCGTTTTGCTCATTACCCATCAAGTTATCGTTGATGAAGTTATGGGCTGACGTAATACCCCTATTATGAGTTGTGGTGAAACCAATGATAGACAGTTTATCGTCTTCAACCTTAGAGAAGTCGAATACCATATACTGAGTGGTTTGACCATGATAATTCTCAATGTAGTTGTTCCAATAATGCTTATTCTTGGAAATACACCAGTTGGTTGTCTTACCCAACTGCTTCACCGTTTCGTAATCAAGAGTCTTGACGAGGACAACATTGTCATTCTCGAATATCTTTTCATACTTGATACCTTCAACATTATTGATGAAGTCCATGAATGACTCCTTACTCCAAGAGAAATGCACACTAGTGACAAACTTCAACTGCCTTGTAAGCTCATTGAAATCATCAACTGATGACATTTTCTTAATGAAATTAAGCCTCTTGGTCTCAGAGAGACGAGACAAACGCCAAAGAGCTTGTCTTACATCATCTGACAGTTCATTTTCCTTCAACATCTTCTTCTGTGCGGTGTTGAAAGAATTGATAGAGTCATTTATTCTCTTTTCCTTCCTAAGTTCAGACAATTCTGAAAGCAATGGAATGATTGAATCTCTTGAGGTATAAGCAGTAATAGTACCTTTGGAAAGATTCTTAGCTAACTGCTTATAAGATTCATTCCAATTGAGAATATTCTTAATGGTGGACATTCCAACACCATTCTTATAGTACAGCGTTACAGCCCACTGGAAGAAGTTCTTAGAACCATCACTGTACATATATATCCTTTTAACCTTTATGTCTCTTGTGCTGATTCCATAGTTTGACATAAGGTTATTAACCATCTTTGAATTTTCTTTGATGAACTTTTCATAATCAGCTTCAAAGGTGTCAGGTAATAATACAATCTCTTGCATTATACCATTGATAGAGAATGGGGATATAATCTCGTTCATGTCCACTGATATAAGACGACCATAACGACCAATTACCTCATTGGCATTCTTAAGTCCACTTATAATGTTTGAACTCAATACGACATCCATGCTCCAAGGGGTATGACGAGTAACGTTATTAAAGATAAACAGAGTTTCTCCAAATGGAGAATTCTTTGGTGTCTTAATAACCTTACAGAAATCCCAAGAGGTTTCCTTGAATTTGATTAAAACTGTCCTCAAAGAGGCATCAGACACTCTATATAAATGTCTGATGCTTCTAATGCTTGTACCAATCATAAATTAATTAGAATTTAACTTTGTTATCGAACTTTCCAGCAATCTCTTTCTCAAACAGTGAGAAATCAATGTTGGACTTTTCACAAACTGACTTCACAGCCTCAAGAACTTCATCCTTAAGGGCAAGTATGTGTCCATCATAACGATTGACGATATACTTAACCATCTCAAAGTTAAGCTGTTCATCCTTTGTGGCAGTTGTGCGTGTGGTGTTGGTATTGGTGTTATAACTTCTACTGCTATAACGCTTGTTATCACCAAGACTCTCAAGCTGCTTGGTATCATCCACATCAGTTCTGATGAAGATACCATCCTCGCCCTTCTTGTAAGTACCCTTGGTATTGTTCCAAGTGGTGGCAGAATGCTTCAGCTCATGACGTGTAAGACCAATGTGGTCAATGAGTGCAACGCCCATACCACAAGCGTGGTCCATGTGCTCGATGATACTATACTCACTACTCATATGAGCATTATATCCACCATTACCAAAGTTCATACACATGACTCCTACTTGTCTGCGAATCTCCATTACGTCAGTAATAGGCTCAGAGAAGAAGCAATTCTTCAATCCCCACTCATCACAAACTGGCTTCATCCACTTCTCATAGAACTCATACGAGAAGAGCTTCACTCCACCGCAAGACCATGCAGCACGGAACAAGTCTGGAGAGTCATAACCAATGCAATAACCAACATCCTTGAACCAATCCTTATCAAGCTCCTTAGAGCCAAGGCAACCAACCTCTTCACAAAGGAAGAAACAAGCCTTCAGCTTCTCAAAGTGCTCAAACATTGATAAGCAGATACATACACCGCCCTTGTCATCAGAGCCAAGACCAATTGCTGACTGTCCCTTTGAATCAACACTCAGCTTATGCTCACCATCCTTAGTGCGTTCGCACTTAAGGTCAAGGTTTACACCAGCACGAATGTATGGGTCTTGCTCACTTCTTACGCTATCAAGGTGAGAAGTTACACAAGGATAGAATTCACCTTCTGCAAGCTTACCCTTGGTAAGATAAACATTACCATAGTCATCGAACTCATAGTCAATACCATTGCGCTTTGCAAACTGTATGATATAGACTACCATTCTAAACTCATTGTGACTGTTGGATGGAATTGACATCGTTTCAAGAACAAAGTCTTGATTCAAATATGAAAGTTCCATGTCATCCTCGATGGGGTCTTTATTAACTTCCTTCTCCTCAACCTCATCTGCATCTTCGCTTGGAGATTCTGACTCTTCAGGAGCATTCGTAGCGGTATTCTCTTCTGCATTTGCAGTTTCCTCACCGCCCTTATTCTCTGTCTGAGTGTCCTTAACCTCACTAGAGTCATTTTCATCTTTAGGAGTAGCTGGGGTCATACCCTTAACTTCTTCCTCATTCAGATTAGCGTTCTCAATCACGCCATCCTTTTTCTCATTTAAATCCTTTGAGTCATTCATTTTTAATATGCGATTAATTATTTTTTGCAAAGATATAAGTTTTTTTCGTTAAACCAAAATTTTAGATAAAACTTTAACAATTATTAATATTCTACTATTGCACACTTAACCAAGGGAGATTTCCTAGATGTTGGCGCAATCTGTATCCTATATTCTTTCCTCTTACCAATTGTTATTGACTTTTCTTTATCATTATCCCCCTTAACAATATTAACCCCAATCTTATAACCAAGGCTCTTGATAAGGTCAACTCTGAAGTCAATGTCCTTAACATGGTCGATGAAATAACAAATGTCTCTGTAATCTCTTTTAAAGTTATTAGTTTTTTTGCTACTCATTTTTTAAAACTGAATTTAGCAAAATCTTCTTATCACATGATGGTAATCTAAACCATTTGCTTGAGAACGAAGATAAACCAAAACGTTCCTTAAGACGTGTCTTGTCCTTGTTAGACATTGAATCATAAGTACGAATCAATTCACCTTTAACCAATATGTTCACTTGACTCTTCGACAACTCTGAAAACGCATTATCCCAATTTACTGATGGCAACTTTAACTTTTCAAAGATGTGACGATACTTGTGACCACTACGAATCTTATCAGTGCTAGATTTTGAATTCCATTTTTCTTCAGCTCTCTTAACAATGGTATCATGTGACAAAATAGTATTTACATTGTCATCTATATTACTCATTGTTCTTTTTCTTTAGCAAAATCTCATAGTAGAATGATTTGTCCACTCCTTCATATGAACTCGTTTGAGCCATAGACTTGTAGTAGATATACCAATCATCTTCATTATACTCTGGAAAGAATGCATCACCCTCAGCTTCATCATTCACAATGGTAAGCCTCATCTCATCAACAAGACCTTCATCCATAAACTGACGATAAACACTCTCGCCACCAATCACAAACAGCTCCTTCTCACTGAAGAAAGCCTCACACAATTCCACAGCATCCTTGACAGAATGAACAATGTAGACATTTTCAAACTTGGGGTCTACACCGTAATCCTCATTGGACGTAAGAACGACGTTGATACGGTCTTTCAATGGCTCACCATTAGAAAGACTCTCAAATGTTGCCCTACCCATGATAACCACATTACCAAAAGTTTGGCGTTTAAAATTTGCAAGGTCGTTTCCTATCCTCCAAATTAGATGCCCATCTTTCCCTAATACACGTTTCTTATTAAAACATGCAATTACTTTAAATCTGGTCATAAATTTCATTTAAATTAGTAAATATACATTTCTTTCTGCAAATATATAAAAAAAAATTGAGAGATACAAATTATCTCCCAATCTTTAAAATTATTTAACACAAAATCTTTTCAACCAATGCCTCATTGAAAAGGTTGCTGACAACCTTATCATAGTGCAAATGCTGGACATCCTCCATTTTAACAATCTCCTCATCAAGAGCCTTTGGTCTATCATTGATAGGATATGCAATCGTGTACCAACACTTGCCATACTTGTCATCTCTTGTATAACGAAATTTCTGGTAATGTACCAATACCTTCTCAACCGTATAACCCTTCATCTTTAACAGCTTGTCAACTGTATCTTGATTAAGTTCAATCTTTACCTCCATATAATGTTTCCTTAAGTTTAATCCATTTTTCCAATATTGGTAAATCTTGCCTCTTACAACCGTATATTCTAAATTGTTTAAAGTTTTCTATAAATTCTTGAGGGGTGGCTTTTTTATCCCCATTTAATCTTAACTGATATATTTCGAACTCCTCCTCACAAAACAAAGCAAGATAAGCTATCAATAGTAGATACGTATTATGAGGTTCTCTATAATTCCTATAATATACCGATAGATTGCAAGCCCCCAATATCTCAGTGCATGAGTCGCAGTCATACCAAACATCAGATGTATTATGCTGTTGCATATACCGTTTCTTGAAACCTTTATAATTCTCAGTCTTGGTATATGCAATGAAATCTTGAACCATATGACATTCTTTCAAGACTCGCATAACTATCTTTGCATATTTAGCCTTTCTTTCTATGTCTGAAACTGATTTTTTTATCAAACCCATTGCTTTCAATATGCTGTTCGTTTGTTCTACTGTCTATAAACTCTTTATCTCTCAGAGAAGATATATACTCATATAGATTATTCCAAATCTCATTCGCATCAATGAACTTTGGTATATATGTCCTAAACAATATTGGATTATCTATCTTCTGTTCCTTTGTCTCCTTTGAGATAAGAAACTTTTCCTCTCCGAAGAGGAAATGATGCTTCTGATACCCTACTGGAGCCAAGCACATTGGTTCTGATGAAATCTTATCATCTTTCTCAATTCTCTTGTGACCAAGGAGACCATAATCAAGATGTACCCTAGATACATCCTCATCATCGAGATAACGTTCTACCTCAAAGTAATAGTGATGATAACCAACTTCCAATACAAAGTGATACACTTGTCCCTCAAGCACTTTCTCATGGTCAGATTTCCATTTCTTGGAATGGCTTAAATCCTTGGTCTTTTCCTCATATTTCCTTGATTCAAGAACCTTCTTCATATTCCACTTGGTAACATACTCCCTCTTCTTATCACTGTATAGAGGCTCTTTCTTAAACCATAGCTCAACATTTGCATTTTGGTAATCAGAACAGCCACAAGGATGTTCTCTTCTCCAGTTTGTGGAATCGCACCACGTTTTGTTAGGGTCTATGTGGAAGGCTTTTCTACGGTCATATACAACAAGTTCGTCCATTCCTAACTGTCCTTGCAGAAAATCATAATAATCACGAGCTTTACTAAGTATTTTCATTTTCTATTGCCTTTATTAAATCTTCTTCATTTGTAATAATCTTATAGGGCATTTCAAATATTAAATTAGAGTAATACAATATCTTTATGCCATTTTCTTCGCATAATTTCATTTTCTTTTCATCTCTTTCTTGAACTACTTCCAATGATTCAAAAAAGTGGTCATTCGCAAAATGTTGAATACCTTGGCATTCGATTGCAATTTTATACTGTGGTAAATAAAAATCTAAACTTAATTTACCTAACCAATTTAATGTGCTTTTTTTACATTGTCTTATGTGCGGTATGTTATTTTTGGATAATATATTCTCAACTTCAATTTCTAATTTACTTTCTTTACAATATGTGCAACCTTTTCCTTTAAGATGATTATGTGGCGTTTGCCAAAATTCTCCATGCTTTGGACAAATTATACAAACTTTTGTGTGGCTTTTTTCATAATTTGTTTTTGAGTAATCATATTTATCTCCATGAATTTTTCTAGCTTTTTCTATAAATTGTTCTGTAGTTTGGTAAAAACCACTACATTTTGGACAACCTTGACCATTCAGATGGTTATGCGGATTTTGCCAAAATTCACCATGTATTGAGCATATTATTTTAACCTTGGTATTACCATTAACATATTCAACTTGGGAATAATCATATTTATCTCCATGAATTTCTTTAGCTTCAGTAATAAAAGTTATTGTGTCATGTATAGGTTTTGAACATAAATTGCACCCTAATTTTCTAGAAATATGATGATATGGTATCTGCCAAAATTCACCATGTTTTGGGCAAATTATACATACTTTAGTTTTTGCATTTATGTATTCTGTTTTAGAATAGTCATATTTCTCTCCATGAATGGCTTTTGCTCGTCTTATAAATTCCTCTGTAGATAATTTAGTTGTTTTACTCATTATAATAACGCATTCATTTTTAAAAAATTAAACGCCAACATGTGATATGAACCCATACCATATGTTAGCGTTATTAGTTGTTTTGTAGTCTTACTTCGATTACTCAGCAACAACTGAATCAGCAACGACAGAATCGACAACCTCGACGCTATCAATAACAGAATCAACTGCTACGCTGTCAGAATCATTTGCGCCACCATTGGTAGTGCTTCCACCACAAGCTGCAAAACTCATTGCAACGAACAATGTGGCCAAAAATACTAACTTTTTCATTTCTCTTTTAATTTTAATTTAAATTAGTTAATTAATTAATCTGTGCAAAGATATATTTTTTATTTTTAATTTCCAAATTTTTTAACAACTTTTTTTAAAAAATAAGCTCACAAAGCCTATCAAATAGTTTCCTATAATAACTTTTATGCGTTAAATACATTCTTTTGCTTATCATCATACCACCTTCTTTAAGTTTACTAGAACTAAACGAAGAACTGTAGCTACGCAATAACTCGCTAACATACGTTAAGGCTTTTTCTGCATTATCTCTGTCATTATTTTCAATGAAAAGTTGTGCGACTCCTAGTGCAAGCCTTAATTGTAGAAAGTAATAATAATAATAGCCTTCCTTTGTATTACTCCATGATACTACATTGTCTATCACCCTATACACTGGTACTTCATAAGAGTTCACTCGACTTACCATTCTATCTGTGTAAGTATTTGGATGCTGTTCGATAAACTTCTTAATAAAATCACGTATATCCATTGTTAATCACGTATAAGAACATGTTTTTGACATCATACCACTTGATGGATTTCCAAGCAAACTTCTTGAATTCCTCAACCCAATTGACTTGGATATGAAGTCCTTCAACATGATATGCTGTCTTGGAAAGATTATGGCATACGTTTGAAAGCTGACGATATGTTTTTGGTTCAGCTCCAGCAGCATTATTATTACCAAGGTATACCATATATTCGTCAAATAGTTTTCTATTCTTCAAATAACGTATCCATTTCCTATTAACCTCACTCTTTCGAGTGTTATATTTGGCATTGCCAATTGCCATATCAATGATGGCTAATGACGATATTGACCTTTGCGCTCTCATCCTATATTTGCGTCAAAAATTTCCACAATACGCTTCTCGTGACCAAATGCCCACATATACTTATCAATGTCAGACATCTTAATCCACTTAATCTCTCCCACTTCTTTCCCTTCATTATGCTTCTTGGAGAAAATGAAATCAGTAGTCACAGCATTATCAATGAATGCAGCAAATCTAAATGTCACATTCTGCCTATTAGCTTGAGGACTATCCTCATAACCAATGAACTTTACCAATGACTCATCTGTAATGAATACTCCAGTCTCTTCATAAAGTTCACGAAGGGCTGCTTCCTTTGTCGTTTCATTGTAATCTAGATAACCACAAGTGCAATTCCAAAATCCACGATAATCTGCTGCTTCTTCTCCTCTCTCTGAAGCTAATACACACCAATCGCCATCTTGGTCTTTGCAGTAAACAAATATGGCTACAGCCATTGAACGACTGAACCATCCAAGGAATCTACCATACTTGTCATAACAAGGTTGATTGACAAATTTCTTTAACTCTGGTAGTTTTTTCCCAAAAACTTTCTTAATTCTTTCTACAATTTTCATTATTAATAAAATTTTTTATGTATATTATCTCTTAGTGCAAAGATACAAAAAATATTTTTAATAACAAAATTCTATAACAATATTTAACTCTAAAATGGTCAGTGCCATAAGACACCAACCATTTCTAAAGAAATTTTAATATTTGTAGCTATATCTACAATATCTATCATCATAACAGCTTTTGAATGCGTTCATATACCATCCGAATATTTTCTTTATTATCTTCATTTCAATAATCCCCTATTATGAACAGTTGCATTCAAAACCTTCAAATACTTAATGTACTGCTCTCTGTTAAGGATATATGCCATATTTTTAATATTCTTACTGATAGCATTCTGAGTAACAATAATACGATTGTTATCGTTGCACTCAACAGCAGCAAACATCAAGTCACTAGAGAACTCGTTCTCAATAGCCTCAACACTTTCCACTTGGTCTTTTGATAACTCCAAATACTGACCCAATTTCTTAGTGTTAATTTTTACATCAAAATTCTCAATCTTCTGTGCCTCACTTGCATTATTATCCTCAGCAAATGAATACACACTCATGGTGAACATCATCACCAACATTAAAAAACACTTCTTCATAATAAATTCCCTTTCTTTAATTTTTTACACTTACTTAATTTTTACTTTCACTTACTTTTTTAATGGGTGCAATTGGTATCACTTACTTCCAATCTTTTTTTTTACCAATTAACAGCCCATCTTTTCACTTACTTACTTTTAATTCCCTAAGCTGTTGATTGTTAACAAACGACCCACTTCATATAATATATAACGTTATATTCCTATTTATCACTTATTTACATTACTTATTTTAATAAATCCCAATGTTTTTTGACTTGTATCAATTTGAAGTGTTTGCGCACACAATCGATTTGTTTAACGATGCAAAGATATGAAAAAAAATTGAGATACCCAAAATATTCCAAGAAAAAACGTCTAAATTACACTCATTCTTGATATACATCAGTTTGAAAATAAGAGAGCACCCTATTTCTAGAGTGCTCCGATACATAAATAAAATAACAAAAAAAACGGTAGCGTATTCGGTGCGATTCGAACGCACAAAAATTCGATTATCAGTCGAACGAGTAAACCATTCCTCCACGAGAATTATTTGCTGCATGCTACCTATTGTGGCGAGAGTTGGGTTTGAACCAACGATAGGCACTTTTAACCTAACGGCTTATGAGACCGCCCCAATAGACCACTCTGGCATCTCGCCATTAGTAGGGAGAGGAGGACTCGAATGCTCCAATATTAGCACCACAAGCATTTTCCTAGTGTTACTGTTACACTATCTCCCTATTTTCGTCTATTGACGTAATTAAGCATCAGATAGACGTATTCGTTTTCATATCTTTCGATATATTGCTTATTCAGCTTTCCAATAAACATTGGACACCATTTTGTTATCAATCTATATAGTCTTGACCAATCATGTGGGTTTATAATGGTGGGCATTCCATGTTTTTCTTCCCAATCAAATGAATAAAGCTTATTATCTTCTCTAGTACCGCCACAGAACATAATGCCTTCATATATTGTCTCGATTATTCTACAAGTCTCCTTGAATTTATTCTCGATTGCCTTAATCATCTCCTTTGTATAATAAATATGAGGAGATTCCAATGTAACTAATACGATGACATCACCCTTTTTATTGAGGTAATCTAGAATCTCATAGAAAGAGAATATAGAATACTCATATGAACCATTCTTAACTATTATGTGATTATTCTTATCAACGAATAGTCTGAAATCAAATAATCTTACCCCATAATAGGTATATTGGTCTTCATAGTCTATATTTTGACATCTTCCAAAATGGAAGACATTCTTAAACCACTTGTTTTGTGGTTTAAGATATGTCAAAGAATTATTACTACCTATAAACATCTTCACCTATATTTACTACATGTTATTACGTACTACTACGTATATAATAAATATACGTGAGAAATGAAATGGTAATTAATATAGATGCTCTGTTACAATTTCTCCATCCCAGAATGTACCTTCATTCACCCACTCAGTGAATCCTGGATAAGCCTTATCAATTGAGTGTTCCTTATATTCTTGACACCATCTAAAGTTAGTAGGAACTTTAATCTTCTGAGGTGCTTCACCCATATTAGCCTTAAGCTCATACTGATACAACTGATTTGCATTATCCTTGTTGGTGACAACAATTGGAATCTCTACCAAAGAGTTGTATTTATTGGCAGCTATGAATGTATAAGGCTCATGTGTTGCTCCACCCTTAATTGTATTCACCATAAAGCCCATTACACTACTGATGTTCTTACCAGCAACAGTGATAGGAAGCGTTCCACCAGCTGCAAGGATAGTAATCACAGTCTTACCACTCTTATAGATGGTTGCATCGAATACGACATCGTTGAAGTCAAAGTCACCGATACCACCAAGGTCTTCACAGATGATACGTCCGCTTTCCTTTACTTTATCCTCTTCCTCAGAGTAACCTTTACCAGGAACAATCTTCACAATCCAGTCGTTATAGATGTAGTCTCTAAAGTCCTCCTCGTTGGCATTAGCAGGAGCTTGTTTCCATGCCTCATGGTCAAAACCTACATAGTAGTTGCCATTAATCTTCTCCATACGCCAATGGTTGTAGATTCTCTCACCACCACTCTGAGTAGTCTTGAAACTAAAGTCCTTTGTAGCAGAGTTATACATCAACATACAACCTTGTTTTGCATTTTTATTATACTTACCGTTGTTGAAGTTATTGATAATGTCATCATATGGGTCAACAGTTGTTTCAACAACTTCGTCCTCATAAGGACACCAACAAATTACTTTCCTCTCACGTGTGTAGTTGACAGTGGTTGCAAGCTCAGTCATCTTATGACCATTCGGTCCACAATACACTTGCTGAACAAAGAAACTATCAACATCTAGAATTGATGTGTAAGTAGTATCACCCTTCTCATTGAATACCGCTAGTACAGCAGCAAGCTCTTCAGCAGTAATGTCAGCTGGCTTAGGAAAGTCAAGGTATCCAACACCGTTTGCTGTACCCCACTCGTTTGAATTAGGCATAGCAGTACGTGTGAATGCATTACTGCCAAAACCCCATGTCTGTGTAGGAGCTGGAGCACCAAATGTTTGCTCAAAAGCAGCTGCGTACTGCTGTTCCTTTACTTCTTGTGGCGTGATTGTGTCAAAATTATTCTTGCTGCAAGATGCAAATGCAAGGATTGACACCATAAATAAAACAATTTTCTTCATTTTTTTAAAGTTTTATATTAAGTTATTTTTAGTCTATATTCTTAGTAAAAATGGCTGCAAAGGTTAGCTACGCCTTGCAGCCATAAAAGGCTTGAATCCCAATCTGTCTCACGTGCTGACTAGGTGATTCAAAAATACTAATCCCTCAATCTAAGCGAAATTTTCTTATTCTATCATTCGCTAATAATCTGCTAATTACGCATTAAATACATTTTTAGGTATGGGTATAGCCTTGTTTTTAAAAGTTCAAATAAGAACTACTCAGCATTACCAACTTTCACGACTCTTAATGTATCAAATTTCACGTCTGCTAAGTCTTAAGATAACTTATTGT
>Ga0247609_10004176_pt1 | contig 14453 bp, 11 predicted proteins | sample 172DNAGHGlowgp2_FD_193487 | JGI IMG/M metagenome (GOLD analysis project Ga0247609, IMG submission 193487) | Sheep rumen microbial communities from Palmerston North, Manawatu-Wanganui, New Zealand - 1728 DNA GHGlow gp2 | ecosystem: Host-associated > Mammals > Digestive system > Stomach > Rumen ...
CTCCATAGTTTTATGATAATCTAAATGATCTTGAGTTAAATTTGTAAAAGCTCCTACCTCAAACTCAATTCCCTTTGTTCTTTCTTGATCTAAAGCATGAGAACTTACTTCCATTATTACCGCTCTGCATCCCTTATCTTTAGCTGTTAGTAACAATTCATACAAATCCAATATATTAGGTGTTGTATTTGGTAATTCTAATACATCTTCCCCCGGAATATAAAAACCTATTGTTCCTATATAAGCTGTTTTTTTACCAAGCTTATTTAACATTTGATAAGTTAAATAAGCAGTAGTAGTTTTACCATTAGTTCCTGTTACACCTAATATCTCCATTTCATTTATTTCACTTGAATAAGTATTTGAAATATAATCAGTTAACCATTTATTAGTATCTTTAACTACTAACTTAGGAACAGAACATTCCACATCTTCTTCTACCACAACCTTAGTTGCTCCATTTTCAATAGCTTTATCTATAAAAGAATGCCCATCTACAACAGCTCCCCTAAGAGCAACAAAAGTATCTCCCTTTACTACTTTCCTTGAATCTATCTTAATATTAATCATAATCTTCCTCCTAGATACTATAATAATAACACATTATTAAACATACAAACACTACTATTCCACAAGTTATTCTAAACTTATTAATAATCCACAAAACTTTTTCTTGTTTTTTATATTTTTTTATATTATTATCTTAATAAGGGTGGATTTATGAATAGATTTCTTAGAAAAATTAGCTTATCAATTGATATTCCTAAAGTTCCTAATAATTTAAAAAGAGGGCTAATTTTCCTATTTTTATCTATGCCTATTTTATTAACAAAGAAGATATTTTTCTAAAAATATCTTCTTTTTTTATAATGGCACCCTAAGAAGGAGGAGATTTTTATAAAAAACAAAAAAATGATGTATGACGTCGATGAAATGCCACCATTTGGTAAAAGCTTAATATTAGCAATACAACACGTATTTGCTATGTTCGGTGCTACGATATTAGTGCCTATCTTAGTAAATGATGCTATCGCCAAAGCGGGAGTTAAAGGAGAAGCATTATCAATTGCAGTCGCGCTTGTAACAGCCGGAATAGGAACTTTAATTTATATAGCATGTACAAGAGCAAAATCACCTGTATTTTTAGGTAGCTCATTTGCTTTTATTGCTCCAATTGCTGCTGCTTATATAGCTGGAGCTAAAAAAGGAGGAGTAAGTGGAGGTCTATCAGGAGCAATGACTGGTGTAATGGTTATAGGTATAATATATATAATTACCTCTATCATTATTAGAATAGTTGGAAAGAAATGGATAGACAAAATACTACCACCAATAGTAATAGGTCCAATGATTATGATTATCGGATTAGGACTAGCTGGTAGTGCTGTTGGAAACATATTTGATACTTCATCAGCAGTTAAAGGAATCGAATGGAAAGGACCTTTGGTAGCTTTAATAACTTTTATGACTACAGCTCTTGTAATGACTAAAGCAAAAGGATTCTTTAAAATAATTCCATTCTTAGTTGGAATAGCAGTAGGATACCTTACATCTTGTGTATTTGGATTAGTAAACTTTGAAATAATAAAATCTGCTGCATGGTTCCAAGTACCAAAATTTCACGTACCATTCGTAAGTTATAAACCAAATCTATTAATAGCTATTACCATGGCTCCAATAGCATTAGTAACTATGGCTGAGCACATTGGTGATCATAAAGCATTAAGTACAATTATAGGCAAAGACCTATTACAAGAACCGGGATTAGACAAAACATTATTAGGAGATGGTTTAGCTACATTAGCAGCTGGTGCTTTAGGCGGACCGGCAAATACAACTTATGGAGAAAACACTTCAGTAGTAGGTATGACTAAAAATGCTTCTGTTGGAGTAATAGGTATGGCTGCAGTAATATCAATAATACTTGGTTTCCTAGGAAAATTTAATGCAATAGTTCAAACTATTCCAAAACCAGTTCTTGGTGGAGTATGTTTATTATTATATGGTTTTATAGCTATAAACGGATTAAAAGTTCTAATTGAAAATAAAACAGACTTTTCAATAAATAAAAACATAATAATTGCATCAGCTATGTTAGTATTGGGACTAGGTGGAGCTGCATTCTCAATAGCAACAGGAAAAGGTATATCAGTAGAAATATCTGGAATGAGTTTAGCTGCTCTAGCAGGTATACTACTTAACCTATTTATTACTGATGAAGAAGACGAAGAAGAAATCGTAATAACAAATCACGAAGAATCAAATAGAATAAAAGAAGAAGCAGTATCTAAAATTGACGAATTAAAAAAAGCTATAAAAGATGAACTAACAATAGAGTTAAAAGATGAATTATTAGAAGAAATAAAAAGCGAACTAAACAAAGATAAAAAGAATAAAAGAGGTGAATAATAACTACAATGAAAAACGTTATAGAACTAAAGCATCCTTTAATAGAGCACAAACTCGCTATATTAAGAGATAAAAAAACAGGTACAAAGGAATTTCGTGAATTAGTAGAAGAAATAGCTATGTTTCTATGCTATGAAGCATTAGCAGACGCTAAATTAGATGAAGAAACAATAGAAACACCAATTTGTAAAATGAAAACAGGCAAATTAAATGATGATAATTATGCTTTTATCCCTATTCTAAGAGCTGGAATGGGAATGCTTGACGGAGTAATTCAAGTAATGCCAAATGCTAAAATAGGTCATATAGGAATGTATAGAGACGAAACAACATTTGAACCAGTAAACTACTTTTTCAAAGTACCAAAAGATATAGAAAAAAGAGAAGTAATAATAATTGATCCAATGTTAGCAACTGGTGGCTCTGCCATAGATGCAATAGATTTATTAAAAAGTAAAGGTGTTAAAAAAATAAAGTTCTTATGCATTATATCAGCACCAGAAGGATTAAAAGCAGTAACAAAAAAACATCCAGATGTAAAAATATTCACTGCTCACATTGATGAAAAATTAAATGAAAATAAATATATAGTCCCTGGTCTCGGAGACGCTGGAGATAGAATTTATGGAACAAAATAAGAATCGATATAAATCGATTCTTTTTTAAAGAGTACAATCTCTTTCAATTACAGTATCATCATCTTTTATAGCGCCTTCAAAGTTAGTAAAATCCATAGGGCAATCAATAAAAAATTGATTGTACCATACCAAAAAAGAATATATAGTCCAAACTTTCTTATAGCAATCATTTTTTCCACTTTTATGATCTTCTAATAACTTATTAATTCTTTTTATATCGAAAAACTTTTTTGCAACATTACTATTAAACTTCTCTTTTATATCATTATATAAATCGTCTTCTCTAATCCACTCTCTAAGAGGCACTGGAAATCCTAATTTTTTCTTTTTATAAGCTTCATTTGGTATTACTCTTTTAGCAGCTTCTCTAAGAGCTACCTTAGTTGTTTTACTATCTATTTTAGCCTCATCAGGAAGCCTCCTAGCAACTTCATATACTTCTTTATCTAAGAACGGAGTCCTAGCTTCTAAACCAAACATCATAGTATTTCTATCAACAGCATGTAAAAAGTCCCTAACAAGCCAAAAATAATAATCAATAACTTGTCTCTTAACTAAATTACTATCATTAGAATACTCATCATAAAATGGTTTAACAATATCCTTAGTATGAATTTGATTCTTTAATTTTACAATCTTTTGAGCTTCTTCATCTCTAAATATTCTACCTAAACCAATATTAATATCTTCTAATCTTTTACCTCTTCTATATACAAAATTAAATCCTCTTTTCTCTGGAAATAATCCCGCTAAGCCAGCAGCTAACTTTCTTAAAGGAAAAGGAATTTTCATATACCAACTTTGGTCAATTTCTTCGCGATAAGTATTATATCCACAAAACAGCTCATCGGCCCCTTCTCCAGACATAACTACTTTTACATCTTTTGACGCTATTTGTGCCACAAAATATAAAGCTATTGCAGATGGATCTGCTAAAGGTTCATCCATATGATACATTATATTTGGAAAAGCTTTCATATACTCTTCTTTAGTAATCTTTTTAGAAACATTATTAATACCTAGTTTATCAGACAAATCCTTAGCATAAGATATTTCATCATATTTTGGATTATCATAACCAACTGTATATGTTTTATCTGGTTTAGCAAGAGATACTAAATACGAAGAATCAATACCACTTGAAAGAAAAGAACCAACTTCTACATCTGCTATTTTATGATGCAATACAGAATCTCTCATAGCTTTATCAATATCATCAACTAAATCATTCATTTTTTTATTACTCTTCTTAAATTCCATTTTAAAGAATCTATCCAGTTTTATATCTCCATCTTTATAAACAAGCTGATACCCAGGTTCTAATCTTTTAACTCCCTTAAAGAAAGTTTCTGTAGTAGGAGTAGAATTAAAGCATAAATATGCTGCTAGTATTTCTTCATTAAATTCTTTATTAAAATCTGGATGATCTAAGAAAGCCTTAATTTCTGAAGCAAACATAAACGTATCATTATTTTGATAATAATAAAATGGTTTTATTCCCCAGCCATCTCTAGCACAATATAGTTCTTTTTTATTTGTATCCCATATAGCAAAAGCAAACATTCCTCTAAGTTTCTTGGTTACATCATGTCCCCACTCTTCATAACAATGCAAAAGAACTTCGGTATCCGATGTTGTATGAAATTTATACTTACTTCCTAATTCTTTTTTTAATTCTTTATAATTATATATTTCTCCATTGAATGCAATAACGATTGTTTTATTCTCATTATACATAGGTTGATTCCCAGTAGCTAAATCAATAATTGATAATCTTCTATGTCCCAAAGCACAATTGTCATCTAAATAAAAACCTTCAGCATCAGGACCTCTATGAGCTATCCTATCAGTCATAGCTTTTAGTATTTTCTTACTAGGTTTTTTTGAAGATATATATCCAGCAATTCCACACATAATATCACCTATTCTTTCGTAATAACATCATAATAATTACTATTCATTAACATTTTACTAATACTAAATCCATTAGCCACCCTATTATTCATTTCCTTTATATATTCTTCCTGATTATCTAAAGTTTTACCATCTTTAAGAATAAATTTTCCTCCAGAAAAATAAGTCCCATAATCACTTACCCAACTTCTATTAGAAAAAATTGCAATTCCCGGATAATCACTTAATATGTCTTTACCGACTATTAATCTAGAATCATATTCTGCTCCGAATAAATTTAACAAAGTTGGCAACACATCTATCTGACTTCCTACTTTATCTATTGTAATAGGTTTTTCCATACTACTACTCCATAGGAAGAAATTACTTCTATTTACTTCAACTATTTCATCTTTAGTATAACTAGACATAGAATTCATTTCATCTATAGTAAGTGTATATGGATAATGATCACCTACCATAGCAATTACTGTATTATCCAATTCTCCAGACTCTTCCAAATTATTAATTAATGCTTCTAAAGCTTTATCAAGTTCCATTTGTGAAGCTAAATAATATCTTGCTTGAGAAGGTAATGAAGAATCAATTTGATCTAAATATTGTTTAGCAATATTATCACTTCCATTATAAGGAGAATGACCACTTACTGTTACATAATAGGTAACAAAATTACCATCCTGTCCCAAATAATCAGGAGTTGTTGCATTCATCATATCAATATCACTAGGCAACCAATTTGAGCGTATTCTTTTCTCTAAGCCATTACCAATACCCATATAATTACTAAATCCTAAAGTATTCATAGTAATATTTCTCTTATAATATGTATAAGTCCAATCATGAAAACTATAAGCCCTATAACCTATTTTACTAAATGTATTACCAAGAGCAAAAGACACTTTAGGTCGTTTTTGCTTCCATAATTTTAATGTTTCCTGAGTTGGTATCAAACCCGTAGTTGCTTGAAATTCTCCACCAGTCGTACTCAAAAATACTGGAGAATAGAAATTAGTAAAATTAAACCCTTCATTTATCATTTTATACAAAGTTGGAGTCCTATCTTTATCCAAAGCCACTTCATTATACCCTTCTGCCAAAATAAAGATAAGATTTTTACCTTTAAACATACCTGTATATTCATTTTGTTTACTAGGTGTTGCATTTTTAAAATATTCATTTAAACTATTAATATCTTTATTACTACTATCTTCAAAATTTAAATTTAAAACATTATCTTTATAAACAATTTCTTCTACTTCATCTTTCTTTTTAGTATTTTCTACAGCTTTAGTATTCTCTATATTTATTTCATTCTCATAACCCATTAATTGTCTTTTAATATCAATCTTTGCATAATTAATCATACCAAAGTTATCAATAATAGAGCTAGCATCATCAATCTTAAAATATAATTTATAAACAGAAGAATTATGTCCCATATCTGGTAACAAATATACAAAAGATACTAGATATGAAGTTATAAACATTAAGAGCAAAGAAAGAATCGAAGCTTTAGAATACTTATCATAATTAATCATTTTAAATATATTAAGAATTAATAATACTAATATTGGTAATAACAACAATGAAAATGGCACAATATTAGTAACAATAGAATCTTTAACTATATTTACAAAATCTAAAGCTTGATCAGCTAAACCAATAGTAGAAAATGAAAATGGTAAAGAGAACAACTTAAAAAATATTAATTGTACTTCAAAAAAAATTGTTAAAAATATTATTACTAAATACATCATTACTTTATTGATTTTTTCCCCAAAACTTTTAGTCAACAAAGTTAGTAACAAACATACAGGAAGTAAAAATATTAACAAGTATATAAATCCAAAATCAATTATTTTTTTTAACATCACATATTTAATAACTAATTCAAAATATATTAAAATAATACTAAATATAATAAAAGGGTTAATCTTATTTTTCACACTAATCACCAACTATATAATATTATACCATTAATAGAAGTTATTTTATATACACTAATTTACAAATAACATATTATAAAAAGCTATACATGTACCATTATAGTGTTAGAATTAGAGTGGATGTGATAAGATGAAAACAATCATGAAAAAAAGTATAATAAAAAGTATACTAATAACTACTACCATTGCACTAGCTCTTACTTCAATTGCCATCTTAGTTCATTCATGTTTAGGTATAAATGAAAATCAAAAATGGTTAAATATGGTTAATGATTGTATAAAAGATAAAAAGTATTGTGAAAAAGATTGGATAAATGATATAACAGAAGACGCTAACAACTACGAAGACCATTGGGTAAATGACTTTAACAAACTAGAAGAAAGATACTCTAATAAATACCAAGTAGTTGCTAATTGGGCAAGAAAAAATCATACAGAAAGTTCTATTATTTGGATGACTTTTTATAGAGAATTGGTTTTATTTAATACTCTACTTGGAATTATTATTGGTATAATATTACATTTTATTTTTAAAAAGAGCACTAAAAAGAAAAGGAGTTAATCATTAGATTAATTCCTTTTAATTTTTAATTAAGCTTAGCTGTACTTTTTGCTTAACTAAATCTATATCATCGACATAAACTGTTACTATATCTCCTACATTAACTATATCATTAGGATTCTTAACAAAAGACTTGCTCATCTTAGAAATATGAACCAAACCATCATCATGCAAACCGATATCTACAAAAGCACCAAATGATGCCACATTACGGACAGTCCCTTGTAACTCCATACCTACTTTTAAATCTTCTATGTGTAAAACATCACTTTTTAAGATTGGGGCTTCTAAAGTATCACGGGGATCTAATCCAGGATTAAGTAATTCTTTAATTATATCTTGAATAGTATATATATCACTATTTAGTTCCTCTGATAGTTTGACTGGTACCTGTTTTTTTAAAGTCTCTTTAAAACTTTCTTCATTTATATCTTTTATATTTAAATTTAGTTTTTCTAATAATTTAGATGTCAATTCATAACTCTCAGGATGAATGCCTGTTTTATCATATGGATTAATTCCATCAGGTATTCTTAAAAAACCTATAGATTGTTCATATACTTTATCACTAACACCCTTAATTTTTTTTATTTCTTCTCGACTAGTAATCTTATTCTTTTCTTTATAATCATATATTTTATCTATTACTGATTTAGTTAATCCTGATACATATTTTAATATACTCTTAGAAGCCGTATTTATATTTACTCCAACTTCATTTACTACTTTAGTAGTAGTAAAATCTAAAGCTTCTCCAAGTTCTTTTTGATTAACATCATATTGATATTCTCCAACACCAATAGATTTAGGATCTATTTTAACTAATTCTGATAATGGATCTTGTAATCTTCTCGCAATACTTACAGCACTTCTCTTCTCTACTTCTAGATCAGGAAACTCTTCTATAGCCAATTTAGACGCACTATATATTGAAGCACCTGCTTCTGATACAATTACATACTTACATGGTAATTTGTATTCTTGTATCATCTCTGCGCAGAATTTTTCTGATTCTCTTGAAGCCGTACCATTACCAATAGCTATAATATCTATCTTATATTTTTCAATTAGATTTTTAACTATCAATTTACTAGCTTTAATATATTCTTCTTGTTTACTTCCGTTTAAGAAAGGCTTAATAACTGTTGAATCTAAATAAGCACCATTCTCTGATACAACAGCAAGTTTACAACCATTAACATATCCAGGATCAAATCCTAATACTCTATAACCTTTTAATGGTCTAGTTAGTAGTAAATGTTCTAAATTAACTCCAAAAGTATCTATAGCTAACTTGTCAGCCTTTTCTGTAAGTTCACTTCTTATTTCTCTTTCAATACTAGGAAGTATCAATCTCTTAAGAGAATCTTTAATACTATTCTTTACTAAATCTACAACAAAAGAATCGTTATTCTTTATTAGTTTACTTTCCAAATAACTTTGTATAGCATCATTATCCATATCTATACTTACCGACAATATTTTTTCTTTTTCCCCTCTATTTAAAGCTAAAACTCTATAATGTTTAATATATCTTACTCTATCTGTAAAATCATAATACATTTCATATAATTTTTTATCATCTTCTGCATTCTTTTTTAATTTTGAAGATATACTACCATTCGTATAAACATTATTTCTAATCCATTTTCTATAAGCTGCATTATCACTTATCCATTCAGCAATTATATATCCAGCACCTTCTATAGCAGCATTTGTATCTTTAACATTTTCATTTATAAACTTAGTAGCCATTTCTTCTAAACTACCCCTAACAGGAAAAGACATTATCATCTTTGCTAAAGGTTCTAGACCATTTTTTATAGCTTCTGAAGCTTTAGTTTTCTTTTTCTCCTTATAAGGTCTATATACATCTTCAACTTCCGTTAGTTTAGTACATTTCATAACAGCTTCTCTTATTTCATCAGTAAGCATTCCTTTTTCATCTATAAGCCTTATTACATCTTCTTTTTTCTCTAATAGATTCTTTTGATAACGATATTGCTCTTCAATTGCTCTTATTTGATCTTCATTAAGATTACCAGTCTTATCTTTTCTATATCTTGCTATAAAAGGAATAGTAGCTCCTTCAGCAAGCATATCTAAAACTGTCTTTATTTGTTCTTCTTTCAAATTTAAATTTATAACTAAATACTTTATAACCTCATCCATTTCAATCACCAATTACTATTATAACAACAAAACATAAAAAATATAAAAAAAGTAATTATAAATAATTACTTTTTTCTACATACTCATTTTATTCCCATAACAAGCATAATATTGTTCTTGTATTAGACCATCCAAAGACACATCACCCGGCCCTGGTCCCAAAAGATATCGAATTTTCTCACCAGGTCTTTCACACCTAGTAACCAGCTGTATTTTGCTACCAATACAGATATAATCTATATTAAGCTTAGGACTTATAGTAGCAAACAAAGTACCATCATCACTAGCAAGATCTTCATATGGTACATACTGCTCAGGCAATGTTTCACATTCATTATAAGTAACCAAAGCATAATACTCACCATTACTCATTCTTGCCATTGCATTTTTTAAACTTATTTTACCAACTACCAACTTATTACCTGGATAATCTGAATAGAACCATTTTCTATCTATATTACCATCATATGCTTTATCATAATCCATTATTATCACCCTCTATTATAGAGATATCATATACTTAAAAAATTTTCAACAAAAAAGAATAGTTTAATGTAAACCACTCTTTTTGTTATCTTTTATTACCCTTTTTTTAGTCTTTCCATCTTCTTTTTTTTCCTCAGGTAAAACAGGAGCACTATTAGCACTTTCTTCAATAATCTTCATTACATCTATAACCCCTGTCACCTCTAATTCCTCATGATAATTCATAGCTAAACCAATAACAAATATATAAGATAGAAAGTATACCCATACCATCAATACAACCAAGTTAGCCAATGTTCCATAGAACAAGGAATAATTAGCATAATTATTAATATAGAAAGAATAAATAAATGTTCCTACTACCCATCCCAGGCAAGTAAACATAGCTCCAAAATTAACCCTCCTACTAGGTATTCTTTTATCAGGAGCCATAGTATATAATAATTTAACAAAGATAAATATTACCAACCATGAAAAAGGTCCTTTTAAGAATCTTAAAATTCCTACAACTAATTCCGTCGTCTCTACATCTAAATTCAAATAATGTAAAAAATTAATAATATTATTACCAAGTAAAGGTACAAATAATACGAATAAGAATAATAAAACTATAACTATTTCCATTATTATCGCTTTAAATCTTCTTTTTACAAATCCTGAATCACTTATACCATATATCATATTAGACGCAATTATCATAGAGCTCATTCCATTTGAAGCAATAAAATAGCCAACTCCAAGCGAAATAAAGAAAGAAGGGGTAATCTTAGTAGAATTTATAATAGGTACAAGCATACTTGCATAATTATCTCCTATTGCACTACCAATAACCTTATTAATCAATGCATTAGAAATATTTAAATACATACTAACATAACTAATTAAAGTAATTGTTGGAACAATCGATAAAAACAAAAAGAAAGCAATTTGGCCTGGCAAGACAAGCATCTCTGGTCTTGTAATAGAAGCTGCAAACCTTCGAAAAAATTTTCCTCTTTTTTTAGCTTTCTTTTTCATCAGCTTTTTCTCCAGCAAAAACCTGTTCATTCTTCTTATTCTTCATATCATCAACAGATTCATTTATAGCATCTTCAAGAGTTTTAGTTTCATTAAGAACCATACTATATCCAATAGCTGCACCATATTCATATGGCAATTTTTTAAACTCTTTATTTAGTTTTCTAATATAACTAACAACTTGTTTTTCAGAATAACCAACTAAATATAATAAAAACTCATTTCCATCTGTTCTTATAATATCTGAATTATCCAACTGAGTTCTAACTAATACATTAGCAGCAGCTTTAATTTGCTTATCTCCACTATCATAGCCATCAGTATCATTAATATCTTGAATTTTATTAAGATCAATAACTATTGTAGCTTGAGGATAAATAGAATTTTTATTCCATCCAGGAAGGCTATCATTTAAATAATTTCTATTTTTTAGAGAAGTAAGTTGATCTATATATTTAAGCTTATCTTCTTTCTTTATTTTTTTAGCAATTTTTACCTTCTTAGTGGATTTATAAAGTATTAATAAGAATACAACAACAGCAAATACTATTATTAAAGCATATCTAGCAATTTGGCCAATTATAGTACCAGACCTAACAGTCAAAGAATGATTATATAATCCTTTAACTCTAATTTCTTTTGGATCTAATAGATTAATATACTTAGCATATAATAACTCAAATATTTCATTATCTTTTTTTACATAGAAATTATAAGTATCATTTAGCACATTTTCATATCTAATATTATATCCTGATAAAAAATCCTTATTATAATATTCAAAACTTAATTTATCAATTGCTATTACATAACCTTTATTAGCAATTCTTCTTAAATCCCTAGTATTTTCATATACCTTAACTTTTAAACCACCAAACTCATCTAAATACTTTTCTAGAATACTATCTTTTAAAACATATATAGGAGTATTGCCTAAAGCACCAACAGAATTAATAACTAAGCTATCCTCTTCAGGAGCAACAACAACAAACGAAATATAATCTAAAGAATCAACTCTATTATATTCAGTAGTAATATTATAATAATTATAATATATATCTATTTTATTATTAGCTACAGCTTCAGTAAACTTATTAAAATTCTTATATCTAGTGAAATTAAACTCTGTTCCACTAAAAGCACCAAAACGAGACAAATACTCACTAACTATACCTCCATATGTACCACTAGTTAGTATTTCATATGGACTATTATTTAAAAATCCATATTGATAAGTCTTTCCTTGTATCTTTTTTAAGTCTTTATCAGAAACCGATAAAGCACTTAAAAAAGCATCTAATTCATTTTTATTATATGAATTTAATAACTCATCGTCTTTAAATTTGGCAAAATACTTAGAAACAATAGAACTAAATAAATCACCTTCTTTTTGTTCATAAACAAGATATTTATTTAAATCACTAATATGATAATCTATATAATAATTTGAAGTAAGTATTGAAGATAAATTCTCTTCCAAAGGAACAATAGCATATGTAATATCTTGACTTTGTTCCAAAGCTTCAAAAAGCTTAGTTGGAGTTTCATAAGACTTAATTACTATATTAGCTCCATTTAAATAATTATTAACACTTTTCTCATCGTTTATAACAACTCCAACATTAATGTTATTTAATTGTTTTAAAGATTCAATAGAATTAAGACTTTTACTAATTAAAACATAATGTTCTTTATATATTTCTGTCTGATTTTTAGCAACTTCTGTAGTTAATTTAAACGCTCTATCTCCAACTTGCTCACCAGAATTATAAGTAATTGGATTTATATCTAAACCATATTCTTTTTTTAGCATATCCAAGAAATCAAATATAACTCCTGATCCATTTTTAGCTAAAATATCAATATCATTAACAACATACACATTTTGTACATTATTAGTATTATCGGCAATCCATTCTTTTTCCTTTACATCCAACTTATTATCATCATGCAATATTAAATAGGTTCCAACAGCTACAACCGAAAATATAGAAACCAGTATTAATACTATTAATAAAACTTTCTTTTTTTCATTTGTCATAATAACTACTCTCCATCACTTTTCTCTGTAGATTCATTTTCTTCAGTAACTGGATTATTATTATTCCAAACAAGACCAGAACCATTAGAATTTTTATAACCACTAATTAAAAAACCCTCAGAAGCCTCTGTTTTATCTTCTCTTAAAGTGAAATTAAAATCATAAAAAGCCTTTTCTTCATCTGAAAAGTATTCTAAAGATTTTTGAGCCATACTTTGAGCATCAACTAATGCTGCCGGTGGGTTAAATCCCATTGATATATAAACTATTTTTCCTGTAACTATTATCTCCGCCTTTTTAACTATTTCTTCAGATAACAATTTACTTTCAGTATCTTTAATAAAACTACTCTTCAAAGCAACTTTATTTATTCCATCCAATCTATTTCCATACTTATCTTTACTACCACCAACATAGAAACATTGTATTAGTACTGTTCCCATTAAAACAAAACATACAATAACTAATGCCATTAAAATAGCAAAAACCCTATGCTCAGTATAAATCCTTTTTAATTTCTTCATCACATACCACCTCTTCATGAGTAATTAAATTATACTACAATTAAGTATATTAAGCAATCAAGCTATAACTTCATACTTCTTTTTATATCTATTAAAATTATAATATTAGAAACATAATTGTTCAACAAAGAAAAAAAGTCATTTCTGACTTATTCCCATAAATTATTAGGATACTTTCCTTCCTCTACGAGTTTTTTAATAGCATTTCTAACACTATCCGTATCCTCTTTATAAGTAACACCATACCATTTTGCTGTAGTATCTATAACTGATATTTTAGCTTTCCCTTCTTTATTAGCTATATCCAATATATCAGGAATTAAAAATTCACATTTTTCTAAATTATTTTGATTTTCTTTAAAAAATTTATCCATATTTTCTTTAATTAAATCAAATAAAGATACATCAAATGCTAACATATTCATTGATACCAAATCATCTTCTTTAATATAGAAACTATCTCCTCCATTAAGAGGTGTAGATTTAATACCTTTTTCATCTTTTTCCATCGAACTCTCTATAAGATCTTTAAACTCACCATTTTCTTGAACTATTAACCCTCTTTTTACAGAACCATTCTCAGTTAAAGTATTATTAACTTTATAGCCAATTATTCCCATCTCATTAGCTTTTTTATTTCTTAAATAATCTGCAGCAGCCTCAAAAGCTTCTCTTCCATAAAAATCATCTGCGTTTATAACGATAAAATTGTCTTTAACAACATCCCTAGCTGCATATATTGCT
>Ga0247609_10004178_pt1 | contig 14448 bp, 8 predicted proteins | sample 172DNAGHGlowgp2_FD_193487 | JGI IMG/M metagenome (GOLD analysis project Ga0247609, IMG submission 193487) | Sheep rumen microbial communities from Palmerston North, Manawatu-Wanganui, New Zealand - 1728 DNA GHGlow gp2 | ecosystem: Host-associated > Mammals > Digestive system > Stomach > Rumen ...
TCAAGGGCCATACGCGTGGAGAAACGCTGGAGCTTCTGCTTGATGACCGTACCCGTCTCATGGTCGTAACCGGCAGAGATGCGGAACAGGGTCTTCTCATCACCACCGGAGATGCTGATGTAGTGGTTCTGGCGCAGACCATTTTGCTGCACGAGATCCAACCAATCGGTGTTCTTGTTGAACATCAGATACTCGGAATCCGACTCCACATAGTTGAACTCGGGGATACTGGAGATGAGAGTCTGCTGTGTGGGGTTGAAGTAGGCTTCCTTCAGCATCATGGTGTATTGGTCACCCGTCAGCAGGTCAATACCCTTCGGCTGATGCGTCATGGTCAGCTTCACGGAGTAGCTGACCTGAGGAGCACCGCGCTGACCACGCTTCGTAGTGATCTCGATGACACCGTTGGCACCCTGGGAGCCCCAGATGGCCGTAGCGGCAGCATCCTTGAGGACCTTAATGTCCTCGATATCCTCGGTGTTCACATTCAGGAGCTGTGCGAACTTCTCCTCATTGGCCGTTGCCGTGTCAAAGTCGCTCATATCCACGTTCCATACGTTGCCGTTCACCACGATCAGGGGCTCGTTGCTGGTGAGCGTGGAGACGGTGGAGGCACCACGAAGGCGCATGCTGGAACCGGAACCCAGGTCACCACTGTTGGCCACGATATCCAGACCGGCGATACGGCCCTGCAGGGCTTCATCCACGGAGGTGATACCGAGACCTTCGAACTCCTTGGCGGAGAGGCTCTGGGCCGAGAAGCTGACCTCTCGCTCGGGGATGGCCAGGCCTGAGGTCTTCAGCTTTTTCTTGGCCGTGACCTGCACCTCGGTCATCTGCTTGGCATTCTCTTCCATCTTCACCTTGAAGACGGTCTTATTGATGGGCAGTGTGATGGTCTTGAAACCCATATAGCTGAACTTCACCTTGTTCTTCTGGCTCTTGACAGGAAGCACGAAGTTACCGTTCATATCCGTCACAGTGGCGTTGACCATACGGTTGGAAGCATCGATCTCCACCACGTTGACACCCGGCAGTACATCAAAGTCATCACTGACCGTACCGCTGATGCGGGTGATTTGCGCCATCGCCAGTGAAGACACCAACAGCAGGCCCATCGTCATGTAAATTTTCAGTGCTTTCATTTGTTATAGTACTTTAGGGGGATCATTTGACTGGGATGTTTCTTACGAATGGGGGAAGGCTCGAACCCTCCTTCTTCGGGGTCGGTGTCCGTGGGCACAGGCAGCCAATCCGGATATTTAGGCGATGGGAAGCCTGCCGGCAGGAACTGGGTATCCTCGTCGTAGATGAGCGCCTTGTCAATCAGGTGTGTCACCACGTAAGAAGAGGAGAAGATGGTCTTGTCGGACTTGGTGAACAGGTACTGACGGGACATCTGGTTGCTGTGGATGCCGTCGTCAATCACGTTGGCCACAACAACTGCGCCCGACTCCTTATGCGTCTTGACACGGAAGGTACCCGTATTATGGTCGAGGGTGACATCAACACGACGGAAGCGGTTCAGGTCCAGGTCAATGGACGAGGTCTCGAAGACGCCTGCCGTGTCAGCGCCACCGATGAACAGCGAGCCGTCCTGGAAGTGGTAGCGGAGGAAGTTGTCGATGACATCCTGCATCGTCTGCAAGCGGTCGTTTGCCTCGGCTTCCAGGAGGTCGATCTCAGCACTGCGAATGGCTTTCACATCCTCGGGGAGGGCATCGAGCTCGTTGGTGACATAGTCAGCAAGGGCGTTCTTGAAGGTCTCCCACTCCTTACGCTGGTCTGCGCTGGGCAGCTTGCCGTCAATCACGAGGGCATCGATTTCGGAGTTCTGAGGGACATAGACCGTATAGTGATAGTTACCGAAGATGGTGATGGGGTTACCAATAGTGGGGTGACCATCCATCTCATGCTTGGTCTCCACAAAGGAAGCTTCCTTCAACAGGTTGGCAAAGGAGGCGTACTCGGGATGTGTGTCCACATCGGTCATCATCTGGTAAGGACTGGTGAGCGTGGTCTGCGGAAGAGCGCCGAGCACATAGGTCACACCATTACCCTTCTCCGTCATATCAAAGGTCAGCTCCGGTGTCACGGTGATAAACTCATCTTTCATGGCAAGATAAGAACCTGCGATACCGGTCACGGTGTTGCCCGTGAACTGCACCTTCACAGGGCTACCGGCCTTGGTCTGATAGATCTCCTGTCCCGGATGAATCGGCGTGGAAGGACGCTGGCCATGCACAATGATACTGTTATCCATCAGGTCGTAGAGGCGGTTGGCGACAACACCAATGCTGGGGGCTGTCATACGTGTATCCGTCATCTGCCAGTTTTCATCCAACTTGAAGGCATCTGCACGCATGGGCAGGGTGGAATTGCCTGTAGGGAGGTAGAAAAGGAACGCAGTGGGCTGATTGTTATCCGTCAAAGAATAAGGATCAATATAAAAACCGTATGCATTGTCGATGGCCAGGAGATAGCTGTACGTACTGCTCATGGAGTTCAGGTACGCATTGAACTCGTTCAAGCGCCAAGTACCTTGGTAGGTGGTTCCTGTAGGATCATAGTCCTGAATGCGGTTTGCGATCGACAGTTTCTTATTCTCATCGGTCTCATCTGCAAACAGCGATGCCGGGAAACCTACGGACTGGTGACGGGGAGCTGAGAAAACCTTGGTGAGCTCATAAACGGCACCATTGCAAGCTAGGAAGCAGCTATCAACGTCATCCACGGTAATACCCATGTTATCGGAAGCCGTATTCTTGACACCGGAGAACTTACTGGGGACAGTGCTCTTGAAGCTCGTCTGCATGCAGTTGTCCAGGAAGGGGATCACGAGGTTGTCAGGAACCTTCGTCCAGTCATAATCATACTTGGCACCGATGGCAGAGCCGTCGTTGCGCAGGTAAGACTCCATCCACTCATTCGTGGGAACGAACATGGCAGCTGCATCACGACTCATGGGCGTCGAAGGATCTGTATAAATAGCATATTGGTTCCATCCCGGATCAAAGCCATTACTGGAGCTGGCAATACCAAGGCGGTTGATGACATTCACGACGGTACCGTCTTCCTTGGTATATTCTGTCAAGCCGTGATTCAGAGAGGAGTTGAAGTAGCGCTTCGTATAATAGACATCGCGCGAGCCGTCCGCATTGGTGATTGTATTGTAGATCTGAGGATAGCTGAAACGCTCCAACAGCTCACTGAAGATGCTAAACTGCGGCTTCTGGCGGATAATCTCTGCCATGTTAGGCAGCGGCTCCGGCACCTCGTCAAGGATATGGATGTAACCATTCTGACAGGTGATATCCTGCAGATAGGCCTTACCAGCATCTTTGGACCATGTACCATTATTCACAGAGATGGCGTGTCCATTGACATAGCTGCGGTTGACCGAACGTGATGCACCATTGGAAATCACGGCGAGGTCCTCGTTGGTGATACCGCTCTGCGACATGAAACCAGGCAGGAAGTGCACCATTGGTGCGACAGAAGCATCCTGATAAATCTTGATGCTCTCCTTGTTGCGCACATCAGACCAATAGTCAATGACAGCGCCGTTGTCATCCAAGCGGTACGGGTTCACCACAGGCATTTCTGAATTCTTCAGCACCGTGATGGAGTCGTCCAATTCCATACGGGAGTCACGACGCATCGTGCGGCCTTCGAAAGGCTCCGTGGAGCCATTACTCTCATTGTCAAGCAACTCAATCAGATAAGCACTGTTGATCATCGAACCCTTCAGCAGACGACGCTTTTCAGCGCGCGACAGCTGCGACACGGATGAGAGTCCACGCTTCGAGAGGAAACGCTGCCAAGCGGCATCGTCGGCCACGAAGATGGTCATACTACCCGTGAGACGTAGCAGTTCCGGGTAATGGGCATCTGCGAGGTCCGGGTCGTTAATCAGCGCCAGCGTCTGCGTAAACTGACCTCGTTCCTCCAGCTCTTCATAGATGCTACTTCCAAGCCATTCGGGCGTACCCGTGAGCAAATCGTCCTTACAGGACGACATACCCATCGTGCCCCCGAGCAGCAAGAGAGCAGCAAACGCGCGACTCGCTCTATTCACGAGCCTTCGTTTGAGAATACTGTTTTCCATTCAGTGAATTAATATTGATTTATTTGATTTCCTTTTGGTTATAGTGCCCGACTGGCACCACTTGACATATGCTTCAGGGCACATTAGGCCCGAATTGGTGTCAAAGTTACAACAATTCTTAACACCTTGTTCAATTTTCAAACAATATTTTCGAAAATGTGTTGTGAAACATAAAATGACCTCATACAGACTTGCATCCATATGAGGTCAATATGAGGATATGTGGGATTTCCTTAGTACTGTTCGTCCTTGTTGGGGAAATCACAGCTCTTGACATCTGAGACATAGTTCCCAATGGCATCGGTCATCACCTCAAAGAGGTTGGCATAACGGCGCAGGAACTTGGGGGAGAAACCTTTGTTCATTCCTAACATATCATGTACCACAAGGACCTGACCATCGCAGGCGCCACCGGCACCGATACCAATGATGGGAATCTGGACGCTCTTGGTAACCTCCTCGGCCAGCAAAGCCGGAATCTTCTCCAGCACGATGGCAAAGCAACCGGCATCGGCCAAAGCCTGAGCATCGCTGCGCAGCTTGTCGGCTTCGGCGGCTTCCTTGGCGCGCACGGCATAGGTGCCAAACTTATTGATGCTCTGCGGCGTAAGGCCCAGGTGGCCACACACTGGGATGCCGGCATCCAGGATAAGACGGATGGCAGGGAGAATCTCTACCCCACCCTCTAACTTCAGGGCATCGCAACCCGTCTCCTGCATGATGCGGATAGCGTTGCGGGCGGCATCCTCAGGATCTACCTGGTAGGTGCCGAAGGGCATATCGCATACTACCAAAGCACGCTTGACACCTCGCACCACGCTGCGCGCGTGATAAATCATCTGATCAAGGGTGATGGGTAGTGTGGTCAGGTTACCAGCCATAGTATTCGAGGCACTGTCGCCTACCAGAATCACATCCACGCCGGCACCATCCACAATTTGCGCCATCGTGTAGTCATACGACGTGAGCATGGCAATCTTCTTGCCGCTCTGCTTCATCTCAAACAGACGATGCGTCGTCACTTTACGGGTATCATCTACCAAATATCCAGCCATTTCTTGTTTTTTTATTAAAATTCGGCTGCAAAAGTACTGCTTTCTCCTCATTTTACACTATCTTTGCGCACAAAATTGACTTGAAAAGCGTAAAATGTCGGAAATAAGACCTAAAAAGGCCAGTCTGGACCACGTCCTGAAATACATGGGTATCTTCGGCGGCGTGCAGGGACTGACGATGTTGATGGGCGTAGTACGCAACAAACTGGCATCACTGTTCCTGGGGACTGCCGGCTTTGGACTCATGGCCATCTACAACAGCATCACTGAACTTGTTCAGAGCGGCTCCAACTTAGGCCTTCCGATTGCCTCCGTGCAGCAACTGTCAGAACTCTTTGAGTCGGGTGACGATGCCGCCATCACACATTTCGTGAAGGTCGTGCGCACATGGAGCTTCTGGGCGGCTCTGCTCTGTATCACTCTCACGTTGGCATTAGCTCCGTTTCTGGCACATTTGTTCTTTGAGAATGAGCCCTCCCGCATCTGGGATATCATGTGGCTGGCGCCGATGGCTGCCATGGCCATCGTCTTCTCGGGTGAGGCGTCCATCCTTAAAGGCCTGCGCCATCTGAAGCGCGTGGCCTCCATCTCTGCCATCAGTGCTGTGACGACATTGTGCCTGACGGTACCTTTTTTCTGGGCCATGGGACTGCGGGGCATCTTACTGTCATTGAACATCAGCACACTGGCCGTACTCGCCGTGCACTTCATGTTTACACTACCCCTGTTCCCCTGGCGCATCGGCTTTTTCTCCCGAGACATCTTCCGTGAAGGGCTACCCCTGCTGCGCATCGGCATCCCCTATGTGCTGGCGGCTGTTGTAGGCACCGGCTGTGCCATGCTCCTGCAAGCCTTCCTCAAGCGTGAGAGCTCAGAGGAGACCCTCGGTCTCTACCGCGTAGCCTACACCCTCATGGTGAGCTATGCTGGCATCGCCTTCTCGGCCTTTGAAGCAGATTACTTCCCACGCCTGTCCAGCGTCAATCACCATCGCGAAGACCGCAATGAAGTCATCAACCAACAGATACGCGTTGGGGTGATGGTGGTGGCACCCATGATGCTTATCATGCTCGTGTTCATGCCCGTCATCCTCTCCCTGCTCTTCAAAGATGAGTTTCTGCCGGCTGCCGATATGGCCGTCTGCGCTGTCTTCTACACCTTCCTGCGCGCTATCACCGTGCCCATTGGCTATACGGCTCTTGCCTGCGGCCATTCGATGCGTTACATGGTGATGGAAGCTATCTACGATGTGGTATCGTTGCTGCTCATTGCCTACAGCTATCACATCTGGGGGCTCATGGGCGCTGGCATCGGCCTCTCGCTCTCCGCCCTCTTTGACCTCCTGCTGATAGGCATCACCTATGGCGTCCTCTATCGCTTCCGCATGACTGTCGCCACCGCACGTCTGGCCATCGGGCAGTCACTCCTCGTAGGGACCTGCCTGGGCGCGTGTCTCCTCCTGCCACCGACATGGAAATATATCACGGGCTCGCTCCTCATCGCCCTGTCGATGGCCTACAGCTATCGCTATCTCAGCCGGGAATCCACCGTCATCTTCAAAATCCGTAACAAGCTACGTCGATGACTGCCAATCCGCGCCCTACGCCCGAGGTGGCTGTACTCGTGGCGGCCTACAATGCAGCTGCCACCCTGCCACAGACCCTGGCCTCGCTGCGCCGCCAGACCCTGGATCGCATTGAGATTCTCTGCGTGGATGACTGCTCCACGGATAACACCCTGACCCTCCTGCAGGAACAGGCGGCTGAGGATGCCCGCATCCGGGTGTTCCAGACACCTGTCAACAGCGGCCATGCCGTGGCACGCAACCTGGCACTGCGACATGTAACAGCGCCGTATGTCTGCATGGTAGATGCCGACGACTGGCTCTCCGACGACTGTCTGGCAGCTGCCGTCCAAACCTTTCATGCTCACCCGCAGACGGACTGTGTCATGCTACGTCTCTTGCAGCATTTCCAAGATACGGGGGAAGAGAAGGATTATGGGCTCCCCGCAGCTTTACAAGGGGACAACGCCATCAGCGGAAAAGAAGCTTTCGAGCTTTCCATGGACGGCTGGAAGCTGCATGGCCTTTACCTGATACGTACCGCCATCCATCGCCAGCATCCTCTTGATACCACGACACGCCTGTACAGCGATGATAACACCTATCGTCTCATGTACCTTGCCTGTCACGAGGTGCGCGCCTGCGACGGCATCTATTACTATCGCAAGAACGCCTCCTCACAGACCAGCGTCGAGCACTTCCATCTGCATCGCTTCGACTTCATGGAAGCCAACCTCAGTCTCCTGCTGGCCATGAAGAAAGCGGGGATATCACGTACGCTGATTCGTCGCTTCGAGGGTAGCCGATGGATGACCTTCATCGCCTGCTACCGTCTGTTTCTTCAGCACCAGGCTGAGCTCTCCGAGGCTGAGCAGCAGGCCTTACGCCCCAGGTTCCTCACCATCCTTCACACCTTCCGGCCTTCACGCCTCCCGCTGCGCTATCGATGGAAGCCAGGCTACTGGCTGACCCTCAGCATGCGTCTCTTCGACTTCCAGCAACGCATATATTTTGCGTTTAAATATAAAATAATGTTCACGCACGCGTGATAAATCAGAAAAAACATTTACCTTTGCTCCCACAAAACTTCAATAACTACACTACTATGAAAAGAATTACCACTATCTTGTGGCTCTTATGCATGTATGCAGCTATGTCCCTGCAGGCGGCCAATCTCACGGCCGGACGTGAATACTACATCGTCCTGGGCATCTATGACAAAGCCCTGGGTTCCAGCAGCGATGGCACCTCCCCTGCCCTCTCAGCCATTGGCACCAACGAGGAGCTCAACAGCTATATCTTCATCGCCGAGGAGTCCGGACAGAGTGGTTATGTCCTGCTGAAGCAGAAGAGCACGGACCGCTATCTGGCTGCCAGCACATCCAATACTTATAGTGTCGTGTTCCAAAGTAATAAAGGCACGTCCGACGCCTACTGTTGGAAAGCAGAGGAAGGTCCCCAGCATCAACTGGTCAACAAGCGCAATACTGGCAAACGGCTGGGTATTGACGGCGGCCAGAGCGGAAAGGAATATGTAAGTGTCTATTACGACAAGAACCGTGGCTCGCATGCCGAATTCGACATTATCCCCGTAGCTGGTACCGATATCACCGATGCACGTCGTGCCTACGAAGGCGAGATTTATACCAATGCCATCGGTCGTCAGGAAGTGGATTACTTCAAGATCTATGACAAGAAGATTTCCTATTCCGACCCCATCGACATTCATATCTCAGCTTCGGAGGAAGCCATCCGTGGCCAAGCATCACGCGTCACGCTGGGCAGCCTCGACACCTGGCTGATCTTCGATAACATGAAGCCCGCAGACCTCCTGAGTTCCCCTGACATCTATCGTGTCTATATCGGCAACTCGCAGGCGAAGGTCGGCACCAACTGTCTCGTCGAGATCTACCTGAACGGCTCCGTCGTTATCCCCACCCGCGCCGGCGGCAACAGCCTCCATGCCCTCACGCTCTTCTCCGAGCCCAACTGCGAGGGTACCACGACATGGGTTGGTACTGATGTCACCAAGTCAACTCTTGACCGCTTCAACAATATGGCCCGCAGCTTCGTTCTTAAGCGCGGACACATGGCCACAGTGGCCACCGGCACCAATGGCACGGGCTACAGCCGCGTCTATGTGGCCGACCATGCAGACCTCGTCATCAACGAACTGCCCACGGCGCTGGACCGCCGCATCACATCGGTCTTCGTGAAGGCTTGGCCGTATCTCTCCAAGAAGGGATGGGCCGACACGGGCGGTGCCACGAAAGGCCCCTCATTGGGAGCTACCTGGTACTGGTCCTGGAGCGCAGGGTATAACTCCACCTCGAATATGGAATATGTCCCCTGCCGCCAGCACAAGTATTGGCCCAGTGCCAGCGAGGTGAACAACAAGACAAGCACGGCGGCCTTCTCCATCAACGAGCCTGAGCACTCTGAGCAGCATACCACCTGCGCCTGTGGAGGCACCGTGGACGCCTGGTACTGCACCACCATCACGCCTAACTTCCAAGCAGGTGGCGGACGCATCGGTTCTCCTCAGCCGACAGACTTCAGCTGGTTGTACGACTACTTCACCAAAACAGACAACATGGCTTATCGCTGTGACTTCGCCGTCACCCACGCCTACTGGCAGGTCAGCGGACGCAGTGCCGCGGACTACGCCTCATGGTTCGCCAGTGAATGTAAGAAGGTATGGGACAATACCGGTCGCCCGCTATGGCTGACAGAGATGGAGATGAGCGCGTCCTGGCATAGCGAACAAAGCGGTTTCTCCGAGGAGAAGTTCCGTTCCCTCTTGCAGGCCGTGCTGGAGAAGCTCGATGAATGTGACTATGTGGAACGCTATGCCATCTACAACACCGACGTGAACTGGAAGAGTCACATGTTCTATAATGAAGGTGGATTCACCCCGTCGGGCCAGGTCTATCGCGACCATCATGCTACGTTTGCCTACAACAACAAATACACCAAGGTGCCGAATTGGTGGGCCCCCTCGGCTAAGAAACCGTCCTTCACGATGGAACAGAGCTCTACGGGAAAGCTTTCCTTCCGCATCAACAACCCCAATGGCGACCTCACGGAACGCATCGTGGTAGAACGCCAGGCGGGCGGCGATGGCGATTGGGAACCCATCGGTGAAATCACAGACCGCTATCGCTTCGACAACAGCGTGCAGAGCCTCACGAATGTGGATCCCGCAGGCATGGATCTGGAGTCAGACCGTTTCCGTGTGACGGTGACCACCCTCCTCGGCAAGACCGTCAGCAGCTCGTCTGCCGATCTGGGCTTCCTCACCAATCCGGGTATCGAGACGGACTCCAAAGATGAAGTCAACGGCTGGACCTGCACACGTGATGCTGCCAACGGCTACACTAAGGCCGCCTCGGGTGACACCTACTTCGAGGTATGGGACGGCACCGCCAGCAAGATCAACTTCGACTACTCCCAGACGGTGACAGACCTCACCCCAGGTATCTACACCCTGTCTGCCAACGTCTTCAATACCACCGACAATGTGGATGGTGCCACCGTCAACGGTGCCGTAGGTCTCTATGCCCAGACCTCCACGAGCCTCTACTTCGCTCCTATCACCGACGACACGTCCATCGCCTCCGATGCCCAAGACTTGTCCGACGTACCCCTCACCACCTTAGACCGCATCATCGTTTCCGACAACTACCTACGCGTAGGTATCCGTAACATGGGTACCATGTCAGCACGCTGGGCGGGCGGTGATAACTTCGTCCTCAAGCGCATCGGCAGCCTCACTGGTGTGGACACCGGACGGGAACGTGCACTGGCCGACATCCAGATCTATCACCTCATGCCAGCCCTCGATGAGCAGGCGACCAGCGATGTCAGCGTTCCGCGCGATGCCAGCCGCTTCATCGTCAACCCCGATGCCAACCGCGGTGACAGCTACGGCTGGGAGGGAAAGAATGTAGGCTACAAGACCGACAACGAATCTTACGATGGCGTCAGCACCAACACCTACTGGAACCAGTGGAAGTCCGGTGAGTACAGCTCAAGCCTCACACAGGAGATCACAGGGCTGCCGGCAGGTAAATATACCTTCAGTGCCATCCTGCGCGGACAGAACACCGCCACCATGACCCTCTCCGCTACAGCCAATGCCATCACCGTGTCGAAGACCATCACCGGCACCGGCACGACCTCGCCCGAGGGTAGTCCCTATGCCAATGGCTGGCAGGTGGTGACGACAGATCCCATCATGGTGGACAACGGTCAGACCCTGGCCATCTCCTTCGAAATGACCTCTACGGCCACAGCTTGGTGGAGCGCAGACCACTTCGCCCTCACCCTTGTGGAGATTCCGGCATCACGCACAGGCATCACCGACCTCCCCGAGAGTGCCGCCACTTTCAAGGATGCCAGCTCCAGCGTGTACGACCTCCTTGGCCGCCGCATCGCTCAGCCTTCATCACAACTGAAGAAGGGCCTCTACATCATCAATGGCCGCAAAGTCCTCATCAAATAGCTTTCATCCTTAATCCTTAATCTCAATTAATGAGAATTCTTCTCGTCGGAGAATATTCTAACGTCCACTGGACCTTGGCCGAGGGCTTACGAGCCCTCGGCCACGAGGTTACAGTGGTCTCTGATGGCGATGGTTGGAAGGACTACCCTCGCGACATCAACCTGAAGCGAGGCCCTATAGGCTCTAAACTCTCCACTCTCAACTATTTACGCCGGCTCGCCTGCGTCTTCCCCCGCCTGCGTGGCTATGATGTCGTACAGCTTATCAACCCCGTCTTCCTTGACCTTCGCGCCGAGCGCATCTGGCCGTTCTATCGCTACCTGCGTCGCCATAACGACCGCGTCTTCCTCGGCGCTTTTGGCATTGATCACTACTGGGTGAAGGTGGGTATGGACTGCAAGACCTTCCGATATTCCGACTTCAACTTCGGTTCCCAACTCCGCGACTATCCCTTCATGCAAACGATGATTGCCGACTGGTTGAACGGTCCCAAGGGCACCTTGAATCAACGTATCGCGGAGGACTGCGACGGCATCATCACCGGGCTCTATGAGTATGAGATGTGCTACCGTCCCTTCTTCCCCTTCAAAACCCGCTTTATCCCCTTCCCCATTAACCTCTCCACTATCACTCCCACCTCCACCATAAACCATAAACCCTCAACCATAAACCATAAACCCTCAACCATAAACCATAAACCCTCAACCATAAACCATAAACCCTCAACCATAAACCATAAACCCTCAACCATAAACTGCTTCATCGGAATCCAGCGTTCCCGTTCCTCCTATAAAGGCACCGATATCATGCTCGCTGCCCTCCAACGCCTCAAGGCTGACTACCCCGACAAAATCAACATCTTCAAAGCCGAGGATGTGCCCTTTGCACAGTATCAGGAGATGATGAACAACAGCCACGCCCTGCTGGACCAACTCTACAGCTACACCCCCGGCATGAACGGACTGTTGGCCATGGCCAAGGGCTTGATCCTCGTGGGCGGCGGAGAACCGGAACACTACGAGCTGTTAGGCGAAAGGGAGTTGCATCCCATCATCAACGTGCAACCAACCGAGGAGGATGTCTATCAGCAGATCGCCACACGGCTGCTTTCCGGTAAGGAGGATATCCATCAGCTGCAGCAGGACAGCATCGCATATATCCGTCGCCACCACGACCATATCAAGGTGGCCCAACAATACTTGGATTTCTGGCAAGCTTCGCTTACCTGATAGTTTTCTGTCAGCCTCTCACGATATCCCCATCGGGACTCTCCTCCACCACGAAATCTGAGAAGCTGCTCCAATACGAGCCATGAAAACGCGGACACGCCATCAGTGTCCACAACTCCGCCACCGCCTCCTGCATGCCTTGCACCGATGCCCGTGTGGGTGCTGTAGTGCTGTAGCGAATGGGAAAACGTGCGCTGAGCACAGGTAGTAAGCTCGGGTTATCCGTGGCAACATAGAAAGTCGTTGCCGGATCACGTTCCAGATCCTTACACATGGCATCCTCAAATGCGCTGAGCGGACTATGCAGGATGGACTGCGTGTTGTCCGTCTGTCGGATATGGATGCCTACCGTATGAGGCGTGATCATCGAAAGACGTCGTTGCAAAAAAACCTCCACCGCCGCTGACGGACGAAACAGCTGCTTCAGCCAATGCTTTTCCGAGGGATAGAACGTGGAACCGGTCTGTATCAAGACACGACCGTGAAGGCGATGAAGGATATCCTCTGCCAACTCCGCATCCCTGTGTGGGGCGGATAAAATAGCTGAGATAATGTCATCCGTCAAGCGGACATCGAAGGCGAGACGCTGATACAAGGAAGGTAGCCAAAGGTTACGTTTCCTCGCCACACCATAGCGCAGCCACGACGTGCTTTCCACGATATGCACCGTCACGCCACTTAGTTCCGCAGGAAGGGTCAATGCTTGGAAGAGATCACTATAGCGTGCATTCAACTCCTGATTGCGCAACCATACCATCTCCAAAGCAGCATGGCAGTCACGCGCTAATGCCAATGCTGACATCATCGCTCGTAGACGATTGCAAAGTCCACCTATGGGAATGAGAACGATTGTATCTACCTTCGCTGCCATCTATGCCTTCCTTTCATGAATTCCAACGAACCAGCCGAAGTGCCAAACGCCAGGCACCGCGACCACCCACAGCGGTATAGTCGCAGAGCATGACGCCCAATAGTCGCAAAGGCTTTACCGGATGAGCGTAGATGTCTGCCGCCATCTGGTGGTATGCGGCAGCACCTTCGGTACAGCGTTCCTTCCGCAACTGTCCCTCAACTATCTTCGCGCGCAGATAAAGGCTTCTAAGACCACGTCTGCGTTCGCGATCTTTGAGTTCTGAGGCATGGGACAGCTCATCATATACACATTGCATGGCTTTCACTTGCGCCTCCCAGGAGTGACTGAAGCCGGAACCTGTGAGGCTGTTGTCATGAACGAGGATACGGTGATATTCCTTACCTTCCATCCAATAGATGGAGGGTTTCGCCAGCAATGCTCGTGCGCCCAGTTCCCAATCATCCCACACGCGCATCTCCTCGTTCCAACCACCGATGCCACGCAGCCACCGCGTGTTGAACACCATAGAATGGGTGCCCATCATACTCGTAAGCACATGTTCAGAGAAACCACCGCCTCGCACATAGTCACGTACTTTCCGCTGGTCGTTCACCTCCATACACACCGGGGCATAGATCATGTCAAACGCCCCCAGCTCCATCACCTTCAACACATCCCCTATGAAATCGTCCGACAGGATATCATCACTGTCAAAGAAATAGACATACTCCGTCTGGCACGCCTGCAACCCACGATTACGTGCAGCCGCAGCACCGTGTCGCAACTCGCTCAACACCTGAATCGGGAAACCGTCATCACGATGTGCCCACGCCCACTGCTGACACACAACCAGACTGTCATCTGTAGAGCCGTTATCCACCACCACCAACTCAAAATCATGGTTCCTGGATGCTGCGATACTGTCCAACGTCCGCACCACCCTGTCCTTCCTATTCCACACCGGAACTATAATCGTGAGTTTCATCCTTAAAGGGTTCAAGAGTTCAAAGGTTCAAGAGAATTGAGGTCGCTATGCTCAAAATCTCCAAAAAATCAATCAAAAAATCATTTAAACAAGCTATTGATAGACATTTATGAAGATTTTTGAGAGATTTTATATAAGATTTTTTGGAGA
>Ga0247609_10004179_pt1 | contig 14447 bp, 1 predicted proteins | sample 172DNAGHGlowgp2_FD_193487 | JGI IMG/M metagenome (GOLD analysis project Ga0247609, IMG submission 193487) | Sheep rumen microbial communities from Palmerston North, Manawatu-Wanganui, New Zealand - 1728 DNA GHGlow gp2 | ecosystem: Host-associated > Mammals > Digestive system > Stomach > Rumen ...
ATTGGGGATTGGGGATTGGGCCCAATCCCCAATCCCCAATCCCCAATCCCCAATCCCCAATCCCCATGTATTATTTAAATTATTAAAGAAAAAAATAAATAAATTTTTAATTAATATTATTAAATGATTCATAATTAAAAAAAATAATAAAAATAATAAAAATAAATAAATCAAAAAACAAAATAATTAAAAATTTTTTCATAGAATAGATGAATAAAAATTTTTTTTATATAATATAAATATTAATCTTTATAATTTATATCAATTAAATGTTAACAAATCAAAAAAGATTTTTATCTTTAATCCTATTATTTTTATCAATTGTCTCTCTTTCTTTTTCACAAACGTGTACTGAGCAATGGTCGGAATTAAAACTTGGAGATTGGATTAAAATAGGAGATGCTAATATAGTTGATAAAAATGGATTAACTTTTGAATTTGAAAAGGAATCATCTTCAAGTGATGTAGTTGGAGCAGTGTGGAATACATATGATTTTTCTAAAAAAAAAGGATTACTTATTTCCTTTAAACCAACAATAAAATCTGATCCTTCATATTTGGGAAATATAAAATATCCTTATGGATTTGCTATAGTTTTTACTTCAAGTTCAATTGACAATTTAGTTGGGGAAAAAGGATCAGGAATAGGATATCAAGGTATTATGAATTCAGTAGTTTTTGAATTTGATTTTGTTAAGCATACTGCAAATAGCGATAAAAGCAAACCACATTTTTCTGTTCATTATAATATTAGTGGACCTGTTTCTGCCAGCTCTGAAGGGTATGATGAAGATATTGTCAATAGACTTATTCCAAATTTTTATGATAATTCTTTAGAAGGATATTATAAAAATATTATTTTTGAAATTCAATTAATTGGTAATAGAATTATTGTTAAATCAAATAGAAATAATAACAAAATAGTAGATTATACTTTTACCGAATTCCAAAAATTGCTTGAACAAAAAGATGTTCATGTGGGTATAACGGCCTCAATGAACCAATATAAAAAAGTTACAATAACTGATTTCAAAATATCAGAAATTTCAACAAAAGATAAAGCCAATTTAGCAGTAAAAGATAGTTCTACAATAAAAGCTGGAGAAGAAGTAACCTTATTATATTCAATTAATAGTATTTGTGGAGAAAAATTAAAAATATATTCTGACGAATATACAAGTGATGATTTTAAGATCAAAATTAATAATAGAGAAATAAAACCTAATTCAATTAGTTTTAATGAGGATAAAGTTGAATTAGAAATAGTAGTTAGTGAAAATTATGAAGATACATATACAGCCATAGTTGAATTTGGAAATCACATATCTTCTCCAACTCAATTTAAGGTTACACCAAATGATGTTTTAAGATATGAAGTATGTAATTCAAATAAAGAAAATCCATATTATATTACTTCTGATTTACCACAAACTAAAGGTTTTTTTTATGTTCCTATATGTGCTTATGATCAGTATGATAATTCTAAAGTAATATTATATAGTAATTTTGATGTAAGAGTAAAATATCCATATAATTTATTACCAGATAATAATCAAGTTGATACAGAAGTTGATTCTTCCAATAAAAGAATGATAGTTAAAATCCCAGTAACTACTTTTGGAATGTATGAAATATTTATTGAAAAGTTCATAGATCAAAAAAAAAGATATTTAAATTTTTTGCCTAAATATATAAGTCCTGAACAAAGTGAATTATCAATTTTATATGATTATAACATTGTAGGAGAAATGGAAAATATTACATTAAAAATTGATGTCAGAGATAATTATGGAAGAGATATCCCTAATGCTATTCTAAGAGAAGAATTAAAATGCAATTTTGATGATTCTACAATTAAAGAAGATTCAACTATAGAGGTTAAACAATATTATGGATATGATTCTGTTTTATTAACAGTAAACAAAAATCAAATAAAAAATAAAGGAAAATATACTTTTGTTCCAAAAGTTAGATGTGAAAATATTCCTTTAACTGAATTTCATTGTCATTTTAATCTAGTTAAAAAATTTAATAATTGTGAATTTTTTTATGATTCAACCAATATAAATAAAAAAAAAATAAAAGCTTTTAGTGATTTTGTTGAGAATCATTTTATATATGACTCTGATAATTCAAACAAAAATCCTTTAATTCTTTCTTTAGATGAAAATGAAAATAAAAAATTAACAGAAATAATATTTTTCACTAATGAAGGTACAACTATTCAGGAGTCGCCAGGAGTTAATGTTGTAGCAAATTTAAAGAAAAAAGGAGATGAAGGAGAAGGAGATCAATTAACAGTTGTTGAATTAGGAAATAAATATATTCTTATTTTGCCTAATGGAAAAACAAGAGATAATTATTCTCCTATAGAATCATATAATATTGAACTTACAGTTGATGAATCAATTACTATTACAATTCCAATTAAATTTTATTTTATAGATCATTTTATGTGTAATGTTGATACAAAAGATAATAATAATGATAGTAAAAGTTATATAGCTTTTTATAAACAAAATTCACTTGAATTAAAAGCTTCTGAAACATTATTATTATTTGATGTTTATGAATTAACTAGTAGTAAATATTTAGGAAATGGAGAAAGTTTACAAGCGGAAAAAATAGAATTATCAATTAATTCTGATACTAGTAAAAATGAAATTGTTAAATATTCATCTTTTATTTCTGTTTCAAGTCATGCTTTAAAGAAAGCTGGATTATATTATTTACAATTAAAATATGATGGTGTCTTAATACAAGAATTAAACCTAACAATAACAGCTAAAGATGATCCATATTATTTAGGAGATGAAAAAGGTAATAAATTATCAGAGAAGACTATAGAAATAGGAGCTGAGCAATTATTAAAATTTACCATATTAGATAAGTATGAGAATATAATAAAAGATGATCAAATATTTTCAGCTTTTGCAAAAATAAAAATAATTAATCCAGATTTATTTAATATTAAACCTAAATATGATGGAAAAATACATATTTTTAATAAAGGTAAAATAAAAGACAAAAATAATGTAATGAATTTAGTTTTAGGAGATGAATATACAATTGAAAGTAGTTATTCCCCAACTTTTGAAAATGTTGACCCACTTAATTCTTATGGTACATTTGCTGAAAATTTTTCTCCTATTATAACAACGGATACTAATATTAAATTATTTATCTTTTTTAAAGATGCATTTGGAAATACTATCACTGGTAAAGTAAATAAAGATAAAATTAAAGCTTTTATACAAGGAAAAAATCTTAGAGAAATAATTGTTTTAAATACAGCAGCTGAGTCATCAACAGCTAAAGGAATTGAATATTCTGGAATTATAACAAAAAATGGAGATTTTACTATTAGAATATTTATTAATGATTTTCCAGTTGAATGTAGAGGATGTAATTTTAGAAATAGTAAAGTAAATATTATTGATGATAGTAATGCTATCCTTTATTTAATTGGAAATAAAAGAAAAACTCCTATAATGAATAATTATAATAAAACAAATAATATTAAAGCAGTATTGATTGATAAAAATGTTAATTATAATAATTTGGTATTTTATTTTGAACAAAGAGATAAATATTTAAATGAAGTAAAAGATACTAGAGCTATGATATTTACTATAGAGTCTGAAAATAAAATTGACCTAAATGATATAACAATTAATTCTTATGGAAGTAGCGAAGATGAAAAAGGATTTTTGAAGATTGAAAATATAGATAAATTAAAAAAACTACCAGATGGATTATATAAAATAAAAAAACAAACTGGTACTGTTGAATTCTATATATATTTAACCAGCTCAATATATGATTCAGAAGGAAAAGAACCTAGTGAAAGAAAATCAATGATTTTACTTGATGATAATAAAATATATGGTAAAATTGATGTTCCAATAAGTTTTATTTTAGATTTAAGAAGTGAAAATTATAAAAGAATTCCAAACATTAATAAAGAAAATATAAAAATAATGCAAGGTGATAATATAATTAAATCAAAAATTATAGATGGACCAGAAGAAGGACTTTTAACAGTATTTTTACTTCCTGATAAACCAGGAAAATATGATTTTAAAGTATATTATAATGATAAGCAGGTAATAAGTGATACTTATTCATATATATGTGGTTGTGGATTAGAAAAAAAATTATTATATAAAGATACTAAGTCACTTAAAGATGGAAATTATATATTTTTCACTTTAGCAGATATTAAAGGAAATGAATGCTATAATACAATTAATTTAAATGAATTTAAAGTAGTAGAATATATAAATGATTTAGTAAAAGTTAAAAGTTCATCTAATGCAAATAAAATATTTAAGACTGAGGCTTTTATTGATGTTACAACAAATACATTTATATTATATTTGGATAGACATGTTTCTGGTGAAGTTACACTTTCTTCAGATTTTATTGATTTAGATCATTCAGAAATATCCTTAACTAGCAATATTCCTGATTCAAATCATTTTATTGTAAAAAAAGAATTAAATTCTTTAAAAATAAAACCTTTAGATGATAATTATGAATATGTGACAAAAACTCAATTATTACCAACTGATTTTGATGCAACTTTAATAAAAATTGTTAATGATGATACTACAATTTTAAAAAATAATTTAAAAATAAATGATGATTTAACCGTAGATATATCATCTGGTGAAGATTTAATTGATGGAAAAGGAACATTCTTATATATTGTTTATTTTAGAGGAAAAGAAATATTTTGTGAAAATTGTTTAACTAGGAAAGATGAGAAGGATATTGATATAAATAAAATAAAAATATATCATAAAGAAGGAAATAATTATTTCCAAAGCAATGATCAAATAATTCTTCCTTTACAAAAAAGGAATTTCCCCTTTTTTAAAATTAATTTAATGTCAGATAATGATAATTTAGTAATAGTAGATTCAGATGTAGATATTGTATTGAAAGGAATAAATAATAATATTGAAATCCAAACAAATATTAAATATGCTTCAAATGGAAATATATATGTTTATTTGGATAAAAATGGAAGAGAATCATATTTAAAACTTCCACCAATGGAAAAATTAAATTTAAAAATTACATATAAAGAAAGCTTTGTATATGATGTCAATTATTATATTATAGATCATTTTGTAGAAGAGCCATCATCTATAGAAAATTGTGCTTATGGAGCAATTCCCAATTTTATAAATGGTCAATCATTATTTATAAAAAGATTTGATGAAGATTTAGAATTAGATATACATTTATCAGGATGCGCCGAACAAGAAAAAAATATTTTTGATAAATTAAAAATTTTAGAAAGAGGAAAAACTATTGATGAAGCTATTGATGTCCAAGTGATACCTACTGATATATATGGAGGATATTTATTATTTTTACCAAATTCTTTGCCTGTAACTGATTCAAATTATTATTTTATAGTAAATGAAAATTCAAAAAGTATTCCATTTGAATTAAGTATTATGCCAGGATATGATATTAAAAAAGCAGAATTTAGAGAAGATGAAAAAATGACTGAAACCACAACTGATAAATTATATGCTTATTTCTTAATCGAATTAAAAGATAAATATAATAACCTTATTACAAATATTGGAAGGAATATGTTTACAAATGATTTTTATGGAATAACTATAAATGATTTACCCTTTTTATTATCATATGATGAAAAAGAAAAGGCATTTAGATGTCAAGTACCTATTAATGGCAACGGAAGAATAGAAGTTAGCACCATATTTGAATCTAAATCTTCTCCATTTTATATTAACATAAATGAATCTCAAATCTTTATGAATTCTGTATTCACTTTAACCAAAGAAAATGGTAATGAATTCATTTTTAAAGTAAATTTAAAAGATGAATTTTATAAAGAAGTAACATCAGAAGACTATATGAAACTAGTTACATTTAAATATTATACATATAATCCTGTAAGTGATGAAGTATTTGTTATTCCTGGTGTAAAAATTAATAGTAGAGAGGATAATACATTTAAAATTGTTTTAACTCAAGGTTTCCCAAAATATTCTATATATGGATTTATTCCTTTAATTAAAGTGGTACCACAAATTTGTTTATCTTGCTTTAAAAAAAAATTATTCCAAAATTTCGTTTTTACTATAGGAGAAAAAGGATATTTTACACATAATATAGAAAAAGAAAAATATTTAATTGATAAATATGATTATCCAACATATTTATATTTATCTCATAAAGATGTAACAATAAATTCAGAAGAAATGGAAACTGAAAAACTAATTTCAAATAGCAATACAAAATTATACCTTTTAACTTATAAAGGAAATAGCAAAACTATAAATGTTAATTTTAGAGATGAAGAAGAGTCCAAAAATTTGAAAGTTAATTTATTTGAATATAGTGATACAGTAAAAATATCAGATTATACGGGTACAGAATATGTTGAAAGATATGGCTTTAATACATATAATATAAATATGTTGGATATTAAGGGAGTTACTTTCTTTATGGAAATAAGAAATAATAGAGGAAAATTAATAACTACAACACCAAGTTTACTTATAGATAATGAACATAAAGATATTATAAAAAAATTGACTATAATTAAAACCAGTTATCAAGGTAATTATTTGGTTAAAATGACTTTTTCAAAATCTGGTAATTTGAAATATTATTTAAAATTTACTGAAAATCAAAGTGGAAATGAGGAGAATTCTATAAAATTGAATATAGTACCTGCTTTCCCTAATCAAATAGTTTTAACTGATAAAGAAAGAATAAATTCAAGAGTAATAAAATATGAATTCTTTGCAACAAATGCAAATGCTGAACAAATTTGTGATGAAAGATTAAATTTATATATTAATGATATTAATAAAAAATCAATTTCGACAGAATTAATATATGTTAATGAAACTTGCTCTTTATATGTTAAATTTTATGGTGATGCAATTATTAAATCAAATATTGAGAATTTCACTTCCGAAATAAATAATAATGATAACACATTATATAATTTAAATCCACAATTTTCATCAATGACAGTATCTCCAAATGTTTTCACAGCAGATGATACAATTATAGCTGTAACTTTCAATGAAAATTCTCCATCATTAACTCGTTATAATAAAGATGAAGTTATTGGAAATAAAAACTTATATGCATACCAATATATTTCTCCAATTAAAATTAGATTAATCAAATCCATTTCAAATCTTTTTTCAAGTCAATATACTTATACACCAGATAAATTTAATTTTAAACAAGATCAAATATATATTTTAATTGGTACAATATTAGACAGTATATTATTCCCATCATTTGCATATTATCAAATAGAAAAAACATCAAAATTAGGAAGTTTAAAAGTGGAATATTTCTCCGAAGAAAAAAAATCATATTCTTTATTAGAATTTGATACGAATCCAACAGTTCCTGAAAGCTTTGTATTAAACCTACCATTATTCTTAGTTGTTAATTTCCTTGATTCAAATGGAGCTATATTAGATATAGACAAAAATAATAAAGAAAATTTATCATCATCATTAATTTTATATGGAAATAATACATTAAAAAATGAAATTAATTTAGTTATAAGACAATATAATGATAATTATTTCTTTATTACAATAGATTCAAGTTTAGTATCTACAATAAAGCATTTACCTACATCATATCAAGAACTTGATTATAAATATTTAATAAATATAAATTTACTTGATAAAGAATTTTATTCATCATTTTCTCTTAATCCTAATATTTATCAAGTTCCTTCTTATCTTAGAAATATCTATAGTTTTTCTCTAAATGACAATTCTCTTGATTCTTTTTCACTAAAAACAGAACAAAACTTACGTTCAATTCAGCTTCTTAAAAATACAGCAAATATTCACCATATATGTCTTTTCATTGATGAAAAAGATGAAGATAAATATAGAAATGTTATTTTCAATAAACATCTAGATTATTACAAAATTCAAATGGAATCTGAATGTACAGTTCATTATGTGAATTCTTATATGGGTTGTATAGATTTCACTATGAAATGTTCAACTTCAAAAAGTTTGACATTTAAATATGATAATAAAGTTCCTTCTTCATCTTTTGATATAAGTCTTTTAGATAATCCTACTCAATTTAATTTTTATGCCCAACAATCTACAAATGTATTTAATTCAGATACTGATGGTTTTGCTGAATTTTTATTTAATTGTAAAGATGATGATAATAAAAATATCATGCTTACTAGCAACAAATATTATAATTTATATATTAATGGTGAGAGAGTAAATAAAAAAGATTTATCAATTTTTGAAAGTGATAATAACATTAAAATGACTTTAGGATCAAGTTATTTCGAGCCTATTCCTAGAAATAAGAGTGCTATGATTATATATTTTGATGGAATTAATAAAAGGGAAATTATAACAGAAAAAATATTATATATAATAATTAAACAAAAATCTTATACAGATAGAGCTTATTCATTCCAAATGCAAGATCCATTAGATATATTTGCAGGAGATAACCTTTATTTCTATTTAAATATTAAAGATCATTCTTATGCATGTTATTATGAGGAAATAGAAAATTTGTCAGGTTTTAAAGCTATTACTACTATTGATAATAAAGAGTATGAAGCAAACATAACTTCTACTCCTCAAGAATTGAAAGATAATTCAAAATGTAAATATATTTATATTATTGATTTTGGAACCAATGTAACTAATTCGGGTGATTTAAATGTAAAAGTTGAAGATAGTTTCACTACAAAAGATTTTAAAATATATATATCACCAAAAGAAATAGACTCAAGCAAATCTAGTTTTTCAGGAGATTCTAGAATAACTGCTGGACAAGTTGCACATTTATCTTTCACTAGTAAAGATGAATTTGATAATACTATAAATTATTTTGATTTATTTAAAAAATTTGATATTATATTAATTGATTCAAATGAAACTGAAGTTGATAAAGATAGTGGAAATTATACTTATACAAAAAAGGTTGAATCCGATAATAGTAAAATAAATATAGATATTAAAATTAATAACTATGGTACATTTTATGTAAAAGCTTTGGTAGATAATAATGAATTGGAAATATCACATAAAATCTCTGTAAGTTATGGAATTTGTTCCTTAAGGGATGCTGATCCTCAAAATTTACCTATTGATAACAGATATGAATATTATCCAGGAGAAACAATAACAATTCAAATTGATTGCAAAGATAGTTATGGAAATAATGTAACAGAAGAAGGAAATTCAATATTTACTGCAAATATAAAACAAAATGAGTTAACTTATATATATAAAAAATCATTTGAAAACGGGCATCACCTCATTAAATTTACTCCCCCAACAGTAGGATCTTATTATATTGAAATTAGTTTAAATGGTAAAAAATATGGAAAAACTTTAAAAATTCAAGTTCAACCAATTGATCATAATAAGTATAATTGTATGGATAAAAGATTAGTAGATAATATTGAAGATTGTAATACAGACAAATATAAAGAATTATTATTAAATATTCTTGGAGAAAAATATGTTTGTGATAATAATAATGAGACTGAAATAGGAAAATTATTTAAATGTACAGAAGAATCAGATTGTGTGTTGCATACTAATGAATGCGGATGCTTAAATGAACTTGAAGAATGGAATGGATATTGTTATAAAACTGGTTATAATCCTGTTAAATCCATTATTACTAATAAAATAACATGTTTAAGTAAATTAAAGGCTAAACATCCAAATACAACTGCAGTAGTGTGTGAAGATGGTTCATGTAGAATAAATCCAAAAGAATGTAATACTACATTTGAATGTCCAATAGGATTTAAAGTTTGTGGAGTTAAATGTATTTTATTGAATGAACTTTGTACTGAAACAGTTACATGTTCTAGTGATGAAGTTTTATGCTGGGATTTGTCATGTGCCAAAGGATATGATTTATGTCCAACTAGAACAACATGTCCTGAAGATAAAGTATTATGTCCAGATGGAAGTTGTCAAAAAAGTGGTTTTTGTGTTCAACCTGTTAAAAGAACTTGTGAAAAAAATCAATATCAATGTCCTGATTTTTCTTGTGTATCTAGTAAAAGTGATTGCAAAAAAAATGCTGTATGTGAACCAGGCTATAGTCTTTGTGAAGATGGGAACTGTAAAGAATCATGTCAAGAAGTTGAAATCAATCCTAATAAATATCGTTGCTCAAATGGAGATTATAAAGATAATATTGAATTATGCCCCTCTGATATGTTTATACCTCAAAATTATATAAAATGCCCAAATGGTGGAATTGCATCTAATTTTGAATCATGTTCATTTGTACAAGAATCAATATCAATAAATTGCCCTAAATCAAAACCTATTTTATGTCCTGATTTTGCCTGTGTTGAAAAAAGTTCTGACTGCAGTTCATATATTCCAACTTGTCCTCCCCATAAACCATTTAAATGTTGGAATAATGAATGTCGTACCTCTTTTGATGAATGCCCTACCCCTGTAACATGTCCTGAAGAATCACCAATTTTATGTCAAAGTGGTTTATGTGTTAAATCAGTTGATGAATGTAAAGTTAGAGATAAAGATACATGTCCTTATTATAGATGCTTTGATGGAACCTGTGTAAAATCTATGGAATTATGCCCTACTTATACATATTGTGGCAAAGATATCAAAAAATGTTGGAATGGTGCTTGCGTATTAGATATAAATGAATGTAGATCAACTATTTTAGAAGAATGCCCAACTAATTTCCCTTATAGATGTCCTGATGGTAGTTGTAGAAAAGCCTCATATGAATGCTCAACTATATCAGTATGCCCTGCTCATTTACCTATTAAATGCTTTGATAACTCATGTAGAGCAAGTATTGAAGAATGCCCTAATTATCATTCATGTGGAGCAAATAAAGTATCATGTCCTGATGGTACATGTGCCCCATCTTTTGAATATTGTAATACTATAGTAACATGTTATACAGATAGTAAACCTTTCTTATGCTATGATAATTCTTGTCAAACTCAATTAAATGAATGCCCAAGGCCCCCAAAATGTTCAAAAAATGAAGTTCTTTGTCCAAATGGTGCCTGTCTTTCTTCAAGACAAAACTGTAAAATATTTGATCCTTGTGAAGCTTCTACCCCAATAAGATGTGAAAGTAATACATGTACTGATAATTATAATGAGTGTAATAAAAAATCAAAAAGATGTCCAATAGGATATATTCAATGTGCTAATGGAGATTGTAAAACCTCAGATTATTTATGTGATGAATTCAATTGCCCAAAAAATAAACCTCATTTCTGTAAAGAAGGAGTGTGTGTAAATGATCCAAGCTTATGTGATAATATTTTAAATGGATGTCCATATAATAAGAACTTTAAATGTAAAAATGGAACATGTGTTGAAGATGAGAAATTATGTAAAGATTTTAGTTGTAAAAATGGATTATACCTTTGTCCTGATGGATCTTGTATTGAAAATAAAGATGAATGTCCAAAAGAAAATGGATGTTATGAAGATAGGCCATTTAAATGTGCAGATGGAACTTGTATAAATCCAGAAACTACCACTTGTTCAATTGTTTTATGCCCATATGATGCCCCATTTAAATGTCCAAATGGATATTGTGCCTCTAAATCAAGTGATTGTCCTCTGGAATTAAGGGAAAGTGATTTAAATGGTTGTCAGAAAGGATTTATTATGTGTGTGGATGGAAGATGTGTACCATCAAGTGATTATTGTAGACCTGCTTTCCAATGTGAATCTGGATATACATTATGTTATGATGGAACTTGCCGTGTAAGCGCTGATATATGTCCTCAAAATATTGAATGCCCCAATGGTAGACATCATTGTGCATTTTCTAATAAATGTGTATCTGATCCAAAAGATTGTTCTAGTATAGTTTGTCCTAATGATTTTGCTAGATGTGAAAATAATGGTCTATGTTTAGAAAGCCAAGAATATTGTGGCTCAAATCCTGACACAGATAATTATGGTTGTTCTAATGGAGGTGTAAAATGTCCTAATGGAAGATGTATGAAAACATTGTCCGAATGTTCTTTAATAAGCAATGCTTGCCCAGATGATGATGAACCTTATTTATGTAGTAATGGAGAATGTGTTGATGATATATCTAAATGTAATGAAATTAATAATCCTGGAGATTGTGAAGAAGGTAAAGAAAGATGCCCCACTGGAAGATGTGTAGAAAAAAATAAATTTAAAACTTTATGTTCTAATATTATAGGATGTCCCTTAAATAAACCATATAGATGCTCTAACGGAGAATGTATGGAAAGTGATAGAAAATGTGATGTAACAACTTTAAAAGATAGTACTTTAAAGTCAAATATTGCTTGTGATGCTTCCAAACCTTATTTATGTGCTGATAAAAGTTGTGTAAGTGATCCAAGCTTTTGTAAACCATTTCAATGTCCTGATCCATTACATACTTGTAATAATGGTTATTGTGTAGAAAAGCCTAAAGATCCTAATTTACCCGACAATATAAATTGTCAATTATTTGCAGGATTTTGTCCTATATCAAATCCAATTCATTGTCCATCAGGCTCCTGTGTAGATAATATTGCAAAATGTTCCACATCATTTCCTATTCCAAAATGCTCAGAAGGACAATTTTATTGTGCAAGATTAAATCAATGTTTACATAAAAAGTTAGATTGCCTTATTTATTATGATATAGAAAGAGTAAAAAAAGAAGGAACAAGAAACTTACTTGAAAACTTTGTCGATCCATTAGAAAATGAAGATTTTATAAATATGCATAAAAAAACTAATAAAGATATAATATCATTAATAGAAGAAGATAATGATTCAGATAAAGATAATAAAGAAGTAATAGATGGAACTTTTTGTTATGATGGTACTCTCGCTACAGGGAATGAAAAATGTCCCCCAGTTCCTGCATGTAAAATGGGTGAATATAGATGTGAAAATGGTGGATGTGCATCTGATAAGGATAAATGTTATAAAGATGAAGAATATAAATGCATAGAAGGAAAGAAGAAATGTCCTGATGGAATGTGCCATTCAGACTGTAATGAAGTGTCTTATCAAGGATGTGAAGTAGGTAAATATCAATGTACTAATGGCTTATGTGTTGAAGATAAATATGATTGCATAGGATATTCAATGTGCCAAGATGTAATAACTCCTTTCAGATGTATAAATGGTGAATGTAAAAGTTCCCCAGAAGAATGTGAATCAATAGAAAGATTAGGAACTGTCAAAAATTTAACTTATTCTTTTAATAGACAAAATAAAATAGAATTTGATTTTGCTTTTAATAATAATGGAAGATCCATAGGAAGAATTGAAATTCCAAGTCAGGCATTATTATTTAGTAATGATAAAATTTATTCGAGATTATATATCAAAGGAGTTCCTTCATCTAAATTATATGACTCATCATTATATAATAAGACTGCAGAATTTTTATTTAATGTATCAAATAGTATTTCTTACAGTGAAGGAAATCTTAATTTTGAAAATAGTGTTATGTCACCTGTATTTAAATTCTATTATGAAAAAAGTATAGATATAATTGAATTTAATATAAGTGGAAGAATAAATATTGCTCATAATGAATATGATGCATCTGGATTTAATTATTCTGATTATTGTTTAGCAAAATTAAATGGATATGATTTAGATGAAGATATTATAAAGGGTGAAGAGCCAAAATGGATTTGCGTTGAAAGACAAACTGCTGAAAAACAAACTGAATTTCAAATAAAGGAATTTGGAGTTTATGCAGTTATATTAAATCCTTTAAGACAAAAAATAAATTATTTCGGTAATTCTACAGCTAAAAACTTCTTCCTCGAAAATGTTAAAATTATTCTTATAGTACTTGCTTGTATTATTGTACTTGTTGCACTTGTATTTTATATATTCTTAAGAGTAACAAGATATAGACAAAAATACCATGAAAATAGAGCAAAAATTCTTTTATTACAACAACAAAAACAAGAATATGAAAATATGACAACTGATATATTTGGACAAACTTTAGGAGATAATATTAATGGAATTGTTTATAAAGCAAATCCAGCTTATACCGTAACTGAAGAAATTAAAAAGAGTGGAACATCTCTGGAGGATGAAATTGAAAAATTGCAGATAGAGTGTAGGAATGTTAACGATCAGAATGAAAGACTGCAAAAAGATATTGCAGATATTACTGAGCAATATAAAGTATTGTCAGCTTCTATTGAAAATATGAATAAATAGCATTTAGATAATGATAAGATTTAATTTAAATATTATATTATTTTATTATTTCAACTTTATTATTTATGAGTTTAAATAAAAATTATATAAATTTTTAATTTATATTTTATTATTATTTTTAATAATTATTTTTTTATTTATTATATTTTTAATTTATAAAAGATGAAAATAAATGGGGATTGTGGTTTG
>Ga0247609_10004180_pt1 | contig 14445 bp, 1 predicted proteins | sample 172DNAGHGlowgp2_FD_193487 | JGI IMG/M metagenome (GOLD analysis project Ga0247609, IMG submission 193487) | Sheep rumen microbial communities from Palmerston North, Manawatu-Wanganui, New Zealand - 1728 DNA GHGlow gp2 | ecosystem: Host-associated > Mammals > Digestive system > Stomach > Rumen ...
CCCCAATCACCAATCCTCATTGATTATAAAATTTTTTAAGGGTTTATTTATTAATAAATCTAATATAGGGAAGAAAAATAAAAAAATAAATAATTAAATAAAAAATAATGAAGAAATCTTTTTCCCAACAAAATCCAATGAAGGATGAAATGATTAATATAAATGATTATAAAAATAATGAAATCCTTAATCAAACTTTCATTGAAAAAATTGAATATAAGGCTTATTTCATTTCTTGCTTTATAAGTAGTATTTGGGAAAAATATTCATATAATTTAATATCAAATAACAAAGAAATAATATCAATTGGAGATGTTTATAAAAACAAAATTTATCTTAATAATAATGAATTTCTTGCTATTATTCACCAAATTAATTTTAATAAAAATTACAAATCCTTAAAGACAATATCTTTGAAGCTTAGATCTAATAATGAAAACAAAATTTTGGATTTAATTGATTTAAATTTTAAGCCAGACAAAGATATAGTAATTTTTTCTAATTTACAAATTAAAAAAAATTCTATTATATCTATTCAAGATAATAACAATGAAATTATTGAAGAAAAAAATATAGCTTATGCTTTAAAAGAATCAGAGAAATTAAAATATTTTTTAGATTATTTTGAAAAAGAAAATCTGATGGAAGAAGAAATAAATTTCAAAATAAATTTGGCAGAGCAATTCATAATTCATTCAAAACAGAAAAATATTTTTTATTCTGATATCATTAAAATATTTTGTATTTTATATGAAACAAAAAAAATTACTTTATTATTAGATAATTATGAATATTTTGATTATAACTTTGATGAAGTAACATATGAAGAATTTACAAAAATATATGAGTTATATAAAAATGATATAAATTTACTATATAAAAAAAACTGTAAATATTTTATATCAAAAAAAAATGAGAAAAAAGAAGAAGTAATTAAAAAGTATAAAATTTCCCTTGAAAATTTTATGATGTTTTATGATTTATTTTATGGCAATTCTAATTCGAAAACTTTAGAAAATCAAAAAATAACAAATTTAATTCCTACTATATCTAATATCGTTAAAAATAAAAGTGATTTAATTGGATTGACATGGTTTATTGGAAAGGAGATGAAAATATTTTCCCAATTATTTGAAAAAGAAAAAAAAATACAAATTGAAAGTGAATATAATTTTGAAAATGAAGAAACATTAATTAATTTTAAAATGGCTTATGTATATTTAATATCTGAAGAAGAACTTTATGGTTTTGTTTTTGATTATTCTAAAGTTTTTTATAAATTAATAAATATTTATAATCAATTTGAATTTTTAATAGACATTAAAAAATTATATGAAAAAGAAATGAAAAAAATACCAAATCCTCATTTTTTACAAGAAGTAAATGATAAAATTCATTATTCTGGAATGGAAAGAATTAATCAAAAAAGTGATAATAATTTTTTAATAAAATTTATTAAAAATAATGAATATTATTATAGTAAAAAAAGTAAAACTAATGAAAAAAAAGATTTTTCAATATTAAATCATTTTAATTTATTTTCAAAAGATAAGAAATTTTTTGAAAACTATAATGAAAGCAAAATTTATTCTTTTTTTGAAGAAAATTATGTTGAATATTTATCAATTTTTTCTTCTAAAATAAAACATATAAAATATTTTGGATATTTCTTTAAATTATTACCTCCTGAAATGTTTAATAAAAAAGAAATTAATTTAATTTATAAATGGCTTCAAGATTATATCCATACTTTTTCTGTTGATGAATGCCCAGATTTTAAAGATAATATCAAAATATTTGTGGAAGCTATTATTATGAAAAAATTAAACCAAGTATTTTTTGATCTTATAAGATTACTTAAAAATAATATTCAAAATTATTATATTGAATTATTTGCATTTTTATTAAATTCAATTCAAAATTCTCCACATTTTCTAAAAGATAATTTAATTAAGCATATAATATTTCCAATTGATGAAGAAGAAGAATTGAATGATAATATATTTATATTTTTAAGCAATGTTAAACAAAATAAATCAATTGCAAAAATATTTTTAAGTAAAATTCATAATTTTGCTATTTCCAAAGAAGATTTTTATGAAAATAATTTAAAATTTAAATTATTCGAAAAATTGTTATTTATGGATGAATATTATTCATTATTAAATGAAGATAATAATTTAATTTATTTGGATAATACTAAGTATATCTGCCAAACTATAGTTAATAGCTTAAAAAATTTGGAACTTACTTATCAATTTGCAAAGAGTAAATTTAGTAAATTAGGTAAAAATGAAGTTGTACATAGAATTAGTTTAGCTCTTAAATGCTTAAATGATAAAGAATATCAAAAAAATGCCGATTTGATATATTCACATATAAATAAAATAGTTTCTGAATGGACATTTAATACAACACAAATTGAAAAAGTTAAATTATTTTTTTCTTATTTTTCAAAAAAGGAATATAAGTTTATAGAACAACTTTCTTATTTTAATTCAAGTATATTCAATAAAAAATTAAATAATTTAAATTCGGAGCAAGCCCATAAAGATTTTTTATATTACTCCAAATATATTAATAGAGCTAAAGAAGGTTTAAATTTAAGAAAATCATTATTTTTCAATGAAATATATGAATCTCTAAAAGAAAGTGCAAACAATAAAAATTTTTATGAAATGATATTGAAGGAATTTAATTGTATTAAAAATTTATTTGCAAAAAATAAAGATCAAATAAAAGCCCAATTAAAAAAAATTAAACAAGTTAAATATCTAGTTAATATTGGATATAACAATGGAGAATTATTGGCAACAGAAATTGATTGGCTTTTGAATTATTTTAAGATAACAAATTTCGAGCATAAAGATTTTCTTATAACTGAATTAAGTTTAATGCTTGAAAATAAAACATTGTTTTCTGAGATATCTGGAATATTACAATTATATGATATTTATAAAGATATTTTAAAATTAGATTTAAATGATGTTAACAAGAATCTTTACAATGAATTATATAAATATAAAAAAACACTAAAAACTTTTGAAAATAATAGTAATAATGAAGTTCAAAATATATCTAAAAATATTAAAGAAAAATTTGGTTTTTCAAAAAAAAAAGAACTAAAAATTATTTCTAAATATTTTATACTTATAAATCAATATCCTGAGTCAATGAGATTTATTAGAGATAAAAAATTAGAGAATATTAATAATTTAATTGAATTTTTGTCTGAAAATGAAGATTCATATCTCTCAGAAAATGATATAAATGAATTTATGAAAGTTGTAAATTTTTTTGAAAAAATAAGAAATAAGAATAATGTTTTATTTATTGATTTTATTAATGATATAATTGAGGGAATTTCAGATAAAGGTAAATGCGGAAATAGTATTTTTAAGTATATAGAAAAGTATAATTATATACAAAACTTATTTAATCATTATTTAAATAATACTGAGGGTTGTGTAAAAAAAATAAGAAATATTTTAGAAAAATCAAAATTTACTATTCTACTGAACAAAGATAAAAATGAATATGAAATTGAAGGATTATATCGTTATAATAAATCAAACAAAGATTTGGAAAAAGAAAATGATTATTCGTATATTTTGTATGAAGATTTAAAATCTCTTTTTCAAAGAGTTTTTTTGGCAAATGTGCCTGATAAGTATAAAGATGATATTAATAAATATATTAATTTTTTTAAAAATATCAAAGAATTAATTTCAATATTTAATCAACTTTTTGAATATGGATATCAAGAAAAAATAAGAATGGAAATAGATATTCTTAAATCTGATTTTATATGCTCATATAAGAATGAGACAATAAATTTAGAAGAATGGGTCAAATATTTTAATGAAATAAAAAAAAAAGTTTATGAAAGCCTTACAAATTGTTACTATAAAAAAGATGTATTAAAATTATTTTATGGAAGACAATTATCTTTTATATATGAAAATATTAAGAACAAAAAGGAACAAAATATTAACAATTTATTTAAAGTAATTTCAAATAATGCTATCAAAAATCTTAAAAAATTTGATATTTCATTTGGAAATTTTAATAATGAAAAAATGTATGATAGCATCATTAATAATATTTCTGATTACTTTAAACAACAATTAACATCAAATGGCAAAGATTTAAATGATATTTATAATTTTAATAAAATACAACAATTAGTACCTTTACAGTCTAAAAAAATAAAGTCAAAAAAAAATGAATTCAAAGGAATATATTCTTATATATCAACACAACAAGAAATTGATTCATTAAATATATATAAATTTTTGACAGATAATCTTCCAATTAATAGTTGTTTTTTGTATTGTAATAAAACTACAAGCATTGGAGAATTAAATGCATTTTTATTAAGAGCAGTTTTTTGTGAAAGTCATACTTTGTTTTGTATGATCAATGTTAATTTATTAAATCATATACAAAGAAGAAAGTTTATAATTTTAATTAAAAAATATGCAAAAAATAATGGAAATATAATGAAAAGTTGTTTATTAATTATATATAGTCATGAAGATACTGATTTACAAAAAATATTAGAAAAAATAAAAAATATTAATATTTATCAAGCTCCTATGAATTTTATTAATTTCACATTTGATCAAAAATACAAAATATCTTTAATAGATTCTAATAATTGTGGATTAGGAAAGAGTGACATTATTCAAGAAAAAAATAAGAAAGAAAATTTGAATTATATTTATTTTCCTATTGGTGGAAAGTTTACTAGAGATGATTTAGTTAATAGATTAAAAAAATTGCCAGATATGTCTGATATTAAGCAAAATTATTCAATTCATTTAGATATTTCACAAACTGAAGAAATACAATTGTTAAATGAGTTTTTTTTTAAACTATTAATTTTAAGAAAATGTGATTTAAATGAAAATGCTAAATATTTTGGAGTCAATGTTGAAATCATCATTGAAATACCAAATGATTTCAAAAATTATTCAAAAGAATTTAATCTTCTATCACATATTTCTGGAAAAACATTGCAAAATATTGGAAAAATAAATTTATCGCCTAAATTAAAAGTAGTTGAAGGCATAATTACAATGTATGAAAATAATGATATTTTACTGAAAAATTATGTAGAGACAAAAGAATTAAAGTCTGAAGAGCATTATAAAAATAAAATTTTGCAATATTTAAAAACAATAAATTTAGAAAATCCCAATTATTATCAAATTAATATTTTTATAAAGATATTAGCCAATGAATTCATAAAATTTTCTAAATGTGAAGGATATAATCCAAAAATTTTATTAAATAATGCTATTGCATCAGGTATGAGTGTTGAAAAAGCTAAAAAAGGCTTAGAATTAAGAAAATTTATTATTAATTCTTTTATACAGGTGACAAAAATGTTTTTGGTTAGTCCTTATGAAAAATTAATAAAAAACCAAAAAATAAATCAAGAATTATATTCAAGTGATAATAAGCAAAAATATATTAATGAAATTTTATCAATTAATATAGATTCTAGCTCTTTTGATAAAATAAAGCCAAGTTTAGTTCTTTTCAATGAAGATGAAAAAAGTTGTACTATAATTACTACATGCAATGAAAAAGATGAAGAATTTAAGAATTTAGAGAAATTATATTATTCTCAAGGTACTGATTTTAATAATTTTAAAAATGATAAAAATAAAGCAATTTTATATAAAAAAAAGTTAAGAAATTTCAGAGATTTTAATAGTAATGAAATTTTTGAGCAATTATTAAGCTTCTTAAATGTCAGTGGATTGGATGAAACTAAACAAAAAGAAATTTTAGGTTCATATGTTTATACTCCAGATAATTTTATAAAAGTCATTTTAATTAGAATGAGATTAAGAGTAAAAATTCCTGTAATATTAATGGGAGAAACAGGATGTGGAAAAACAACTTTAATTGAAATGGTCTCAAAATTAATTAATAAGGGCAAAATATATGTAAAAAAAATGAATATACATGCAGGAATTGTTGATAAAGATATTATTAATTTTTTTGAAAAAATAAATCTTCAAATAATAAATGAAGATAGAAAGGAATTAGAAAAAAAAAAGAAAGAATTTAGGAATTTGCCTGAAAAATCAAGACAAGCTTATTTAAAAAATAACACTGAAAAACAAATTTTTCAAAGTTATGAAGATGATATCAAAAAAAGAGAAATTTGGGTTTTTTTTGATGAATTAAATACATGCAATTCTATGGGTTTATTAACTGAAATATTATGCAAAAATTCAATATATGGAAAACCATTGGATAAAAGATTTATTTTTATGGCTTCATGCAATCCATATAGAATTTCAGAAAAGAAGATTGAGGATTTTAATGTTTTATATAAAGTAAAAAAAACAAAAAATTTAGTATATACTGTAAATCCTTTGCCTATGTCATTATTAAATTTTGTGTTTAACTTTGGAGCTTTAAAAGAAAAAGATGAATATAATTATATTGAAAGTATGATTAGTGTAGTTGTGAATAAAATCTTTGAAAAAAATAAAAATTTAACTAACAATGACAAAATTAAATTAATATCTATTGAAACTGATTGTGTAGATATATGCCAAAAATTCATGAAGAAAAATAATGATATATCAATAGTTAGTTTAAGAGAAGTAAATAGATTTAATATAATGTTTGAATTCTTCATTGAATATATTAATCAAAGAAAAAATAATAAGGAATTAATTGAAAATTTATATGAAGAAGATAAAGTAATTGAATATTATAAATCAAAAACAGATATAGAAATATTGTATTGTGCTTTAAATTTAAGTCTTTTTGTTTGTTATTACTTGAGACTTCCTGATAAAAATTCAAGACTAAATTTAGAAAATTTAATAAATGAAAAAAATTACTTCAAGGATGGTTTTTTAAAAGTCCCTTTAATGGAACAAAATTATATGATAAATAATTTTGAAGTTCCAAAAGGAATTGCAAAAAATAGAAATTTAAAGGAAAATATATTTATTTTATTTATATGTGTTATTAATAAAATTCCTTTAATTACCTTGGGAAAGCCTGGTCGTAGTAAAACATTATCTTTTAAAATATTACAAAATTCGATGCAAGGCCAATCATCTAAATCAATCTTTTTAAGACAATTTCCAAAAATAATTCCTTATAAAATTCAAGGTTCTTTGAATACAACATCTAAGGAAATATTAGATACCTTTAAAAAAGCAAGGCAAAGCCAAGAATATAATAAAGATAAAATAGTAGTAGTTTTTATGGATGAAATGGGTTTAGCCGAAATAAGTGAAAACAATCCTTTAAAAGTAATGCATTCTGAATTAGAAAGTGAAGAAACTAAAATTTCTTTTGTTGGAATTTCAAATTGGTTTATTGATGCATCAAAAATGAACAGAGTTATCTATAATGTAGTACAAGATCCAGATGAAGAAGAAGTTATACAAACTGGCAAAGAAATTATAAAATCTTATGAAGAAAAAGGGGAAAATTATTCTAGTGAATATGAAAATATTATTGTTGAAATGTCTAAAGCATACTATGAATTTATTTCAACAAAGAAAAATCAAAATGATGAAAATCAATATTTTCATGGATCAAGAGACTTTTATAGTCTTATAAAAATAATTATTAATGGAATTATTAAAAACAAAAAAGAATTAGAAGTTGATAACCAAGAAATAAAAAATGAAATAATTAATAAAATATGTTTAGATAGTATTGAGAGAAATTTTGGTGGTTTGGATGATTCAGTAGATGAATTTAAAAGACTTTATTTGAAGCAAAAATTAGATAGTATAAATAATATAAAAAAATATGACATTTTAAAATGTATAAAAGAAAATATTAATGATAAATCGAGCAGATATCTTTTATTAATAAATGATAGTTCCTTAGGTAAAGAATTAGTTAATAGCTTTTTAGAAGAAGTTAATAAAGATAAATCTAAATGCGATAAGGCAACTAATGAATTAGATTATAAGGAGGATAATAAAATAGAAATAATTAGTAATAATAGTACTAAAAAAGTTGATTATAAAAAGTATTATTCTGGAAGTAAATTCATTTATGATAAAAATAATGCTTTATATATTAATGAAATTTTAAATAAAATAAAATATCAAATGGAAACTGATAATACTTTAATTCTTAATGATCTAGAAATAATTTATCCAATTCTCTATGAATTATTCAATCAAAGTTATACTTATTTAGATGGGAAAAAATTTGTTTATTTAGGAGAATCAAAATCATTATCTTTAGTTAATGATAATTTCAAAGTTATAGTCTTAGTTGATAAAGATTCACTTAAAAATCAAGAACCTCCTTTTTTAAGTAGATTTGAAAAACATATAATTAATTTCTCCTATTTATTAGGGGAAGAATCACTTTTATTAGCAGCCGAAATATATTCTAATTTAAGTGATATTCTTAATATAAAACTAAAAAATAATAAATTTGAAGTTAATAAAAAATTTAAAAAACATATGACTTTTATAAATGAGGAAGAAATAAAAGGTCTTATTTATAATGGAATAAAAAGATTTAATAATTTTGATAAAGAAAAAATCATTGAATATGTTTTAAAAAAAATTTCTCCTTGTTTTACTGAAGAATTAATGATTTTAATTACTAAATATGATTTTAGGAATAATAATAATTATTATTATAAAATCATATATAATGAATATAAAGATAAATATTGCGACAATATAAGAAATTATTTAGAAAAATTAAATGAGGTTACTTCAATTGTTTATACTTACTCAAGAATAGAAGATGAAATTTTCAATGATGAAAATGGAAAAATTATGAATAAATTCTTTGAAAATGAATTTTCTCAAAATTCAATAAATGAAATAAATATTAATTCAATTTATTCAATGGATCAAATAGAAAAAGAAATTCTTGATTATTATGCTAATGAAGGTAATAAAGAAAATAAAAATATAAAAAATTTATTAATAATAAAATTCAGGCAAGAAGATATGAAAAAATTCAATGATATTTATTTCTTAGCTAATGATTTAAAAGGAAAAATACAAATAAATGGAAAGAGTAAAATTCTAATATTTATTATATATTTATCATTTGAAAATACAAAAAATTATAAAGCATCATTTTTATTGAATTGTCCACAAACAATGATTGAAAATTTAGATAATGAATATTTCAATTTTCATAAGATAGTTAATTCTTCAAATGATGATTTAATAAGAAAAAAATTAATAGATATAAACTTATTAATAAATAATAATATAGAAAAGATTTTTAAATATTTTTCATTTGATTTAATTAATTATGAAAAAGAATCATATTCTATGTATTTAAATAATAATTATAAATGTGTAATAATAGATGAAATAAAAGAGAATCAATATTTAAAGGATTATTTAACTGAGTGTTTAAATATTCTTATTAAAGATGAAGAAGATTTAATTGTTAATGTATTTAACAAAGAAGTATTTAATAATAAAAAATATGAAAATAAAAAGGAAAATATAAATCATATTAATTTTATGAGTTTATTATACGAATATCTAACAAATTTTGTTGTCAATAATTTGAGGAAAATAATTTATATATTAGAAAAAGAACAAATAATAAGCTCAGCAATTACTGATAGAAAGATAATAGGCAATAATATATTTAGGGAATATATTAATGAATATATATATAATATAAATAATGAACTTAATAGTAAATTCATTTTGACTGATAAAGATTTGAACCAAAAGATTACCATTCCTATTATATTAGGAAAAAGATTGCCTTTCTGTGAAAACCTTTTTAAAATATTGTTTAATTTTATTCAAAATAATTATGCAAATAAATATATTGAGGTAGATAATTCTCTTTTAAGAATTAAAATAAAAGAAGAAAATATTCAGAATCAGCAAGAGAAATATATAAATGAAATAAAAAAATTAGAAAATTATTTGAAATTAGAATTAAATAAATGTAAAATAATAAAAGATATTTTGAATTCAAAAAATGAGAAATTAATATCAGCTTTTTTTTATGATTTATTTTATTCTTTTATAAGCAGAAACAATAAATTAAAAAATAATTATGAAGAAATATCATTCTTACTTGATCTACTAGTTCAACTTAGAATTAAAACAAGATTAAATGATAATTTAAATATTGATTTTATAGAACATGATAAAATTGAATTAAAATCTTCATTCTTAGATATAATAAAAGAAGAAGAAGATAAAAAAAGCAAAAAATTAGAAAAACAAGAAGGAGAAGGAGAAGGAGAAGGAGAAAGAGAAAGAGAAAGAGAAAGCGAAAAGGAATTAGAAAATGAAATTATCATTGAAAAAAAAATAAAAGTATATAATAATTCTATTTATTTAAATCAATTTATAAGTATTATTAGTTTTTTACAAAGTTATTCAAAAGAGATATATATGATATTGGAAATGTATTACTTTTTATCAGAGAATATTCCTTCTTTATTAGTAAAAATTAAATCATTTATTGAAAATAAAACAATTGAAATGGAGAATTCAAATAGGAATCCATCATATAGTAAAGTGAATAAAGTTTGCTTCTTCTATATAATAGAATCTATGTGTAAAATTTTTAAAGAGCAATTAACTGACAGTTTACAAGAAAAAATAAATAGTGAGAATATCAATTTTTATCAATCTATAAAATTTTTCATTGAAAATGCTTTAAAATTAGAAAAAAAATTCTTATTGTTTAGTAAAGAAATTTTTGATTTAGAAATAATAGTTAATTTAATTAATCATTCTCAATTGAAACAAAATGAAGAAGCATTAGGATTAATTAATCAAACAATGAACTATTTATCATCAGATGATAAGGATAATCTTCAAATTATAAATTTTATTAATATTATTTTACCAAGATTATTTGGGGAAAACTCAAAAAAGAATGCAAGGTTTATAAGTAAATTAATATTAAATAGATATAAAAACAATTATACTGATGAATATAGAGAAAAATTATTTGAAATAGTATTTGATAATAAAATGCCAATTTTTAACAATAATTTAATAGAATATTCTTTTCCCTTAATATATTCATTATTTAATTTTTCAAAAATGAGCAAAAAAAAGGATTTTTTTTCATTAATAAAGGATGATAAAAATACAAGAAAAATTAATAATATAAATAATCAAAAAGTTAATGAGCTTATTTTATATAGATTTGAAATTGTTTTTGAAAATCACTTTAAAAAAATAATTAATGATACTAATAATAATAATTTATATAAAAAGTTATTATCTAGAGATAATTTAGAAGAAGCAACTAAATTTCTTTATAAAAATGAAAATAATAATCAAACAGATTTATTATATATCAAAACAATTTATTGTATAGCATATATTAAAAGATATTTATTTTATTTTGTTGATTCAATATTAAAAGAAGAAGGATTCCAAAAATTATTTGAAAGGGAATCAGTCCAAAAAACTCTTTTTGGAGTAAATAAACAACAAAAAATAGTTGAATATTATTATTTAAAATTAATATTAAAGTCATGGAAAAATTGGGAAAAGATGGAAAATTTAGATAATAAAGGAAAAGCAATTATTAATGAAGATTTTACAACAGAAATTGATTCAGAAAAAAAGGATTATCAGTTTTTATTATTAGATTTGAAAAATGAAAAATTATACACTTTTCTTGAACAATTGATTAAAAATAAATTTAATGACGTTAATAAAGAAATATTTAGAGATATACTTTTGAAAAACTATAATTATTTATTTACATTTTTATCAAATCTATTACTTATATCAAAATATTCATATATAAAAGAAAAAAGAGATGAAAATAACCTCAATTATTTTGATAATTTGCTCAAATCAATAATTGATTATATAAATCAAGATAAAATAAATGAAAATATAAATAAAAATATAGTTTTATTTTTAAATAAAATATTTAAAGATAGTATATTTAAAGAAAAAATTCTACCTAAAATAACCCTAGATATATCAGCTAAAGATAAAAATAGAGAAAAAGCCAAAAAAATAAGAATACTGCTTTTTGCTTTAAGATTTGTTTTTTCAGTGCTAATAAAACAATTAGAAAATTTAGGCAATAAAAATCTATTTTATAATAATTTATTATCAAAAAATATATCTTCAACATTGGATAATTATTTTATACCAGGAAATTTCCCAATAGAAGATGTCGATAATAATTCTTTAAAAGGATTAAAGTCAGTTGATAAAAATATTTTTAAAAAAAATGACAATAAAGTTAGAGAAATGAGTGGAATTACTTATCGATTATTAAATTTCATCTTATATTCATTTATATTTTATTCAAATATTGAAGGATTTATAAAAGATAAAAATATGACAAAATATGAAGTGGAGTCCATGACCTGTTTTGATATATTAGAAAATAATTGGGAATTTTTGGAACAAACTCTGACATATAAAATTGAATTATTTTTAAATATTATCTTTAATTCAATAATTGAAAAATTAAATAAAGCAGAAAACTTTATAAATAAATCAGATCAAATTAATTTTGAGAAAGAAATTGATGAAATAATTAATAAGGCATTAAGTGATATTAAAATAAAGCAAAATTTTGAGGAAAAGAATTATAATATTGTTAATATTATTCCTTATTTTAGTAAAACCATAATTGAGGAAAAATATAAAAGTGAATTATATCCTGAAGATATATATCCAAACTTAAATTATTTTTATATTTCTGAAATGCCAAGTAATAAAGATTTCATAGAAAAATTTAAATTGGAAAATAAAGAAGAATATCCAATTCTTGATATAATAATAAATAATGAAGCATTCAGAAAAAAAACTGACTTTTTGAGTTATTTGCCAAATTTAAATAAAATATGTAATTATATGATTAATTTTTGTTCTCTAAAATTTTCTAGAGATGATTCAAACAAATTAAAAGTTAGAGAAATAATTACAAATAAAGATTTATTGGATTTATTAGACGAATTTAAAAAAGAATATAAAGAATTATTGATATATTTAAACAAAGAAGAACAGTTTGATGTAGAAAAAGAATTATTAGAATTTAAAGATGACTTATTTTTAAGTGATTTATGTCCAGATATCTCAGAAGAAAAAATATATGGATCAATACTATTATCTATTTATAAAAAGATGGTAGAATGGCAAAATTCTTTTATTAATCAAGTAATTAATTCAAAAAATGAGGAACTAAATTGTTATAAAGGATTGTTTGAATCTAAAATAATGATACAAGATTGCGATGAAGATCAAATAATAAAATTACCAAAACTAAACATTGATTTTAAAGAAAATAAAAATAATGATGATAATTTTTTGTATGATTTAATCATTGATAATTCATATAGGAAAGAAAATAAAATTATTTATAATTTTGATGAAATAGAAGAACAATTAGCCTCTCATATTCTTCTTAATATTAAAAGTTTTAAATCGGAATTCAGAACAGTTACATATCAATATGAAAGTTTTACAGGTAAAAGAAGTGGAATAATTGCTCGTTTTATAAATAAATATCAACAAAGGAAATTAACTGATAAAGAATTAGAACATATAAGAGATTGTATCAATAGACAAGAATATGATTATAATAAACTTTATTTTTCGTTGCAAGGAATAATTGATATTATTTTAGACTATAATTATGAATCAAATGAAACAATATATTCAATTTTTGAAATTTTTAATAGATCATATGAATTTGAATCTATCAAAAATTTTTTTGATTACATTAAAGAAATAAATCTGACAATTGAATGTTTAATTGATTTAATGGATTTGATTGAATTGAATTTTTGGAAAATAATTAAAAATAATGTTAACTCATTCTATCAGAAAGATATTGATGAAAATATTCGAAAACAATTTTGTAAATATTTAGAAGAAAATTATTTTGAAAAAAATAGTTTTAAAATTACAAAAAATGATTTATGCTCTGCAATAAGAAAATATATAACTAGATATTTATATGGTAAAAGCGATAAAAATATTAATCTTCAAATGGATATAAAAAATAATTTAATTAATATTGAATTATGGCCAATAAATTATGATATTAAAATAATTGAAGAAGAAATTAATAAAATATTTGAAGGAACAAAAATTGAAATATCTCAAGCTTTAAAATTGTTTTATTTCTTAGAAAATACTAATTTAGTAGAAAAAGAAGAAAATAAAGAGAAAGAAAAAGAGGAAGAAAAAGAAGAAGAAGAAGAAATAGAAGAAATTGAAGAAAAAGAAGAAGAAGAAGAAGAATTTGATGAAATTGACTATAATAAGTAATTTCTTTTAAAATATATCATTTAATAGGATGAATTATTATATATCTTTAAATACTATTTATTATTTTTTAATTCATCCATATTTTCTCATTATAGATAAATTATATACATTTTCTAGTCTTGAACATATAGAATAAAAAATTATTAAAAATTAAATTCTTTTAGTCCAATGGGGATTG
>Ga0247609_10004181_pt1 | contig 14445 bp, 11 predicted proteins | sample 172DNAGHGlowgp2_FD_193487 | JGI IMG/M metagenome (GOLD analysis project Ga0247609, IMG submission 193487) | Sheep rumen microbial communities from Palmerston North, Manawatu-Wanganui, New Zealand - 1728 DNA GHGlow gp2 | ecosystem: Host-associated > Mammals > Digestive system > Stomach > Rumen ...
CCGAAGTTGAACATCGACGGACGACTGACGCTGGAAGTGGACTGGAAAGCCAATCCCGTGTATGACCAGCTGCGGTTGGACACCATCGCGACGGCAGCCCAAGGCTTCACCTTCGCCAGCAAACTGCCTAAAAGCACCACCAGCCAGCAGACCACACTCACGGCAGGCAAGCTGCGTTACCACGACATCGGCCTGCTGAAGCCCCGGTTCAAACGGGTGAATGGAGACATCACGGCCCGCGCCAGCTTCGACGTGCCCTACGAGGCAGAACTGGCCAAGCTGGGGTTCGAGGCGCCACAGATGCAGGCCGGAGGGACGGTGAGCCATCTGGTTTTCTGCTATCCCCTCCCCTTGTGGCTCTTCTGCCTCATTATAGCCCTCATCATACTGTACATCATACTGGTGATTCGCGCCTTTATGCGCAACGGTTCGGACCACTACCGCATCAACGACCGTTTCGAAGTGACCAGTAACGGAATGTCGGTGACGGAAAAGAAGAGAGCCAACCGGATGGAAAAAGTGGACTTCGGCAAGGGAGCCTCGTTCCTGCCCGTGGCAGACTGCAACTGGGCGCTACAGATAGAAGTGAAGCGCTACAACCCCTTCCTCTTCCCCCTCAAACACCCCGTGTACGTCGTAAGCCTCACCAAAGGCTCATCATTCAAAATCGGTGCGAAATACGGTGCCCACCAGCACCCGAAAGTCGCCCGCTTCTCGCACATCACCATCGACACCGATCGCATCCGCTGGATACAGTAGGGGTTAAGGGTTAAGGGTTAAGGGTTAAGGGTTAAGGGTTAAGAAAACACTTTTTTTAGATAATCTGAAAAATTCGAAAAAACAATAAAAAATATAACATCATGGCAGAGAAACACATCTTTATCGGTTTGGGTGGATCGGGCGTGAACACCGTCTCCCTCATCAAGTACAAAGTTTACGAACGCACCCATGGCACCGAGATGAAAAGCCGGTTGCAGGTGATGAACAACACCTACCGCTTCATCTTTGTCGACACCGACAGCCGCGACGTCGCCAATGCCAACGAACGGTATCACGACCTCTACGAGGGTGGCAAGATAGACTTCATCAACAAGACGGAGCTGATCAATCTGGGCGACATCAACCCTTATATCAGCTACAATGAAGCCAAGCTCAACCCCGAGCTGAAGATCAACCGCCGCATTGTGGAAGGATGCCCCTCGTTGGTGGCCGAGATCATGGAGAACCGAGACCTCTCCTTCGGTGCCGGCGCCCTCCGCCAGAAATCGCGCATCGCCTTTGCCCGCAAAGTGGACAAATTCAAGGACAAACTGCTGTCCTACATCAATGAGCTGAACCAGGATGAGACGGACAGCGAGAAGAACGTGATCCACTACTGGGTGGTGTCGAGCAGCAACGGTGGCACGGGCAGCGGCACAGTGCAGGATGTGCTCTACATGGTGAACATGATCCACCGCACCCATGTCGACAAGGGTAACCCCAAGGTGGGGCTCATCCTCTACATGCCCCGCATCTACATGAACCTCAATCCCGACAACGAGAAATATCCGCGCAACGCCTATGCCTTGATGAAAGAGGTGGAGGCCTTCCAGAAGTGGTCGAAGGAGAATCCGAAGAACCTCCTTTTCCATCGCATGGCCGTCATCGATGACTACACGCTGTTCGACGAGAGCATGGCCTACCGCCCGTTTGAGTTCTGCATTCCCATCGACTTCCACACCGAGCGCAACAGCAACATGGGCGATATCAACAAGATGTACTCCAACACTGCCGAGCTGATATTCTATATCCACAGTGGCGCGGGTGCCAGCGGATTCAAATCGGTGCGAGACAACTATGAGGAAGGCGATATCATTGCCGATACCTCGAGTTTTCTCATCCCGATGGGATACATGGCGCTGCGCAAACCCGAAGAGCAATTTGAGAACTATGTGGCCCTGCGTGCCAGATACGAGATGCTTCGCTACGGCATCCTGGGCTCCTCGGTGGAGTCGGTCGACGAACGCAAACGCATCATGATGTCGCTCTTCAATACCGTGATCAAGGGAAACCTCTTTGAGAAAGGTGCTTCCAAGAACTCCTATTTCCTCACCATCAGCACCCTCGCCAAGGAAAAACTCGACGAAGACATGCCCGAAAACGCTATCCGCGACGACGATAACGAAGTCATGACCACCCTTCCTCCCAATGTCTCCATTGAAGAGGCCCGCAGCATAATCGGCGCCATCGAAGCCACCATCAAACGCCATGGCGAGGAGAAAAACAAGACCCGCAAAGCCATCGAGCAGGCACTCTGGGATTGGACTGAGGACAACTGCCGCCGCTATGGTCTGAAGTATGTCTTGGACATTCTTCAGGAACTCGATGCCTACTGCACCGACCTCTACATGGCCTACACCACCGATATGAACACCGCCATCCTCGGTAACCTCAGCGCCAGCCAAAAGGCCCTGGTCGAGAGCCGCGACACCATCGAGGGCGAACTGGACGATCTGTACAACAAAGCCGTCACCCTCACCTTCAAGGAAAGGATATCAAAAGCCAACGCCAAGGATGTGTCGGCATTCCACTCCCGTTTGAAAAGATGGGTTACCGCCAGCGTGGATGTGCTCCTGGCCGAGGAGGCTTTCGACATGATGCGCGAGCTGTCCTATGGAGACCGCGGCATCATCGACCGCATTGTCACCCACGTGCGCAAACTCATTGCCGAAGGCACCTCAGTGCTCGACGGCGAGCAAGGAGCGGCGCTGGGCTACAAGAAACTGGCCAAGCAGTTCTACACCGCCAAATTGGATGTGACGTCGGTCTACCTGCCCGACATCACGGAATACGTGGACGGTTATGGCTGGCGCGAGGACAACAACCTCTTCTCCGAATGGTATGGCCGAGTCGTCGGACACACCACAGACTTCGTGCCTGGCGAGGGCTATGCCCCCATGCGCAACGGAGACCCCGCCGTATCGCTGGAGGCCCTCTTCAGCAAGATGATCAGCTTCTACGGCGAACAGATGATCCAAGAGAAGTATATCGTCGACGAGCAGAGCCACCTGTTCATCAACACCAGCAAGACCGACTTCAAGCGCGTAATCGAGGACCTGCTGGAATACACCGTAGGCACGGTAAAACAGTTACTCCATCAGAACGGGACCGTCACCAGCCTATGGTACAATAAGACGCTGGCCAACTTCTTCTCCGAACTCAACAACGAAGCCCGACACGACATACAGCAAAAGACGCAGCCCGCAGTCTTCTTCCCCTACAGCAAAGCCATGCGGAGCGGACGCATCATCGACCGTTCCTTCTGCGTTGGTCCCAAAGAGGTGGTGGGCGACGTGTTCCTGGAGACATCGACCTCCGGCAAGGTCCAGGAAATCAACAGCGATGACTCCTCGGTAATGTATAAAATCATTACCGCGATGGGCCTCTCATTCGACTACTACGACATGTACCAGAGCATCAAAATCGAGTACGAAAACAGCCAGAACAAAATGTTCTATCATTTCCATCAGGCCTTTGCCGCTGCCGGTGGCAATGCCGACAACATCGTGCTGCCCAGGGAAATCAAACCCGAGTTGGTGGTATTCACCAAATACCTCATCCTCAACCAACTCCGCCAGGCCTTCTCTCACATTATGCGCAAGGGTACAGAGTCCTACAATGCCGACCACTACACTGACACCCCAGTGGTGTTCAACGGCATGATAGCCAAGTTCGCCACCCCCGCAGCCTTGGCCATGGTGGACAACGAGCTGATAGAGCTGAAGATTACCGACGGCGACAGTGTGTTCTACCACACAGTGGCCATCGACCGTCCGGAGCACGAGATGACGGAGCTGGTGGCAGGATTCTCCGAGTACTACACCACCGGACGGTTCGCCACGCTGATTTCGGAACTGGTCAAAAACATCAACTTCTTGGAGTCGGACCTGCTGCGCCAAAAGTATCAGGAAGCCACCCACACACTGAAGAACGAGCTGAACGCCAAGTGGGAAAATGCCGGCAAAAAGGAGAGAGAGACCATTGGCGACATCCTGCGCGTACTGAACGACAGACTCAACACGGTGGCCAAATTCCTGTCGAACAAGTATCAGGGATAAAGTCATGCTACCTATTTGGATTATAGACATGGGGAGTTCCGCAGCTTCCACGGAGAAGCTGCGGAGTCTCCTCGATGCCACAGGCGAGATGCTGAAGCCCTACTGGCACTACCATCATATAGACGCCACCGATGTTCCGGACGTGGACGCATACAACCGTCTGATGGACGAGCTGGTGAACGACGGCCGGGAGTGCTACAACAGCTTCAACAAAGCGGGCTATCGCGTCAACAACTTCCAGATAGTCATCCTGGGGGCTGCTGACGAGCAGCTGTCGCAAAACCTCTTCGCTCCCCTGCCGGGACTGATACGAGACAACCTGCCCCGCATTATCTCCGACCACGCCAACCGAGGAGTGGAGATTACAGGCATACTGTACATCCCAAGCACCATCAACCAATCGGACGACCAGCGGCGACGCACAGCGGCAGCCATGATGCTAGAAGAGCTGAACATGCTCTGCGAACGACTGGGGAGCAGGCACTACAACAGAGTGGTGGCCTATCAGGAGGTACAGTATAAAGACAACCGTTTTTACCCAAGTCTGGACACCGCACAGCGTACCGAGCTGCAATACCAGATCCTCGCCCACCTGTTCCTGGCCAGTGCGGACAACGAGCGGCTGTTCGACAAGATTGGCAACCAGAATGGCATCTACTCCCTGGGCGTGGCCTCGATCTACTACAACAGCGAGCACCACCAAAGCCTCGAACTGAAACGGCTGCTGGACAAGTTGCTGGCCGAGTTCAAAGACACGGAGAACGTCGACCAGGAGCAGGCCCAGAAGCTGGTTCGAAGGACATTGGTAGAGGAAGGCATCGATGCCGATGGCGTAGCCGCACGCCTGCGGCAGAATTGCGGAAGCCTGGATGTTGACCTGCGGAAGATGGACAGCGAAGCCGACCCACATCCCGTTTGGGACCTCTTCAGGTCCGACCTCTTCCCCAAATACTACAAGAAGTACCTAAAGTATATGCCGGCCCGGCTGACACGATTCATGCAGAGCCTCTCCTACGTGTTGCTGACCAGATTTTCTGTCGCCATACGGAAGAACAGGGAGAATGCCACCGAGCATATCAGGGCCCTGCTGCTGAGTTTCTACAAGAAGATCCTGCTGGACCCCGCCACATCGTACACCACCATAGCACAGATGGAGGCCGTGTTCACCGACGCCCGCGACTATCTGCTCAAGAACCGGTCCCAGGTGGAGCTGACGCTGACGGAGATAGTCCCCGTACCCAAATACCTGAAAAACGACTACGACAAATGCGTGGCCGACGAAGAGGACAACCATCCCGCCAAAATCATGGAACGGCTCAAGAAGAACCTCAAACGAGAGCCCGTCGTGCTGAGCCTCCTCGTCAGATGTTTCCTGCTGGGTATCTTGTTGGTCTTCACCGTCATCCCCATCCTGCGCGTGCTCTCGCCCAACGTAATCAACCTGGGCGAGATAGCCACACTGGAATGGGTATGGATTCCCGTTCTCTTCCTGTTGCCGCTCATCATCGAATTTTGCATCAAGCTGCGCCGCCACTTCAAACGCATCAAACGTCTGAAATACCGCCTGCTGGCCACCACCCTGCTGGCAGCCAACAAACGGTTGTCGCAATTCCTGATGGACGAGCAAGGGGCCTTCTACGACGCCCTGGTGCAGGAATGCGAGAAACAGCTGGGACTACTGGCAGCCTTCAGGGAGAACCTCGTTGTCGCCGACCCCACCGACGAACGTCAGATGCTGCCCATCACGCTCTTCAACCAGTCTTTGCTGGATGGCGCCTTCGAGGGAGAGAAGTTGCTACAGGACGACACTCTGGCAGAGGCATCGATCCTTGTGGACGAAGAGAAGCGACGCCTGTCGCAACTGGAGAAAGGAGAGCTGCTGAAAATGCTGAAGAGCTCCTTCAAGCAGGTGGAAGCCATAGAGGCTACCGACCTCTCGGACAACAAAACACCCGAAGAGCATGCGGCCACCTTCATCGCCCTGCAGGGCGCCCTCTTCGGTCCGCAACTCGATATCCACACAGCAGAGAACATTGGCCTGATGCTGAGCCTGCTCGGCAAGGGGGTTAACCTCTCGCCCCTGCAGAAGATGGCGGGCGTCAACGGCATGCTGTTCTCGGTGCCTTCATCCAACAAGCCGGTGCTGAAGATAGCCAATGTTCCCATGCAGTTTGAACAGGCGAACATCCTCACGGACAAAGCCACAGCCGACTACGCGCTGCTCACCTGCTGGCAACGGCTGACGACAGGCGTACAATCGCAACTGGTATGCAACTGCTCGCTAGAGCCGCTCCCCGCGCTGTCGCTGGTTGACAAACTCTGCCTATACTACGCCTTCTACCGCCAACGGGACCTGGCCTATTCGCTTGCTGGAACCCCGCTGCGCATAGCCAAAGAAGAGATGGAGGGCATACACGAAAAAATATCCACCAACAAACAAACGAAAGGAGAATAAGCGTATGGTTTTCATAAAAATAGCCCTGCTTTTGGCCGTACTGCTCATTTTGTTTGCGGTATATGAGATTATCGGGCTGCTGAAGAAAAAAGCCATCACCAAATACGTTGGCGAGGACGGCCGCTTTCACACTTTCGGTGACGCGGTATTCAGCATCAGCTCCGACGCCTATATCTTCCACGACAACATCCAGCCATCGGCCAACCGCTACCAAGGCAACTCCAATGTCGATAACGGGCTGGCGCTCGTCAACTTGCGCAACGACCCGTCGTCAGACGACCTGACAGGGGCTGTACACAAAGAAGGATGGGTAGACCTGTCCGGTAATATCTACGGTACCTCAGGCCTGCGTCTGGGATACATCACAGACCTCAAAGGACGTCCGGGCATCAACGGCTCGGGGAGATGGTACGAGCTTTGGCTCAGGAAACATTCCTACGTAATGACCTGTCCGCCGCTGGCCAGCGAAGACGGCGACAGCGCCGCTGCCACGGACCGCATCGTGGGCAAGGTGGTGGAGACGGGACGCCTGGGAAAAGCCAAGCCCAACAAATACACCGTCACAGCACGAGCAGGAGGATTCCTGCTGCTTTACAAGGAACGCCAGCCCAAACCTGCCAGCGAAGACGCCATGGTCGACAGGCTGACATGGAAGGACACAGCCCTTCCGGCAGCGTTGATCTTCACCTTCGTCTATTGCATCTTCTTCCTGACGGGCATGGGCAAGATGACATTCCCCGCCCTGGGAGAACAGATTGGGTTCACGGCCGCTTTGCTTCTGGTGTACTTCGCCATCTGGGCCATCCTGCGGCAAATCAAGATCGAGGCATCGCTAGAAGGCAAGGCTTTCGACGACTTCCTAATGCTCATCGACCGCAATACCGGCGTGGGAGGACTTAACAACTGGATTATCCTGACAGCGGCAGTAGCACTGCTGGTATCCATCTTCATCTATGGCAGCGACTTCATCCCGCTGCAGGCGGCCTTGTTGATTGGAGTATGGGTGAACAGGAAATATATCACCCGCGAGCCTTGGGAGGTGTCGGACGCCGAGGATGACGAAGCGACACGTCTGCCGGACTGGACGGGCGAAGGTGGCGGAGATGACGACGGCGACGGAATACCAGACCCTGACGAGACAGATGCCAACGAAAGCGTGGAACGGACGTTCCACTGGACGCTGGACTCGTGGCAGCACACACTGGAAGGAGAGCTCACACTCCGATTCAATCCGGAGAAAATAGCGGCACTACGCGCCTCTAACCCATTCCGTTTATTCCCCAACATGGGGTTCAAGTCGAATATCACTCAGCTGCTGGAGAACTGCAAAAACAACCGGAAGGTGCACGATGTACTGCGCTACATGGACCGCGAAAGCCGTAAGGCGGGCTTGGTCGAAATGGAGCGGATGCAGTTCATCCTGGACTTCGCACAGAAACCTAACATCGAGTATGAATACGACGACAAGTGCGAGGAGATAGGCTGTCCTCGCGACTATGCGCGCTATCCCGACGAGACGATGTACGACGGGCGTGGCGACTGCGACTGCAAAGCAGCGTTGGCGGCCATCCTCTTCCGCGAAGCGGGGTACAAGACTGCCTATCTCACCACCATGAACCACGCCGCCATAGCCGTGGCCTTCAAGGACAAGGCCAATGCAGACTTGGTGGCAATGGCGGACCAGTCGATGGTTACGAACGATGGATACATGTATTTCTTCTGCGAGACGACAGGAGACGGTTTCCGGATAGGAGACCTGGGAAGCACGACAAAGGAAGCTGTAGAAGACATTATTTTCTTGAACTGATATGAAACGATTCTTACCACTGGCGGGCGTGGCGCTCGCATTCATATTGATGGCCCTTGCCTTGATCAAAATCTACGACAAGGGCAAAGACCAGAAGCCCCTGCGCTACGCGGATGTACCACAGGAGACGATTGACTGGATCAACTCTCTAGGTGAGGGCATCAACGACATTTTCTCCTCCTTCGACCCGATTCCCCGCCCCACACCATGGGGCAACGACGACGATCCCGGCCGAGATGACGAGTCGGGGATGGAGATGGTGGAGGACGAATATTTCATTGTCTACTATCCCCAGTCGTTGGCGGAGAAAGCAGAACAAACGCTAAAACTGGCACACGAAGCCATTCCCCGCATGGAGGATATCATAGGCAAGTACTACTACCCAGCCGACATGAATGGGCGGAAGGTGCCAATCTACTTGACCGAAGGTCAGAAGGATTTCAATGCCCTAATGAAGCAATTCGGCCTACAGAAGGATTTCAGCAATGTGGACGGCATCACAATCTACTCAGTGTCGCCGTCAGGTTTGTTCCTGAAGGGCATCGCATTGAAGGGGAATTCGGTGTTCCGAAGCGACGAATACCATCGGGAGGTACAGTGGCACGAGATGACGCACTATTGCTTCGCGGCTTCGCTAGACTACAACCAGAGTATCAACCTCCCCATGTGGTGCACGGAAGGTATAGCAGAATATACTGGCATCAAGGGCAAACGTCCGTCTTTCAACGCGAGCCAGATAGACAAGATGCGCAAGGAATGCCGTCTCTCAGACCCATATTTCCCCTACGTCTTCGAGGTATATGCGGGAGGGCACTCCATCTTCTGCCACATGGAAGACCGCTACGGGGTGAAGGGGGTGAAGTCTTTCTTGCAGACGCTCTACCACAAAGGTATTCCAACATCCCTTCAAGAGAATTTCATGACCACGTTGCAAGCTTTCGAAACAGACTGGAAAGCCGACTTGGACAAATTCAAAAAATAAAAGGAATCGGGCATCCAAATATGGATGCCCGAATTTCTTTATGTCGCTTTTTTCTACTCGACCCTACGGCCGTGGGAGTCGAGGAGGATGCCCTGGTAGTAGTCTGGCTTGCAAAGGTAGAGGTCTTTGTCGATGGCCTGGATGCTGATGTAGAGGGGCGGCGTGAGCTGGCGGCCTTCGGGGCTCATGAGTCCGTACCAGCCGGATTGGGCTTCGTAGCGGAGGCAGGTGGCGACAGCTTTGAGCTGGGTAAAGGTATCGTCGTATTCATAATATTCTGTCGTCTCGTCAGCCGAGTGGTCTGTATGGTTGTAGACGACCTCCTTGGTGTCGTACATCATCTGCTCCACATCGACGACAAGATCGGTTTTCAGGAGTGTGCCCTGCCGGGAGTAGAGCGCGAGGCTGTGGTCGGAGAGAGAGACAAGGATGGCGGTGTCGAGGATGTCGTACCTGACGCGGGCGAAGGGCATGATGGTGTCGAGGCTGAAGGAGAGGAGGGCCTGCTGGTCGCCAAGGGAGACGACCCAGAAGGTGTCGTAGGGGGAGATATTGTCGTAGACGGGCGGCAGCACCCAGTCGCCCTTGCGGTCGATAAGGCCCATGTGGCGTCCGAGACTGTCGTTGACGGCGCAATGGCCGTCGTGGAAGACGTAGCCGTCGTCAGAGACATCGTATTTGAAACCACGGTCGATGACGAAGCGGCCTGCGGTGTCGATAAACTTGATGCGGCCCTGCTCCTCGACCGCCGCGAGGCCCTCGGAGAAGATCCAGGCGTGCTCGTAGATGGGCTCGATGACGAGGCGACCGTCGCGCATGTGGAAGTAACCACGGCGCTCGCCATCGGAGAAGTAGACCAGCGAGTCGCCCTCAAGGGGATGGGCAATCGAGAGGACATTCCCCACAAGCTTCTTGCCATGGGAATTGGCAATATAGCCGTTCTCTCCATAATAGTAGCTGTCGTAGAAGAGAACATCGTCGGACAGCCGCTGGGAGAGATAGAACTTGTCGTCGTTGGAGCTAAAGAGTTCGCAGAGGTCGACGTCGATATAGTCGAAGAACCGAACCACCTCCGCTGCAGCCCAGAAGAGAACGGCCACGGCGAAGGTGCAGGCCACAACGCGGCGCATCACGCGCCCAAACTTCGAACCGTCTTTCATGCCGAACAGGGTGGCTGCCCAGTTGATAAATGTCGCTAAGACAGATTTTAACTTTTTCATCATAATGCTTGCTTTTTAATTTCTAAATTATAAATTCTAATTTCTAAGTTTTGAATCTTCGTTTTTCGATTATTATTCAGGTGCAAAATTAGTCATTTTCAACGTTCTGACAAAGTCTTCCGCAGCCCGATCCACCAAACCCACCCTTGGCTGTACATCTTGTTATCCAAAGTGTACGAACCGCAGCCCCTACTCATTCATTATCGCATTTTCAAAACCCACTTTCCTCATCGAATTTCACAGGTATATCGCCCTCGCCCAGCACCGTAAGGTAAGTGCCGCCGCAGACCCACGCGATCTCATGGTACTGGACGGGCAGCACCGGCCAGAACGATGTCCGGATAGCGATCGATAATGTCATCTTTCTGGTCAACAAATGTCTTTTCCATCGTCAGAATTCCATTTTGGTTTGATTGTTCAGTTCGATGTCTCGGAAATCTTTGCGCAACAAGCCGTAGACAAGGTGATCCACGGGCACCCCCTCACACATGACGGCCTCTTTCTGTATGCCTTCGAGCCGGAACCCATTCTTTTGTAGCACCCGTTTCGATGCCTCGTTGGGTGCATATACCCATGCGGTGATCCGCTGCAGTTGGGGATTGTGATTGAACGCCTCGTCAATCATCATATGCGCCGCCTGCGTGGCGATGCCCATGCCACAGTATTCGGGCATCAGCATATACCCCAATTCGGCATCGTGCGAGCGCTTGCCGGTATGCTGTGTGACCATCGTCAACCCCACGACGGCGCCGTTGTACACGATGGCCCGGAAGAGATCTCCCCCATTGTTCTCGCCAACATTCCATTGGTCGACATAATCGCCCATGATATAAAGCATGTGCTCGTACATCCACTCTGGAGTGGGGTCGCAATTGTTCTGGCGGATCCAAGACTGTCGCAGCCTCTCCGTATGGTCGGGCAGGTCGTCGTAGCGACGGTCCACGGTCTCATACAGGTGGAGCAGCTCGCGCAGGTCTCGACGTTTCCAAGGCCTCAGTTCCACCCCAGTGTCGGTCATCTCGCGACTAGGGCGACAGATGCGGTAGTAGTACATGAGGCGTTCCCCATCGCCTTCCTGCCCTGCCCTCTCCAGGCCAGCCTTCTCACACATGCGGATAGCTGCCGCATTGTCGGCATTGAGTTTCACCAGCAGTGCCTCGTAGTTCTGAGGACCGTTGAAGGCGAAGTCCGTCATTTCCTTCAGCACGACAGTTCCTATCCCATGCCCACAAGCCTCGGGCAGCAGGAACATCTCGAGTTCGCAACTGGCCGCAAAAACATCCTTGAAAAGGGTGATACCGACGCACCCCACCACCTTGCCATCGAGGACAATGGCACGGAAGAATCCAGTACCATTATAGTACACATCGACATAGTAGCGAATGCGCCAATTGGCATCATCATGGGAGAACTCCCCGGGCTTCTGATGCGAGAGATTACAGTGGCTGCGGTCGTAGTGATTGTAGAGGTAGACAAGGGCCTCCTCATCACCGAAATACCACTGGCGCAACTCAAGCATGCCAGCATCAAGTTGCCGACGCCATTTATCGCGATACCCAATGTGCAACGTATCGAGCAGACGCTGTGGCTCCAGCCCTTCCAAAGTCTGTACATTATCTTCTTCCATAGTGTTTTTCTTTACGGTGTTTATGTCTAAATAGCATCAAGGATTCTCCCCCACTCACGCATTACCACAATCCCACATTGACGCACTCCCACACTACCACGTTTTCCCCTCTTCCTCGTCGAAAGCGGCATCAGCCATGGCGGTGTAGCAGGCGTTGCGCTCCACTGCCGACATGCCGTCGCAGGTTCCGTCGTCCCACATACAGGACAGCTTGTTGAAGAAAGCCATGCGGGTCTTGCTATCCATGGACATAGCTTTCTGGGTGCCGGCAGCGGTGGCCTCGAAATTGCGGGCGTTGCGGATGGATAGCGTGAAGGCCACCTCCACAGAGTCCTGGTTGGCGCCCATGTAGGTGAAGGTCCAGCCCTCTTTTTTGAGGTCTTCCACCAGATGCTTGACGGCGGGTCCGCTGTACTCCTTCGAGGCGTTCTCCAAGCCGTCGGTGATGATAGTCACCACCACCACGTGGTCCTCGATGGCGGCCACATGGTTTCGCATGGAGGTGAGTGTGAAGCCCATTGCGTCGTAGAGAGGAGTGCAGCAGCAGGGTTGGTAATCCTCGCGTGTCAGCAGACGGGTCTCAGCGGCGGGGACTTTGTCGTAGACGTAGTTCTTCTGGCAGCTGCAGAACGTCAGCAGCGACATGAAGTGCTGCTGCCTGTCGGAATACTGTTCCTGAGCCTTCTTGATGCCTGCCAAGGTCTCGTTGAACCCACTGATGGCCGCATCCCGGATGCTCTCCATTGAACCGCTCTTGTCGAGGATAATGACGTTGAATACCTGCGTCTTGTTCGTTTTGTTGTTTGTGTTTTCCATAATGTTGCTGTTTTAAAGTTTGTATATATAGATGAAAGAATCGGTGTTATTCTATCACCATGAGGTATATATAATCGCACCCCACAGTACCATTGCAATGCTTACCTTGTGAGCAAACTTCATTTACGACATTGGAACGATCAGGAGTCGCATTCACTTCTGATTGGAGATGAAATTTTACATTTTTCGAGCATGGCGTACATCTTTTCCGATTCAATAACCTTAACCACCTCGTCATCTACCTGACGGAATGCGTCGTGAACCGGGATATCGGGGAGCTGGCAAAGGTCATTGTTGTCGAAGGTGATAACCTGGGTTGCCTGTTGCGAGACGAGTGCGATATCTTCTGCCGCCTTGACATCTCTATGCTCGAAAGAGAAGGGCATTGTCACGAAGGCCACGGCCCGTGCCCCCTGCTTCTTTTGCAGTCGGCATAAGGCAGCAGCTATCCGAGCACTATATTTACCCCCCATACCGGCCACCACGATGAGGGTCTGGGGACGGTTTGAAATGAAATGCAAACGTGACGCCTGTGCATCCATTACTAGCAACGGTTTTAAGACCCTGTCCAAATCATCTTCATCCATATCCACAAAGAACCTTTCCGCCTCCGAAGAATATTCGGGCAAACGTTCTCTATTGACCAGCGCGAATGAGATCTCCGGGATACCCTTGAGGCAGATGCTGTTGACGATATTGCATCCGCATCCGCCAATTCCAATTACTTTAATTTTTATCGACATATGATTTCTTTTAAAGGTTTTTTCACAAAATTGAAATCTGCAGAACGAGTGTTCATTGCCCACATCACGCTGCTGCCACCATCACCATCATCTGAGCGGTGAAGATGCGCATGAAAACCGTGAGTGGATAGACCGTAGCGTAGCTGGATGCAGGGAGGCTATTGGCGGGATTGTTGGCAACACTGTTGGCGTATGCAAGAGCCGGAGTATCCGTAGAAGCACCACCAGCCAGACCGAGTTTCATCGGGACACTCAGACCCACAGGGATAGCAATGGAGCCCACCGCCACACCGAGACACATGCCTACGAACACCACCATCAGGCTCTTTCCTACGGTATTTTCCTGATTGCCTACCGTGTTGAGAGGCTCGCTGACAACAGGCTCCACCATCTTCAGGAATAATGACAGTCCTCCAAACGGCGTAATCTCCTTATCCACAAACTTTATGTCTATATCTTTGAACATTTAGCCTTGTTTTTGAATTTGCAAATATAGCAATAATTTGTCAAACAGGAGTATATAAAGATTTTTCTCTAATGACGGTCATTAGAAAACGACATTTTTATCGCTGCTGATTAATCCTAATGACCGATTTGGATTCAAGAATCTCTCTAGGTTTAGCGGAACCCATTCGTTAGAATGTGGAGGCACTAGGGAGGGCTCCAAAGCCACCTGATCCTCAGCAGAGAGTTCCTCT
>Ga0247609_10004185_pt1 | contig 14437 bp, 7 predicted proteins | sample 172DNAGHGlowgp2_FD_193487 | JGI IMG/M metagenome (GOLD analysis project Ga0247609, IMG submission 193487) | Sheep rumen microbial communities from Palmerston North, Manawatu-Wanganui, New Zealand - 1728 DNA GHGlow gp2 | ecosystem: Host-associated > Mammals > Digestive system > Stomach > Rumen ...
TTTTCTGGATACATATACTTTCCGTTTTGGAGAGTACGTGGGATTCAAATTCGGGCTAAACGCTGCATGCAGAATTACTGCCGACAGCCGTTTGGTGATAAAGGCCCACTATACCGACCACACGGGTTTGGCCCTTGATGCCGACGACTATGGTATGTCGAAGACCCGCGAGGTGGTGCTGACTCCCGTCAACGCGGGCTCTGTCTGCGACGAGGCTTGGTATGTCTATAAGCCTAAAGACGATGAGTACATGTTCTCCTACCATGATGCCAACGATCAGACGAGAACGGTTGACAACAGGCTTAATACCGAGAGCACGGAGAAAGTCGTGAGTTATGAAACCAGTGAGGTCGGACCCTTCGAGGTGGTGAACCCCGCCCCGGATGCCTTGAAGACTTTTTTCTTCTCCCGTGCGGACTTGAATGATGACTTCAACTTCGGATTGTTGCTCTATCCGAAGCATTTCCTGCCTACATTCTCAAACGTCAACATCAATAAGACCACCTTCAATAGCGGCGAGACGATGATTATCACCGCCACGATGGACAACTGGCATTTGGTGAAGCGTGCACGGCAGGAAAGCTTCATGTCCAGCTTCGGCGTATCGCTCGATGGCAGCGTCGAACCGCGACGTTTCGACTTCGACGAGCAGACAGGCACCGTGACCTGCTACGCCACTGCGCCCACCGTCACGACGAATAGCACCGTCCAAGTGGACTTCGGCCCGCTCATTGTGGTTCCTGTCATGGACGACCAAGGCTTCCTCGACCATACTGTCCGGCAAATCGCCTCTGGCAGCGAGGGGTTCTTCACCGTCACCGTGTCGCCTACTCAGGCAACGGCTGTTCCCGCCACTTCGATTGACTTTGTGGACTTGCCCGCAGATGGCAGCAGCATCGAGCTGCATCAGGACTTTTACGACAATATAGAAGAGCGGGTATTCCCTCTTGCGATTTCCAGTGTACCTGCCAATGCCACCGATGGCGGCACGGTGACCTACAGCGTAGAGAATGTGGCAGGCCCGGGTGCTTCCATCGTTGACGACTCTGGCGACGCCACCCTCAGTTCAGGTAAGTATGCCGGCACCATCATCCTGACGGCCACCTTGGAAAGCGGTGTCAGCACACAGCGTACCTACAACCTGACGACTAAGCCGAGCAGGGTCATTCATACTTCCAACACTTATCTGGCTGGTACAACGTTACCCAAATTCCAGTTTGAAATCAGCGGTTGGGATCAGCTGCAACGTTCATGGGATTGGACGGCTGTCGATGACGATGTCACCGTGAACTACACCCACGCCAATGGCTCCACATGGACGGAGCACTATAGTTATAGCAGGTTGAGCTCTTCCATCAAGCCTGATAATTATTATTGGTCCACCAAAGGCTCAGGCGGAATATCAAAGATGTTCGACCTGCCCTTTGTCTTCACCACCGAGCACCCCGATGCCACCCTGGATCAGATCGGCCAACCGATCGTAACGGCCGAGGTGCTGCTGACCATGGAGAACAGTTCGGGCAACAGAATACAGGTGGTGTCAACGGCCTCGCTGGAACCCATCCTGAAATACCTGTCGTTCCAAGGCTATACCCGTTTGAGAGAGCACTACCACATGAAGTCTGACCCCGTCCTCACGTCAGCGGTGATGTACCTGCCCACCCAGGGCTTCAGCGTGGGCTACGAGATTCCCGAATTAGGCATGAGCGGAACCTACAACAATCAGACCGACGGCGAAAATGTGCCCGAATGGCTTGAACTGCAGGAAGATGTTGACGGACTCTATACCACCGCTAAGATCAAGGTACATCCCAACTTAGACAAGTCGCAAAGCTACGACCTTACGTTTTACACGCTTGCGCAGCGCACCTGTCTTCCCGACGAGGTAATGGAGCGCAACATCACCTACAATGTGAACTATTCGCCCATCAGTGCTACAGGCAATATGGTGTATCGCGTGAACGCCCAGGATGTGACGGGCGACCTGACCTTCGACAATAGCGCTGCCATCGAAGCGGTCACCAACAAGCTGAAGTCTGATGGTTTCGTCAGTATATCCGATGCCAACAATTACGCAATGCTCCAAGACGTGTTCAACCAGACGAAGGCTTACTTCACCATTTACGACAACATCTTTGAAGGTGCCGAGGTGACGCTGACCCGCCAGGGCGAGGACGAGGCGCTCCAGACGCTGACCAACTTCAAGGGCACGTTCACGTTCATGCCTCCTGCCGACGGACGTACCTATATAATAGATGTATATTACGCCGCCTTCGACAAGCACTACAAGAGCACCTTCGTCAGCCATCCGTTGCCGGGCATCCGTACCGTCTATTTGCATTTGCCAGGATGGCATTATGTAGATGATCAGATTGTCCCCTACAGCTATGTTTTCAGCTATACCAACAACAGCACAAACTACACCATTCCATTCAACGGTGACCTCATAGGTTATATCTACGTCGAGGATGCCGATGCTTTCACCCTCAAGAGGGACGGCGTGGATTTCCAAGCCCGCATCAGTTTCCCCGATGAGTTCCAGGCAATTGTTTACAACATTACGCCGGAGCTGAAAATAGACAAGCAATTATACTCCCAAAGTGAGGCTGCATCTGGAAGCGCAGACATGTATTACCTGATCCCGCTCAATTGGAATTATAAAGACGCTACCGCACATTGGCGGCAGGTGACATTAAATTGGGATAACATCACCTCAAACACCACCTTGATAACGCTGGTGGACAGCAAGGGTCTGCCCGTCACCAATGCCACACTCAACTATGCGTGTGTGGACAAAGACATGGCCAACCCCACCAGCATGGGTTCCGTAGGCTATAGCTCCAGTAATGAAGGCTACCAAATAGAAACCGACCCGAAGCAGTATGCCGAACTGATAGAGGTGAATCTCCCCGGCCGCAATTATCCTATGCTCGCCAAGATGAACCTGTGGAACTATGGTTACAGCTATGGGGTGAACCGTGGCAAAGTGCGCCGCCACACCATCGTGCTGCAGGAGAATGACGAGGAGGTGTCCGATGCCGCCTTGGAGACATTGACGCTCACCGGTCGCTACGGCCGTTACACTCAGTATGAAGGAGCTATAAGAGCTGAGAACACCCCCACCAACCTGCTGACGATAGAAAAGAACGACACGCTGAAGTATTCGGAAACCGCCGACTACCCGACCGTGAGGAAACTCTTCAGCGATGAGCGGTTTGGCCCCTTCTCGAGCCGGGCGCCTTTCAGTTTTGCCCGTTTGACCTTCAACCTGCACTCTGACAATATCCAAAATACGGATGACATCAAGTTGGTGAACAGTGATGGAAGCATCCAGCTGACGCCCGATGATACCTACACCCGGTTCATCGGCAAGGATGTCTTCACCACCTTCAGCACCAACCACTGTCTTCTGGATTTCGACCTCCGCGAAAAGATTGCCGAAGGTGCCACTGAAAAGCTCATGCTGGTGAAAAACGGCAATGAAACGTTGATGGAGCTGCCCTCGCTCCACAACAACAGCGTTGACATGCTTGCCATCACTCAGCAAACCAAGTTCGACGGCGAACTTAGTGGCTACGACCTGACCAAGGTGGACGACAATATTAACGCTCAGACCCTCGACAATGGAAAAAAGATGGATATGGGAAAGATAGGCAAAGGATTTGACCGATTCGGTTCGTTCAATTTCTCCACTCCTCCCACACTCCCCTTCCAAATGTACGTTGAGCGCAAGGACGACTACTTCCTCGTGCGTGGCATTTTGGAGGCGAACTTCATTCCTTACGGCCAGTACGCAGACTTGATGGATGCGGCAGAATACGCTCAATGGTTCTCGGATCAGTTCAGGGAATGTATGAATGCCGTGAACAACATGAAGAACGAAGCGGAAGACCGGGTTTACGAGATGAAGAAAATGCCGGGAGCCTTCTTGGGCGTAAAAGGCTACCTCTCTGGCATAGGTTACTATAATCCCAAGACGAATAAGCTTGATATCAACTTCTACGACGGCGGCGTCATCATGGAAGCCTCTACCCACCTCAATTATCGTATAGGCTATAACATCGCCGATTTTGGTATCTCGGTTGATGTAGGAGTCTTCTCTACGCTGGGTTTCCTCAACCGTTCGGCAGCCCAAGGCAATGTAGATGACAAGGCAAAGATAGACATGATTTCCGAATCGCGGTTCAATCTGTCAATCGGTGGCTGGGCTGAGTTCGGTTTCGACGCTTATATTGCAAAGGCCGCGGTTGGCGTGACGGGCAGTGCCGGCATCGATATCCGCTCAGGTACCGTCACTCCCACCTACCAGAAAGAAGCCTACGCTGGAAGCCGTGTCTCATTCGATTTCAACCTGACGGGGTATGTGACGGCAAGATTCCTTAAGTGGGGTGGAACCAAATCCAGAACCCTGCTGTCAGGCTCAAAATCATTCTACAGCCCCAACAACTCGATGAACCCCTACCATCCCGACTTCAAGCTCGGAGAGCCCATATTCTCAGGGCCAAATAACGTGCCCCGGAACTACAAGAAGCTGAGTCGCAGGACACGGCGGGCGCTGACTGGCACAAGCCTCCTCGACAATGTGAGCGGCATGTCCCAGCCCACCTACCTGATGGGCGGTCAGTCGCTGCTGTTCAACAACCTGAAGACCGTCAGCGACAACAACGATGACCGCCTGCAGGTGTTCTCGGGCGGCAGCAAGAGCGACTTTGTGGACACCGGCGTTGAAGCTCCGATGTATGACTTTGCAGAAGACCACGGCGGCAAGACCGAACTGGTGGCCTTCGAACAGCTGAGCGACAAGATTGACGCGACATTAGAATCTTCTGACGATTTCAGCCAGCAGAAAATCGTCAGTGAAATGAGTGACATACACGTGGCTTGGCGCACCGACGGAGGTGACTGGCGAACCCAGACGATAGGCTCCATGGATGGGTCTGCCTGCGTCATGCCCGCCGTAGCGGTGTCGAAGGAGGATATGTATGACACCCACGCAGCCGTCATCTGGCAGCAGGGCAAGGCCAAGTTCAACGACGACGGCGTGCGTTACATCGATGGTAGCCTGATGCTCTCGCGCTTTAACGGCAGTTGGTGGAGCGACCCCGTGGAGATCATGCGCATCAACAGCCGCAACATGCCTGTAGAGTATAAGATGACCATCCAGAACGCCAGAGGCAGTAATGACGAAGTGCTGGTGGCCATGACCCTGAAGCAGGATGCCAACAACCCGACAGAGTGCACCAAACTGGTTTATCTCAACGTGTCTGCCGACATCTTCGATAGATACAAGGTGCAGACGCGCTACACCAATGAGGAAGCCAGGATGATCCAGATGGAACGGGTGATTGACCCCAACTCCCAACAAACCATCGACGCAGGCGAGAGTTACCACTTCACCGACGGCACCAACCTCGTGGCCTATATGGCGACTACCGACAACGGACGCGACATGCGGCTGACCGCAGTAGACATGAAAGGCGAGCCGACAGGCAAGCTGAACGGCAACGTGGGAATGATGGGCCGCATCGTGAACGACTATCGCATGGTGGTAGATGACAATGCCCGCGACCTGAGCGGCGTGGCCCTGCTGTGGAGCCAGAGCGACGAGGAAACCACCGACAATGGCGACGGTACGGCAACGGTGAAGTTCAAGAACCGCATCTATGCGTCGAAGCTCTGCAGCGAGGATCAGCAGATCTACTTCTCGTCGCCCATCGCAGTGGCTGACATCCCAAGCGTTGATGAGAACATGGTGCTTGCATCGATGGACGGATACCTGGACGGCCTCGACATGAAGGTAGCCTACAGTGCTGCCAACTACAGCGATGCTGCCTCCGTGCGTGAAGTGACTTTGGACTTCAACAACGACATCGAGCACACAGCCAACTTCAATCCCTACGACGTGAACAGCTCAGATCAGGTGCCCGTCACCATCACCGTGGAGAATAAGGGCTATGAGCCTATCGACAGAATCGACGTGACGATGAATGGCAACACCACTTCCTACGACGTGAGGGTGATGCCGATGGGCAAGACCGATCTGACGGTGCTCTATAAGGTGGATGACAACTTCGACGGCACCATCAGCTACGACGTGGCCGCCAACTTTACCCCTGCCAATAGCAATGCGTTGAAGATCCGTCGCAGAGGAGCCGCATCCAAGGCTCCGCGACGCGTCATCAGCCAGAGCGGCACGCAGCTGAACGTGCGTCAGGTGGATATGGCCCTGAAAGTGCTGAGCAAGAAGACCATCGGCGACGAAACGACCATCGTGGCTGAGGTGAACAACGCTTCGCTGCTGCCCTTGGCCAACGGCATGAGCGTGAAGGTGGGCCTCTACAATTCGCCCATCGTCGATAACGCTGTCAGCTTCGCCGAGGTGACCGTCAATGCCGCTGACCTCTACGATGCCACGGCCAAGCAGAACAAGGTGAAGCTCGTTACACTGACGGTTGACAAGCCTGACTTCGACCAAACGTTCTATCTGTGCTCCACGCCAGTACAGGGCAGTGAGACAGTTAAAGACGTCCAACCGTTGAACAATGTCCTGCCGGTGAAGCTGGTGGGTAAGTACCTGCTGGGCGATGCCAACGGCGACGGCAAGGTGGACATAGCCGACGTGACGGCAATCATCAACCACATCAACGATGCCACTCCTGTGAACTTCCAGCCGAAGCCTGCCAACGTGAACAAGGACGAAATCATCAACATCGGCGACGTGACAGGTGTCATCAACATGATCAATAAATAAATAAGTAATCGAATCAACTAAAAACTATGATAGACATGAAAAAGATTTGTTTATTACCCGCTCTGCTGCTACTGTTCAGCCTTCCGGCAATGGCTCAGGAGAGCATATCAGTGGACGAAGTGCTTGTGCCGAAGGGTCACCAGGGCTTGATACCGGTGAAGTTCCACTTCAGCGAAGGTCATAAGTACGTGAGCTACCAGTTCAAGGTGAACCTGCCCGAAGGCATATCGTTCGTGAAAGACGAATACAACAAGTCGACCATATTTTTGGGCGACGGTCAGCCAGCCGCGCTTTACACGCTTGACCTGAGCCAATACGTGACGTGTTACTCGAATCCCTCGACCATCATCGACGGCAAGGACGGCGTGCTGGTGTACATCCCCATCGAAGCGAGTGATGAACTGGCAGTAGGTACCGAGCTGACCGGTTCACTGACCGAACCAGCCTTCGCGTCCATTGATGCCGTATCACATTCCTTCCCGAACGCCTCCTTCACGATCAAGATCACCGATGAGATCATTCTCGACGAGAACTCACCAGTTGCGCCACAGGATGCTACAAATGTAAAGGTACGCGTAAAGCGCAGCATCAAGGCAAACCAATGGAGCACGCTCTGCCTGCCGTTCGATATGAGTGAGGAGCAGGTGAAAGCGGCCTTTGGCGACGATGTAGAGCTGGCTGAATTCTCGGACTATGAAGCGAAAACAGAAGGCAGTGACGTAACCAGTCTCACCGTCAATTTCGTTGATGCTGATTTGTCGGAAGGATTCTATGGCAACTATCCTTATCTGATTAAGACATCAAAGGACATCACAGAGTTTTCACTCACAGATGTCGAAATTGCCCCGGATGATGTAAAGGAAGAGTACAAAGTAAAGAAGAAAGTGGTTGGCCAATTCATTGGCACCTACGAAGCTGGAACCATTGTACCGGACGAGAGCCTTTTCCTGAGTGACAACAAGTTCTGGTATTCAGTAGGCAAGACTAAGCTCAAAGCTTTCCGTGCTTACTTCACGTTCAACGATGTGCTGTCGAGCCTGAATGGCTCGAACGTGAAGATGTTCTTCGGCGATGCTGAAACACGCGTCAACGATATCAATGGCGATGATGATGAGTCTGTCTATGACCTCGGCGGCCGCAAGCTGGCTGATGACAAGTCCGATGCTCACATCCGTCGCGGAGTGTATATCGTCAACGGACAGAAAGTGATTGTTAAGTAAAATAAATATCTTATGAAAAAGACATATATCATTCCCCGTATGAGCGCAGTGCAGCTGCACGGCGAAGCGCTCATCGCGCAGAGCGGCGTGACGAGTAGCAATGGTATCGGCTACGGCGGCGTGGACGACCAAGGCCAGAAGGATCCCGACGTCAAGGCGAATCCCTTCGACTTCGAATGGGAATAGCATCGGGTAAAGACAAAAAAATATTTTGTTCAAAACAGACTACAGACTACAGCGCAGGGAATCCATTGCGGCTGTAGTCTGTAGTCTATTTGTGATAAAATTTATTTTTCCTCGGTTCCTTTGGCTTTTGGTGAATTAACAACAACAAAGATAGTTCTACCGTCAACAGGGCGTGTGATGAGTAGGCATTAGAATGATGTGCTTGTCTTTATATAGAGAATAAACAGAGGGAATGGTGTTCTGCCGTTTAACGTTCAGTTGTATAGCATATCGTGAAGATTCGTTGGCTGGATAGGCTATCGAGAGCCATGAATAATCTTCTAACGGTGTAGGTTGTTCGCTCGCGACCGAACAACCTACACCATTGAACGTTCAAGCTGCGACGTTAAGACGTGCGGGCGCTGACGGCTGTTCGTGATGGCTGCACCCGTCGTTCGTGTTGGCTGCACCCGTCGTTCATGCTGGCAACACCCGTTGTTCGTAAGTATATAGGTATCTGAAGGTGTTCAATCGGCTCTCAGATGTTGCATGATGTTGGCAGGGGGACGCTGGTGCATGAGTTCGTTTTTCATGTAGTCCATGTAGGGCGCCACGTGGCGGAAGAAGCGTTGATAGCCTTCGCAGAGGTAATTGAGGCCAGGTTCGCCGTCGGCGGTGGTGAGGAAACGATCCTTGGGACAGCCGCCGTTGCAGGCAAAGAGCCATTCACATTCACGGCACTGACGGGGCAGTGCCTGACGCTTGGCCTGCCCGAAGGCATGCTGACGCGGGCTGTACATCATGGAGGTGATGGTTTCGTCATGGACGTTGCCTAATCGATACTCAGGGAAGACGAAATGGTCGCAGCTATAGACATCGCCGTTGTGCTCGATGACGGCGGCATGACCGCAGGTCTCAGCCATGACGCAGATGCCCGGCTGCTGGCCTACCCATCGAGCCAGCGTGGCATCGAAGAGCTGCACATAGACTTTCCCCACGTCGTTGCGCACCCATTCGTCGAAGATGGTGCAGGCGAAGTGGGCATACTGCTCGGGTGTGACGGAGAAATCGGCCAGCTCGGCCCGGGCATTGTCATCGGCTACGGAGGCGAGACGACGGGCGGCGGCGTTGGGCAGGAAGCGTTCGATGATGGGGGCGAACTGGATGTACTGGCATCCGATGTCCTTATAGAAATGATAGACGTCGAGAGGGTAGTCGGCATTGAAGTCATTGACGACGCCCATGGCATTCCATTCCACGCCGTGTTTGCGCAGTAGATTGATGCCTCGCATGACTTTTTGGAACGACGGCGCTCCCCCTCGTGCACGGCGGTATTCGTCGTGGAACTCCTGCGGTCCGTCGATGGAGATGCCGATGAGCCAGTTGTGCTTGCGGAAGAAGGCGCACCATTCATCGGTCAGCAGCGTGCCGTTGGTCTGTAGGCTGTTGTCGATCAAGCGCCCTCCGGCATAGCGTTGTTGCAGCGCCATCGCTTTCTCGTAGAAGGAGATCGGTCGCATCAAGGGCTCGCCGCCGTGCCAGGTGAAGAGCACCTGCGGCTGTGTCTGTGCTTCGATGTACTGACGGATGAACAGTTCCAGCGTCTCGTCGCTCATGGCGAAGCGCGTGCCTTGGGTGGTAGGGTAGAGGTGTGACTTCTCGAGATAGTAGCAGTAGGCACATGCCAGGTTGCACGCGCTGCCGACGGGTTTCGACATCACGTAGAGGGGGCTTGCGAAGGGCGTTAAGGACTGCATGGGGGGGGAGGGGAAAGTTGAAAGTGAAAAGTGAAAAGTGAAAAATAAAAGTAACTTTAGAGTTGAAAGTTGAGAGCTGAAAGTTGAAAGTTGAGAGCGGAAAGTTCTTCGCAAGCGAAGCTTTGCAAGCGCCGAGCGGATAGTACTTGTGGCGCAAAGATACTTATTTTATATTGATGATTGAGGATTGATGATTGAAAAAGTGCAAAATGATACACAAAAAGCGCAAAAACTTTAAACTTTAAACCATAAACACTAAACTTTTTATTACCTTTGCGGCGAAATATCGTATTAAAGGAAATACATCTATGATTACATTAGACTTGAAGAAGACTGCTCCCTGGGTGAGCAGCGAAGAACTGAAAGCCTGCGAGGCTCGCGTTGCCGACGCACAGCAAGCCTTAGAGGCAGGCACTTGTCCCGGCAACGATTTCTTAGGTTGGCTGCACTTGCCTTCGAGCATTTCAGCCGATTTCATCGCAGAAGTGAAGGCTACGGCTGATGTGCTGCGCGCAGAGTGCGACGCCGTTGTCGTGGCGGGTATCGGAGGCTCGTACCTCGGTGCCAAGGCTGTCATCGAAGCCCTCAGCAACAGCTTCCAGTGGCTGCAGAACGACGGCTCGAACCCCACCATCCTCTTTGCCGGTAATAATATTGGCGAGGATTACCTCTACGAGCTGACCACTTTGTTAAAGAATAAGCGCTTCGGCGTCATCAATATCTCGAAGAGCGGCACTACGACCGAGACAGCGCTGGCATTCCGTCTGCTGAAGAAGCAGTGTGAAGAGCAGCGTGGCAAGGAGATGGCCCAGAAGGTCATCGTGGCGATCACTGACGCCAAGCGCGGTGCAGCCCGCACATGTGCCGACAAGGAAGGCTACAAGAGTTTCGTGATTCCTGATAACGTAGGCGGCCGCTTCTCGGTGCTGACACCAGTAGGCCTGCTGCCCATCGCCGTTGCCGGCTTCGACATCGTCCAGCTTGTCAAGGGCGCTCAGGACATGGAGCAGACGGCCGCCCTGCCGTTCGCCGAGAATCCTGCAGCACAGTATGCCGCGGCACGCTATGCCCTCTACACAAAGGGTAAGAAGATCGAGATCCTGGCCAACTACCAGCCCAAGCTGCACTTCGTGGCAGAATGGTGGAAGCAGCTCTTCGGCGAGAGCGAAGGTAAGGACGGCAAGGGAATCTATCCTGCCAGCGTGGACCTGACCACCGATCTGCACTCGATGGGTCAGTGGATTCAGGAGGGCGAGCGTTCGATCTTCGAGACCGTCATCAGCGTGGAGACACCCGAGCATAAGTTGCTCTTCCCCTCCGACGAGGAGAACCTCGACGGCTTGAACTTCCTCGCCGGCAAACGCGTTGATGAGGTGAACAAGATGGCTGAGCTGGGCACCCAGCTGGCTCACGTCGATGGCGGCGTGCCCAACATCCGCATCGCTATTGAGCGTCTCGATGCCTACCACCTCGGACAGCTCATCTACTTCTTCGAGCGTGCCTGCGGCATTCACTGCCAGCTGCTGGGCGTCAACGCTTTCAACCAGCCCGGCGTGGAGGCTTACAAGAAGAATATGTTCGCATTGCTGGGCAAGCCCGGTTACGAAAAGGAAACAGAAGCCATCAAGGCAAGACTCGCATAATGCTTCGGGCTGTACTCTTTGACATGGATGGCGTGCTCTTCGACAGTATGCCGGGACACGCCTTCGCATGGGCTAAGGTGATGACAGAATATGGTCTGCCGATGGAGCCCGTGGATGCCTTCGAGAACGAGGGACGAACGGGAATCGGCACCATCAGCATCTTCACCCAACGCTACTGGGGCCGCGATGCCACCGAAGAGGAAGCACAGGAACTGTACCGCCGCAAGACCGTGGTCTTCAACGAATATCAGGCGGCAAACGGCGGCGAGGCTCCTGAGATGACAGGAGCGGGCGCTGTGCTCAACAAGGTCAGGGACTGCGGACTGATGCGCGTCCTCGTGACAGGGTCGGCTCAGCAGTCGTTGCTCACTCGCTTGGAGGCGCACTACCCCGGGCACTTCCGTCCAGAGCTGATGGTCACGGGCGATGACGTACGCTTCGGCAAACCCAACCCTGAGCCGTACCTCATGGCACTGAAGAAGGCCGGCATCACGGCCGACGAGGCCATGGTGGTCGAGAACGCCCCGTTGGGCGTGCGTGCAGCGGTGGCAGCTGGCATCTTCACCGTAGCCGTGAACACCGGCCCCCTGGATGCCAAGCTGTTGGCCGACGAAGGAGCAGCCATCGTGCTGCCCTCGATGACAGCGCTGGCCGAGCAGTGGGAAGAGGTGATGAAGTTGAAAGTTGACAAGTTGACAAGTTGACTAGTTGACAAGTTGACGAGTTGACGAGTTGACAAGTTGACAAGTTGAAAGTTAGTAAATCGTTAAATCGTTAGATAAAGAGATGAAAATAGCAATCGTTGGCGCAAGCGGCGCCGTAGGTCAAGAGTTTCTGCGCGTGTTGGACGAGCGCAATTTCCCCATCGATGAGCTGCTGCTGTTTGGCAGTCAGCGCAGTGCGGGCCGTAAATATACGTTTCGCGACAAGGAGTATGAAGTGAAGCTGCTGCAACACAACGACGACTTCCGCGGTGTGGACTACGCCTTCGTCTCGGCGGGTGGCGGCACATCGAAAGAGTTTGCCGAGACCATCACCAAGCATGGTGCCGTGATGATCGACAACAGCTCGGCCTTCCGTATGGACGAGGATGTGCCTTTGGTGGTGCCCGAGTGCAATGCCGAAGATGCGCTGAACCGTCCGCGTGGCATCATCGCAAATCCCAACTGCACGACCATCATGATGGTTGTATGCCTCCAACCACTGGAGCAGCTTAGCCATATCAAACGTATCCACGTGGCCAGCTATCAGGCAGCCAGCGGCGCTGGTGCCGCAGCTATGGCTGAGCTCGAACAGCAGTACCGCGAGGTGCTCGACGGCAAGCCTGCCACCGTGGACAAGTTCGCCTATCAGCTGGCTTATAACGTTATCCCGCAGATTGATGTCTTCACGGACAACGGTTACACGAAGGAGGAGATGAAGATGTTCAACGAGACGCGCAAGATCATGCATACTGATGCAGCCTGCTCAGCGATGTGTGTTCGTGTTCCCTCGTTGCGCAGCCATTCCGAAGCCGTGTGGATCGAGACGGAGCGTCCTATCACGCCAGATGAGGCTCGCGAAGCCTTCCGCAATGCTCCTGGAATCACCGTGATCGACGACCCCGCTACGAAGCAGTACCCAATGCCCCTGTTCACCGCAGGCAAGGATGACGTCTATGTCGGACGCGTACGCAGCGACTTGGCCAACCCCAACGGCCTCACCTTCTGGCTCTGCGGCGACCAGATCAAGAAGGGTGCGGCGCTCAATGCCGTGCAGATCGCGGAGTACTTGATCAAGCAAAAGCTATAATCAACCCTACTTATAACCTAAACACAACCACTATGAAGAAACTTATGTTTACCCTTATGGCAGCAGCCATGATGTTGGTTCCTGCCATCGCTCAGAACCGTGTGAAGTATTTGTCCACGACCACTGAGACGTTGAATGTCAGCGAACTGCAGGTAGCCGATCAGACGGTACAGATCAGCCGCTACCTCTTCGCAGGTTACAACACCATCTGCCTGCCTATGACGCTGAGCGCCGAGCAGCTGCAGGCCGCTGCCAAGGATGTGCGTGTCGAGCGTCTCGCCGCCATCAAGCAGGAGGGTTCGACGCTGAACCTCTACTTCGTGGACTGCACGGATGAGGGCATTCAGGCCGGTCTGCCCTACCTGATTTACTCGCCCAAGATGCAGAGCATGCGTGCTCGCAGCAATGATGCCCTGAGCATCAGCACCGACATCCTTCCTGTGACCCTCAGCGATAATGCCGGCAACCGCGTTAGCTTCTGCGGCAGCTACGTGAGCCTCACGGGCGAAGGTAATCGCTACGGTATTCCTGCCAAGCAGGATGTGGAGATCCTGGAGAGCGTGCTTCTGCCCACCTCTGCCGACAAGACTTTCCTTCCCACTCGCTGCGGCATCACCTGGGAACTGCAGACGGCTACCGCCACGCAGATGGAAGTGAAGCATGCTGTTAGCCTTGACGAGGTAACGGCTATCACTGCCGTCACGGGTGCTCAGAGCGACAAGGCCATCTACGACCTCAGCGGCCGCCGTTCCAACGGTACGCAGAAAGGCATCTATGTTGTCGATGGCAAGAAGAAAGCTGTGAAGTAATACAGCGCTGCTCAGCGATACATTTAGCCCCGAGAAACCTTGCGGTTTACCGGGGCTTTATTTGTGTCTATAAGTGTTTAGGGCTCAATAGATCTGTTCAGCAATCTGGCGGATGCTGTCCACGGCGCTGAGCGTGTAGAAGTGGAGGTTAGGCACGCCGTGGGCGATGAGGTCCCGACATTGTGCGATGCCCCATTCTATGCCGACCTGTTTTACTTCGTCGTCTGTCGTGCAGCGTCGCAGCTCTTCGCTGACTGCAAAGGGCAGGTCGCAACGGAAGGTCTTGGGGACGGTGGTGAGC
>Ga0247609_10004186_pt1 | contig 14436 bp, 17 predicted proteins | sample 172DNAGHGlowgp2_FD_193487 | JGI IMG/M metagenome (GOLD analysis project Ga0247609, IMG submission 193487) | Sheep rumen microbial communities from Palmerston North, Manawatu-Wanganui, New Zealand - 1728 DNA GHGlow gp2 | ecosystem: Host-associated > Mammals > Digestive system > Stomach > Rumen ...
GTTGGATAATGGCCAAAACATCCCATGTAGATTGTGAAACCTCTGGAAATTTATCCTGCACTTTATCCTGCACTTTATCCTGCACTTTATTAGGAACATCGTTCTCATCACCTTCATAGTTCTCCATCGCATCCAGCAAGCATTTCAGCATAAACTCCACAAACGCTGTACTGTTGCCAGCAGCATCGCATTTAGCTATGACATTGTAGTAATCCTGCTGATGCTCCTTGACGATGGTCTCAACAGGAAGCCAAGCAAAGATACCCTTCCATCGAGAGAGCAACATAGTTTGCCAGAAACGGCCCATACGACCATTACCATCAATAAAAGGATGGATAAACTCAAACTCGTAATGGAACACGCACGAATGAATCAACGGATGCTCTTTCGTTGTTTTCACCCATTGGAAAAGGTCACCCATCAGTTGTGGCACACGATCGGCAGGAGACGCCATGTGAAGACAGTTACCATTACCGTCAAACACGCCCACACCCTCCTGACGATATTGCCCTGCTTGTTTCACCAGGTCTTTCATCATCAGTCTATGAGCCTTCAGCAGATCCTTCTCTTTGAAAGCATCCAACTCAGGCATCAGGCGATAGGCTTCAATGGCATTCTTCACTTCTTGTATCTCATCAGGCGCACCCAAAACTCGTTTTCCATCGATGATATCAGTCACCTGTTTAAGCGACAGACTATTGTGCTCAATGGCCAGCGATGAGTGGATAGTCTTAATCTGACTCTTCTTACGCAACTGTGGAGAAGGCGCATTATCACCCAACCTCATATTAATGATGCCTACTTGCTCTGATATCTCTGAAATCAGATGCAGCATCTCTGACGTTATATCGAATGGAGGTTTGTACATATCCTATAAGCTTTCGTTGATGAGCGACTTTGCAAAGGTAGTGCAAAATTTCGATTAAACGAAGAGAATACAAATAAATTTGCATTCTTGAGCGTGAGAAATTTATCCAAATCGAGCGAAATACAAAGAAAATGCCATTTTTTATAAGATATTTCGACAAGCGGAGGCTCTCAGTGATGATCACTCCGCTTTTTCATTTCAATGGAATGATATCGCTCCAGCGGGTGGTGGGATTCTTGCTCTTGAAATCGTGTTTGATGGCATTGGCGAAAACATTAGCCTTTCCCTCGCCGTTGGGACGGGTGTATTGCTGGGCGCCGATGACGATGGTCTCGGAGCCATAACATCTGTTAATCCTGTCGATCACCTTATCCAGGCGGCTCATCTTCTGAATCTGCTCGGCGTTGATGTCGAAGAGGTCTTGCTGCAACGGACTGCTGGGGGTGATGCCCATCACGATGACTCCAGCGCGTTTATAGTTGACGTCTTGTACGAAAATTTGGTCGAGTACATCGGCTGCTGCTTTTACTATGGAGGTGGTAGAGTTGGTGGGTGTGATCAGTCTGGTTTCATCGTATTTCCAGTATTGCAACAGGTCCTCGCGGAAGGGGTTGCTGCTTACGAATACGCCCACGACGGAGGCCACAGTATCCTGCCTTCTCAGCTTCTCGGCACATCTTGATGCATAGTTGGCAATGTGGGTTCGGAGGGTGTCCTTATCGACTATCATGCCGTTGAAACTCCTTGAGGTACAGATGCTCTTTTTCTTGGCCAACTGCTCATTGGGCACAGCATCCTCGCCATTCAACTCCTGCCAAGTGCGAACGATATTAATGTTATTGAAAGTAACTCTCACCCAGTCCCTATGATGACAGGCAAAGTCGTAAGCCGTCTGACATCCCAGCGCATGCAGTCGCTCAGCATATCTGCGACCAATGCCCCACACATCCTCGATGGGCAACCACTTCAGGGCCGCCTCACGTTTCTCATCGGTATCGATGATGCAGCAGTGGCGATAGACTTCAAATTTTTTCGCCAGCTTAGAGGCTATCTTGGCGAGGGTCTTATTAGGCGCAAGTCCGATGCTGACAGGCATACCTACCGACTTCTTGATCCTGCGATGGAGGTTCTCGCCCCAACGCTGCAGATTGATCTCCTCCATACCATCGAGATACACGAAACACTCATCGATGGAATAGCGGAACCAGGCAGGCGCCTCCTTACTGATAATACGCACCACGCGCGAGGTGAGTTCGCCATAGAGTTCATAGTTCGACGAGAAGACAGCTATCTTCTGGTTAGGATATTGCTCGGCCATCTGGAAATAAGGCATACCCTCCTTCACGCCCAGCGCCTTGGCCTCATTGGATCGCGCCACAACGCAGCCGTCGTTGTTGGACAGCACCACCACGGGCCTTCCCTCCAAGTCGGGACGGAACACGCGCTCGCAGCTCACGTAGCAGTTGTCGCAGTCTATGATGCCATACATAGCTTACTTCCATTTCTTGATGGTATACACCACTACACCCCACACCTCGAACTGATCGTCCTCATCGATGCGGAACGAGGGGTACTTGGGATTAGCCGACTTGAGTTCGATGAAGCCTTCCTTCTGATGAGTAAGGTCTAAGAGTTTGATATTAAACTCATTGTTGATGAAGGCCACGATGATGTCGCCATGCTGAGCCTCGATACTACGATCGATCACGGCGATATCGTCCTCGCAGATGCCAAGACCTATCATCGAGTCGCCCTCCACACGGCCATAGAACGTAGCTTCGGGATGGGCTATCATGTCTTTATTGAAGTCGATGCTGTCGGCCAGATAGTCCTCAGCCGGCGATGGGAATCCAGCCCGAATGCCTGGCGCCAGCTGCAAATCAAGTTTCGTTGAGAAATCTCCTTTTATCAATTTCATTGCAAAATGTTTTTATTTAGTTACAACTTCTCCATTCCACCTTGTCTAATGCAGCTGCCAATCCGTTATAATCAAGCGTTTCAAGAGAAACTTTGCCTCCTGCGAAACTGCATGAGTTTACTTTCTTATCCCACGATACTGAGCAGAAATTTGCAGGTCGATGACATTTCAATAGACAAGATGGACTCTGGAATGGTTTATCACCAGCCACTGATGCCAACTGCTTAGGCGTAGGCGTATTCAAGAATCTTTGTGGTACCAAAATGATTTGATCACTCTTCAAGATACTACTGATACGAGCATACACCTTCTGCGCATTTTCTATCTTATTGGCCCCCACGAGTAGGTTCAAGCCTGGCTTAATACCCAGCGCCTCTATCTTCTGAAGCATACACTCCACCCTACCCACCTCTCCCTCATTATCAGGCTGATGGATGGTAAGGTGGATCTTATCAGGTTTATGCTCACTAAGCTGCTCCCACACCTTGGGATCCTCCAAAGGTAAACCGTTAGACGTAACAGACAGATAGCACTGAGTATAGAGTGCATCAATCACTTCGAAAACGCCATCATACTCAAAGGGCTCGCCTCCACCTAGCGACACAGCCTTCACCCCATGCTTAATGCAGTCAGAAGCAAAGCTTATCACCTCTGATGGCGACCACATCGTATTGCCCTCGCGCGTACTATGATTATAACAGAACGGGCACTGCTTAGAGCAATAGTTTGACAGATCTATCGACAGGAGTTCAATCATTTTTTTTCTCTAAATGATGATGTTTTTTGTAATCATATTCTTCTGCCTTTCCTTCTTCTAGGTATGTTTTAAATTCAGACTCTGGTATGATTTTGTGGGTTTTCATACAATAATAGCCACAATTACCATCACTTAGTTTTAGTAAGTTCCATATTTTATTATCGTAAACATACTCTGGACATCCAGAAACATCAACTGGCACTAACTCTGCCAGCTGTATACGTTCAGTATCCTTAAACTTCAGAGGAAGTTTTTTTATTTTCGTTTGTATTTCTTTTGGCAACTGACTTATCTTCATAGGCGTACTTGGATGATTCAGCCTTTTTGCTGCTCTTGCAAATGGCCAATAGTCTTGTAAATAGAGATATAGTGGAAATCTCTGGCAAAAATCTATAAAAGTATTATTATCACCCTTTTCCAGGTCATCAGGAGTGTAATAAAATGGAGCCCTATATTTCTCTATAATAACATCGTTCTTTTCGAGCAGCTCAACTCCTTCCTTGTTGCTAAAGAAATCAACATAAAACAATCCCAACTTCTTTGAAAGACATATAGGACGCCGGAAATTATTCCTATCGAATGAAATGGCTTCTTTGAAGATATCCAACTTTTCCATGTCGATTTTTATTATAGTATTCATCCATGAAAAGTTATTCGATCCATACTCAGCCTTTACCCATTCTTCAATTATATCATCTTTTATCAGCATAGGGAGTATTTGCTCTTCTAGAAGATTTAGAGTTTTGTAGACTTCACCTTCTTCAACAGAGAAATCATCCCAGAAAACATCTTCCACACCATCCTGGGTATAGCCTCCAACTGGTACAGGGCCATTATCCTCAATATCGAAGATGCCAACATTTCCATCTTCATCCACACAATACCATGCTGTTGACATAGAATGCGTTGCTGGGTATTCTTTATCTATCTTCATATTCTATCTATTCTATTAGTATTTGCTATCATCCTTATAACCTAAAGATCTCATTTCGTCAAGAGTAAGGAAGTCATTTTTACATCCAATATATTTATTATCTATATAGCTAACTTTATAAAAAACAACTGAACCATCACTTCGCTCTGTTCGCATATAGTGATTATTATTTACCACGATATCATGAGCAAATCCCCAGGTTTCCCATTTTTCGAACTGATCTGCCATTTGAAACTTTTCCAATTCTTTGAAAGAAGCAGATATCTTTAATACTTTTTCTCTTACATTTGGTCCGAACTGATTAATATTAAAGGGAGATTTTGGCTTAGGGTATAATTCTGAGGCATTGCTTATGCCACGCCATGGACTTCCTTGGCATATGAGATAAAATGGAAGGGCTTCCAGAACATTATCTTTAAATTCCATACCATATTCATCATCGCCATCAAATTTCTTCAGGAACATTCCCTTTTCATTATATGGCTTAAGCAATTCTTCATCACCATCTAAGAGATAATATAGACCAATCTGCCTATTTAAACAAATAACTTTTGGGTTCTCATGTGCATACTGCAAAAAGAAATCCTTGAATCTATAATCTATTTGGCAGAACACGTTAAAGTAGTGATCTGAAAAAGGTTCTTTTTCCATCGCTTTGAGGAAAGATTCGGCTTGGAGATCAGTAAGGGATATAGAATAACACCCCTCTTCATCCATTGTTGCGAAATCATCTAATAACATAGAATGATCTACATCTCCAATTCGAGAATCCAAAGGAACTGGACCATTGTCATCAAACACAACTAATGCGACACTACCATCCTTATCCGCAATAAACCACGACGTATCCATGGAATGCGTTGCTGGGTATTCTTTATCTATCTTCATAATATTAATACTCTAAAATCCAAACTGGTTCATCATAAGGACACCATTTGCTATATAGGAAAGCAATATAAGTTATCAACCCAAACTGCTCTGATGTGTACTTAGTTGCAAAGTTCTTGACATCATCATTTGCAGTCTTGAGCCATTCTAAGCATTCCTTCTTCCACAACCCAGTCTTCTGATGGGTAGTAACAAACATCATCTCTCCATACCAGAACTTATCTCTGATATCATCCTTCGCATATGGGCTTTCTTCCTCGCGATTGTAATATTTTGGTGTAGCTTCATAAGGATTGAAATACCATTTGCCCAATTGCCAAAGATACTGATCTAACTGTTTGATGGTATATTGCATTAGTCCATATCGCTGCTGGAAAGACTTTATTACGTTCATATATATATTATAATCCTTTAAGTCCTCTCTTTTGAACTTGTAGAAATGGTCTTGATTGTTCATTAAAACAAGTATCTTTTCCACATAATTATCATAAATGGCATAATGCTCAGGTTGATGGTGGCTACAATACTTAGTTGCAAATGAATAGAAAAAATGACCCTTCCCATTCACTTCAACATGCGCAATATCATTCACCAGTGAGCGATCGCCATCCTCTAACCTTTTGTCTATATGTAATGACAGAATATGCTGGGCAACAGTATGGATATCAAAGATATTCGTGCTATAGAAGTCATTCAGCGAAGAACACTTTATCAGGATATCCTCAATGTTGTCATTCTTCTTACATATATCCATAAAGAGTTTATCCAGAGCTTTCTCCTGATTGGAATAGCTTGGGAGTTCCTTCCAATAATTGATAAACCACTCTGCATCCTTTACAGATGGAATATAACCTTCTGGTAATTCTTTATTCTTCATAAACCTGATATATTAATTAATTAGACTTTCAAAATGGTGGGTACGACAATTCTTCCTTCGAATTCAGGAACCCCCATTGTTCAAATGGGAAGTATTCCTCGAATGCTATTGGGAAATCACCCTGCTGAACATGATCAACAATAGTCTGGAACCACTTAACATACTCTTTATCCTCACCTTTAGCCAATTCCAGGAAATCTGCATGTTCCTGCAGAAATTGCTCTACATGGATTTCTTTTGGTTTAGAGTCTCCTGAACTACCATTGAGGCACTCAAATGGTACGAAATCTCCATGATGTTCAAACCTATTATCCTTCATCAACACCTTAGGATAAATCATCCATCGCCAACTACATCCAGAAGGCGACATGCCTGGTAATAGCCTCAATTGCTCATATCCTCGCTTATGGAGTTCATGAACAATCATCACTATCTCGTATGCACTATAATCTTTAATCATTTTCATTAATCCCACCCCTCTTCATCATTATTCTCCATGTAGCGTGCCATGCCATTATCCTCCATATCATCTTCCGATGCTGGATCGAACCCTCGCATGTTATCATACACCTCCTCATTATCATAACTAGATGAATAAGAACCAGTCGAGGAATAAGCCTTAGATTTCGAAGCCACTTCTGCAGCATCATTCAGGGTCTTCTCCCCTACCGAATCCAAGCTATCCTTTCCCTCATCTGAAGAGTAAGAACGTTCATACTTATAACTATTATCGTAATTCGACGGTGGTGCCTGGTGACAACCCAGACACCCCACGAGGAACGAACTCTGCAACACTATCGTTGACCAAAACAATCTGTTCATACGCTTCAGTTTGAAATCAACTAAGACTTTTCAAAATACACTTGATGGCGACTGCAATCCAAATAATCGCTAAAATCCAATTCTCTATCATACGCAACATGTTTTAAAATTCATGCTGCAAATATAAACGCCACCTGTACCATAAGTCGGTACACCCCTAAATAATTAACATTAATTAGTAATATAGCGGAGAAATAAGTGATTATTTCTCAAAATACCTATCCTTAAAGTACAAGAATGGAGCTTTATCCTCCTCAGGACAAACCTGTAAAGTACGCTCCACGAAATCCTCAAGAGAGACAGCAGATATCTTGTACTGATATTCAGGCTTCAACTCATCCCTCAGCGATGCCACTTCCTTTTCTGTGGTAGGATGCTGAGCTGGCGCAAGCACCACGGAATAGGTCCTTTACCCATAGGTTCCCCCATCCTCTCACGAAACCTTCCTTGAAGTTCTCTGCATTTCCTTGTAAATTCAGCTGTAGTCATAGTTATACTTCGATATTTACTTTTCGGATTGATGAAACTATTCTTCCTCTTTTGTATATTCCTCAAAATCTTCGTCTGGCAGTTTTATTTCGACTCCCCTACTGAGCATTACTTGTTTTGCATTAAACGCGAAATCCTTTTCATCAATACCTGCCATTTGGTATGTAATAAATGTCTTGGCCTCTTGATTAATGTTATTCAGATGGTTACATAGGCACAATCCATCATTACAAGCAACCCAGATCGCATTAGGATATTTCTCACTTGGATGACCAGATGATGACATTTTAAGATTGCCTTTGATGAATCTAAATATCACATCAGGCTTACTCATAGACATATCTTTTAGGAATCTTTCCCTATAACGATCAAAAAAGTGAGGCGTATAAATAGTATAATGCCATTCTGAATGGCCATACATGCTCAGACGAGATAACGTTATGGCATACGTTCCACGATTCTTAATGAACCAAACGTAATAAATCAAGCCCAGCTTATCTTTTTCTTCTTCATCATTGGCTCTTTTAAAGAACTGTAGGACGTAATTAAAACCTTTTGCGCTTCTATATGTTAAGGGCTTATAATATACGCGTTCTTTCTTAATAGATTTTTTAACCATTTGGGCGTATTTCTTCTGATTCTCATCAATCTTATATGCCAAGAATGACATATCATCTTTAAGCAGATCCAATATTTCCTTATTAGTCATGGAATCTACTATAACTGTCTTCTTATAATTTCCCATATATGTAATGTTTAATGTTCTTCCGCTGCTTTCATCATTCCAGACTCTTCTTCTGCTTTAGGATATGCCGATGCAACGCGATGATCATCCAGCCAAATCTTGTTGAGAGTAAATACCAATGATTTCAGAGTAGCCTCGCGCTTCTTGGGAGTCAATTCGCACTCCCAGATAGTGATGCAATGCCACCCCATTTTAGCCAGAGCCTTCTGCTCCTCAATATCTCGTACCTGATTCCTACGAATCTTCGCTACCCAGAACTCCCGATTCGATTTCGGAATCTTACAACACTCCGAATTTTCAATCTTCAATTTTGAATTTTCAATCTTCACATTATGTCCATGCCAGAAGCACCCATTCACAAAGATGCAAGTGCGATACTTCCTTAGCACAATATCCGGATGCCCAGGCAATTTTGGAGAATTAAGCCTATAACGGAAACCCCTACTCCACAACCCACGCCTCACAATCCACTCCGGCTTCGTATCCTTCGATCCGATAGCAGCCATATTCTTGTGTCGTTGTTCAGGAGAGAGTTTATCCATAGAGAGTCTATTTAAGCGCTTCGATTAATTCATCCATCGAGCAAACCACTTTACTGAATAGTTTGTACATCAGTTCAGGCTCCTGTCGCTCAGGGATATATGCAATAGTGGTGCAACCTCTTCCTGCGAACCACCCTGCTTCAGTATGAGCACTCCTGCCACAAGGCAGAACCAGTACACACGTATCGCAAACCTCCATTGCCTCAATGTCATTATGGAATTGACGCTCAGCCTTCGGATGGCTCAACATCTCACGATATTTTTCAGGGCTCCATTCCATATAATCTTCGCTCACGCTACTCCACTTAAACCCAGGATCACCCGATGGCGGATTACGGAAGTCGTAGACATCATGCCCAGCCTCCCTCAACTTAGCGACGACATTAGGATAATACCCATTGCGCCAACTACTTGCTACGTATATCTTTCGATGAGTCATAATTAGAATCCATCTTCAAAGGAATTAGAACTGCTTCTTAAATAGCAGCCATACAATCTTCTTCCAATCTTATCATGGGACCACTCTTTCTCATGATATCTTGGAGAAGTGTTAAGTCTAAGCTTCTTCAATCCTTTCTTAAACTGTAGGATCTGCTCCTTTGCAATTGGGAATTTGGCTTCACTCACATAATAGTTTGATTCCACAATCACGCCAGAAACAAGTACACCTCCCTCTGAAAAAGCACTACTTCCCATTATGCTTCCTACTAAAGAGATAACTGTATCATCCATCAGTCTTAGTAATAGCTTGGGAGTGTCCGTAAGTTTTAGTTTCTCATCAGTATAAATAACATTTAAGAAGATGGAATCATTAACAGTTGACACATTTATCTTCATGTTGTAACTACCCCAAGTTGTATTTCCATAACTAACCTGTGCATTCGCCATCATTGGCATTACCAGTAGTAATAGTAATAATAGTTTCTTCATATTCGTAATATTTTCAATAATTCTGCAAAGTTAGATTTTTTCTTTAATTAATGCAAGATTTTATGATTTTTAATGAGAAGATTCTAAAATGGTAGATCATTTTGATCGATTAGAAATTCACCATTATTTTCTTCGAATAATACACTTGAATACTTCCCATAATAATCTCTCAAGTAACGGAAATCCCTTTCCGCTATATTATTATCTCGGCAACATTTTACAATTATATATCTTAATCTATCGCAATCTATTCCTAATGCAAAGACCTGAAGGGGATAAACTCTATTAAACTTTTCACTTTTGAATAATAAAGCTATACCATTCAATCCTTTTATTTTAGCACACTTTATGACTTTTCCCTTAACTTCTCCACCAAAATACACAAATCCCTCATTCGTTATATCAAGAATAATCTGATCTATTGTTTTACCTTTTGGATCATATATCAAGAATAGCACACTACCTTCCATTATCTCGCCAAATGTTTGAGGCTCGGGTATTGTGATATTTACAGTTTTATTATTCAATATTTCATTTTTATGAGTCTTTGGCTGACGAGACTCAACTGAATCCTTTTCTTTTTGTGCTTCATTACAAATTATAAACTCTATTTCATCTACAATGGCCTTATCCATTTTGTAAATACATTTTCCATTTGCAGATCTGCATCCTCCGTTACATATATAAGCCGGTTTAATTTCATAGCCTTCTTTGTTCCTGTATTTTTCAAAGGCATCCAGTTGATTATTCTTTATTCTCAAAAGCACCTCACTAATTATCTTTTCGTAATTAGGATTATTAAGCCACTCTCTATTGTCACAACTATTAATTAGGAAATTCTTTAAAGTTTCCTTTCTATCCATTTCATGGCCACGCACATCAATCTCAAGACAAGTAATTTCTGATGATGTAATCTTACTTAATTTATGTTCTTTCACCTCACTTGTATTGCGAATCTCAATATGCCAGCGCAAACCATCTTCTGTTATACCGACAATATCGGGTTGTAAATCTGGCCTATCATTCCTCTGCTCAGTCTCTACTTCTGTGAAAGAAATTGTTTTAGCATGAATTCCTTTATAGCCAGGAACCCTTACTGCTTTTTCCTCCTCCAATATTTCCTCTGCTAACCTATGTAAGGCTGACATTACCGCACCTTGACATTCTACATCCTTAGGGTGAGCAAAATGAGGTCTTTTTCCGTGTGGTACATCGTGACCAAGTTTGGCAATCAATGGGCTTTTACATTTCGAACAGATACAACCACATTTCAACCCACGCTTTTCTTCTGGTATATCTTCAATATATACCATTTTCCCTGATGCACCAAGGGCATGGATTAATTCATGATCTCTATCTCTTAACTTTCTCATGTCTTATTGGAAATATAATCCCTATGCCATACGAGGGACAATGTGAGGGAATTATAAACCCTTAGTTCTGGCGTTCTCGAACCATTCCTATAAAATCAGAAAGGCACATGATATTATCATGGAAATCAGGGATAAACAGCGAGATGTTGTCTTTCGGGACAACCAGTGTCAATTGTTCGTCTTTCATCTCTTGCAACTGATTTCTACTAACACCTCTCTGCAAAGTAAACAGATGTTTATGCGGAATCTTATCAGCTTCATTAAGAACTTGGCGCCATCTGTCTTTACAAGTAGTCTTAGCTCCTAGCATTGTTAACTTGTCTGCAGGGAACAGAATGTTATGATAGCTTTCACCATCTGGGAAAATGAAATCAGGTTTCTTATTGTTTTCCGTTACAACCTGTTCTTCAAATCTTAAATGAGAGGCTTTGAATATTTCAGCCAAATGATGTTCCAATGATTTACCTGCTCTTGACTTTCTTCTATTAAGAATTGAGTTAGAGAATTCAACAAGACTCTGACAATTTTCAAATGGCTTAGAATAAACCGGACTATATATTTTCTCTTCTAATCCACGGAACAGCTGATATTCAGCATCGGTCCACTTTAAAATAATTTTGTCAGCTTCTTCTGCTATTTTCCGTTCCGTATAATTATTAGCCTTTATTACGCAAGCTCGAACAAAAGCAGCCATTTCTGTGGTATCAGGGAAATCCAGATGACTACCAATAAAGGACATGAAATCGTTCCTTAGTCTTTCGTCTGGAGAAATGGTGGAAGATCTGTCAATTACCTGATTGCCTTTTGTAACATCCAGACTGAACAAATCCATGAATTTCTCGATATTATCTTGGTCTGATAATACGTATGCATAATATTTACCTTCATGGTTTCTTGTCATAATCTGGAGGCTTCCGATATATTCGTCCCGAAGGAATTCGAAACCACTACCGAATCTTGTCAGCCTGTATTCATTTCTTGTACCAACACCATAGTAAATAGCACGACTATTTGTCTTAATCAGATCTTTTTGCCAATCAATATCTACAAATACATCCTTATTTGAACCCTTTACTCCTGGTTCATCGAAGAACATCTTATAGCAAGGCTTGGCAAAAGTAAAGCCATATTGGTGTCCGCCTGTTAATCCAACATCGTTGGGAGTAATATAATGACAGTATGCGTTCGCAGAATCATGAACTAGCTGTATCGCATCTTGTAGGTTCTCTTCAATCATAACTAAGCCTCCATACATTTAATAATATTTTCTGATACAGCCGTAATCAATGGTACTATCACTGAATTACCACATTGTCTATAAGCCTGTACATCAGAAACCTTATCTATCATATACTCATCAGGATAGCCCATGAGGCGAGCACATTCACGCGGAGATAGGCGACGAGGGTTCTTTCCTTCTTGGGGGATCAGGATCTCAGAGCCATCCTTATAATAACGTGCACTTAGTGTTCTTGCTATGCCATTGAGATCAACAAGACCATAACCAAATCCATTGCCCTTAGCACGATGTTTCTCTGCATAATTCTGAAGATACTCCCATAACTTATCACTTAACGTATATTTGGGATCAATGTTTGGGTCAAGAATCTCTTTGATGCTCCGTGTAGCCTGATGCTGCTCAGGGAATTCAAATTTTTCTTCACCATGATAACGCTCCTTATCAAAACCTACGATCATTATGCGTTCACGATGCTGTGGTACGTATGTCTGACCATCCATTACCAGATAATGAAGCGAATAGTTCAGTTCCTCCAATGTTTCCCTAATAACACGGAAAGTATTACCCTTATCATGTGATGTCAGGTTCTTAACATTTTCCAGAAAGAACGCTTTTGGGCGATGACGGCTAATAATATCAGCAACATCAAAGAATAGTGTTCCCTGAGTTTTATCCTTGAATCCCGTTTCACGACCCAGACTCTTCTTTTTAGAAACGCCTGCAATTGAGAATGGCTGACAAGGGAAACCTGCACAAAGAACATCAAATTCCTTTGGAATATATGACTTTGTTACTTCTTTCGTAATGTCGCCAAACGGCATATCACCAAAGTTGGCGAAATAGGTCTTTTGTGCATATGCATTCCACTCAGAAGAGAATACGCACTTTCCTCCCTGCGCCTGCATTGCAAGACGAAAACCACCTATACCTGCAAACAGATCTATAAATGTAAATGTGGGATTCTTTGGAGCAGGGAAAGGAACTTTAAGGATGTCTCTAAAAAGATCCAGTTCTAAAGCAGACTCACGAGCCATTCCGCTAACTTTGGAATAGTCGAAAGGCACTAACTTCTCATATGCATCATGAACATAATTACATGCATCACGGAATATGTCGCGTTGCCATTCTTCCACGCCAACTTGTGGCATTCTAGGAGTACAATGTGTTAATATTGACAATAGTTCTTCAGGAGTAGCTTCGCTATTAAGAACATCATTACAATAACCTTCACCTTGCGCGTAGTCAATTAACGCTTTAACATTATCTGGAATTGGTTTCTTAAGTATTTCTTTTGCCATTTTAGTTCGCCATTCTGTTTTTGAGTATATGGTCTTTGATGTAGTCGAACATCTTCTTAAGTTCGGCGGGAGTCATGTCGCCAATGGTTAATTGGTCCACTCTATCGAAGAATTCAGGATGTTCCATCTTCATCGATTCAAACTCTGCATTAACCTTACGGAGCTTTTCCGGATCATTATAGAGATCCATCGCAGACTGTCCGAGCAGTTCTAAAAACTCTTTCTTCGTCATATCCTCTATAATTGTAGGCCATGAAGCCTTCTGGGGTCGAGTTTCGACATGATGTACTTGGATTGGTTCGGGTTGTCGCCCATCCATTTGCTTACGGCTTCGTGGAGCACGTCGCCATCGAGGTCTGCAGCCAGCGCCACTGTGCCATCCTTCAGTTTGGCCTTAACTACCTGATCCTCATCGTTGAACGTGGAGCGAATAACATCGGAGTTGATCTCGATGTAGCCCTCATTCTCGTCGACGAGTGTAATCAGCATGTAGAGCGCTGCTTGTCGTTTTAATCTTTTGTCCATTTTCGCAGTATATTTAATTATAGGTGCAAAGATAGTGTTTTTTCTCTAAATAGAGAAATATTTAGGGAAATATTAACATTAACCCTAAAATCGGTTGAATGGTCTGTCTTGTCCTGAAATAGGTAGACACATTTAGTAACAAATTAAATGTGTTTAGCTTATGAGAATTTTAAAGAATCGGTATTCAAAATCATTACGTGAAGAAATTGTCCACGTTTACTTGACTGGGG
>Ga0247609_10004188_pt1 | contig 14433 bp, 25 predicted proteins | sample 172DNAGHGlowgp2_FD_193487 | JGI IMG/M metagenome (GOLD analysis project Ga0247609, IMG submission 193487) | Sheep rumen microbial communities from Palmerston North, Manawatu-Wanganui, New Zealand - 1728 DNA GHGlow gp2 | ecosystem: Host-associated > Mammals > Digestive system > Stomach > Rumen ...
AACCAAATCGTAGAAACCCAAAAATTGTAAAAGATAGGGGCGGAGGCGTTCCCACAAAAAGTGAATGAACCCCCACCCCTATTCACTTTTTAATTGAGAGCCGTTCTCATTATCAATTTCCCCCAACAATTTTTAATTGATAATGATTATCATTAAAATGTTTGTACTCATTGAAATGTTATGACAACAATTATTGAAACAATAAAAACCCGTCCCAAATAGGACGGGCTTGTTTTGGCTTGTTTCATCTTACTTTATGCTCATGCTGGTGAGATACTCTTCATACTCCTTACCTGCATTTTCTCTTAGGAAAAGACGAAAGTTTTCCATGAGAGGACGGCATTTTTCTTTGGTGTCCGTGTCCAGTGCATTAAAGCACTTTACCAACATATGGCTGTAATAGTTTTGCGCCCATAAATCAGCACCATAGGCACAAAACAAGGCAAAGTCAAAATCTTTTAAAGTAGTCATTTTCATTTTCTCCTTTCATTCTATGGGGCGGGATTTTTCCGCCCCTTCCTGCTTCCTTCTCTTACTTTAGTACCTAGCAGGTACTAAAGTAAGTAGTTCGCCTACTGCCTGCCACAGCCCCCAGTATTCAATCAAGGCGATGGTCTCTGCATAGTCAGCGGAGGCTGGAATCTTCAAGTCTGAAAGGTTTATATCCTTCCACCCGCTAACACCAAAGGTTTCCTGGATTTCCGTCCACACTAGAGGGAAATCCTTCAACGACCGCTTAAGAAGGAATTTAATCCTCCTTAAATCCTTCGTGAGATTCAACTCATAGCGGTTGAATCTCTTATCATTGCGTATGGTATACGCAACACAAGCATTGATGAATGCTTGATTTACACTGAAAATATCAGCTTCTAGCATTGCTACCATGGTAGTAGCCTCCCTCCTGCTCTTATTCTTTAGGCCACCTTACAACGAGTAAGTACTGTATAATACCTGCCTTTAAACTCTTTATTCTCTTTTACTGTGCCTGTAATGGAGAATATTGCTTTTTTCTCTATCATCTCTTCGTGAGAATCAAAACCGAGTTTTTCGCCTATATAAATCTGTGTTTTCCATTGGAGGAGATAACCTTCCTCACTCATGAAAGTGTAACAGTTTATATATTGGTCAAAACCATACATAGACCTAAAAACTCTATGATGAATGAGCTTTACTTTAAAACTAACCTTTTCTTTCTCCTGCCCTGCATACTTGCCAGCTAACTGGGAATTAAACTCCTTTGCTTTCTCCTCCTTTGCTTTCTTGATAGCTTCAAACTCCCTTTTCTTGATAAGGAATTGAGGGACAAAAGCAATCATGTTTTTATATTCGCTTTTTATATAGTTGCCAGCCAGCAAAACCTGCACGTTGTGGCTAAACTCACTTTCTCCCTGCTTTGCCACAAAAGCGTTATAAGCTTCTATAGCCTCATCAATTTCAGCTTTAATTTCAGCGGAATTGATGATTCTTTTCAGCTCTTCTTCAGTAGCTTTCTGATAATTTTCATAGGCCATAAAAGAGGTGGGAATCATCAACTCATCTTTAGCGTTATAGGTATCTTTCTTGATATATCCACGCTCTTTAATATCCTCCATGCAAAAATGCAAGTAAGCGTATTTATCAAGATAAGATTCCCAAAGGGAAAAACCACCTTCATAAAAATCTTTTTCCTCTTCATCGAGTATTTCATCAATGGTCAAAAGCAAACTACCTAACATAGAAAATGCATTGCCTAAATACTTCTTTACGCAAGATTTACCTACCTGCAAAACCTTGCCAGTCTCTTCGTCACGGATAATCATTACTGATTTACGATAACGATTAGAGTTGCAATGCTCACAATACATGCTAGTATTGCGATACTCTTCAGGGACATTACCAAAGTAAAGAACATCATCAGCATAGGCTTTCTTAATTCCCATAAACTCCCATTTGCCAGCCTCAAGGCTTTCAGGGATAGCTATTTCAACAGAGCAAGCCTCACCTTTTTCAGTCTGATAAACTTCTACAAGCCTAGCCTCACAGCCATACTTTGCAAGGCTTTTGGCTTTCTTCTCAATCTTGAGCCAGTTATAAGAAGGAATATTTACAAACAACATGATGACCACCATGCCTTTCCGCCTCCTTTAGGAGGCAACAAAATCAATATCTAGTATTATATTACACTAATAGCCATTACTTTGCAAGATAAATCTTTTTCTTTTCTCCAATTATACATGTACATATATATATATATAATAGAAGGAAAATGCCAAAACAAGTGTCCATCAGTAGTGCACATTATCAGAATAATGACTAATTGAGAACGCCCTACTCCTGCAAGGCTTCTAATTGAGAATTGCGTATAAGCCACGATAGCATGATAACGCATATACTTATATGCGTAGAAGATAGAATGGCTCAGAATGGCTCCTACGGGCTGAGAATGGCTTTTCCTGCTTGACGGTGGTCACGACATTAACAGACAGCGAAAACACGGGATAATTATAATCCTCCTGCTTTAATATAAATTAGATTTATAGATAGATAATATTTATCTTATCATAAAAATTTAATATACATACTTTTTATTTATGGTACACATAATCAAAATTTATACTTGGGATCCGGTCAAAGAGTTTTCATAAATACATGAAAATTATACGCAATTTTCTGGATGCTCTGACTTTATCTTATTAAAGCATTAAGATAATAAATTATGAGAAAATTAAGCTAATTGCCCCAACATAAATTTTCATAAAAACGATACAATTATAATAAATCTCTTTAACATAAATATTTTCAATAATGACTACAATTACACTCAATTTACAAGTTTACACATTACTGCTTTTTCGTGTATACTATATGAGTACATTTATTTTATTAAATTTTCATAATATTATGCTTTGAAATTTTATGAAAATTGGCATGAGTTATAACATACTGAAATTCATATTTATCTGATAATTCTCAATTTCACTTAATTCAAGTTTTAAAATTGACTGAAATTCTGAAAATTTAAAGTCAAAAAGTCAAAGATTTACCCACCTAATTGGTGGGTGTATAATTACTATTGCCTACCTGATAGGTAGGTATATTGTTGTTTGTCTGTTATTGTTGAGGGAAGGGAATTGTTTTGTTGTTTTGTTGTTGTAATAGAAAAAGCAGAGAGTTTGTTTGTTCTCCCTGCTTTGTCTGTCAAAAAATGATTAGTTTTTCCATTTACCAATATCTGTTTTTGTGTCCATTAAGTCTTCAAACTTCTTAGCTAATTCTGGGTAATTGTAAATGTCTCCTGTTACAAAATCAAACCATTCGTCAAACATGTCCATTCCTTTATCTCTAATCTCTACATTAGGATTGTTTAAAATATCATATTCATAAAAATCTATAAGCTCTTTTGCTCTATTTTCAAAACTTATATACTTATCTAAGTCAGTATCTAACATATACAGGTATAAGTCTTTGAAAGTATCAAGGGTGTCATTTTTACGCTTCATAATTTTTCCTCCCTGCTTTATATAAGCAATTCCCTAACGGCATAGCCTTATTATAGCTAATGAATCTGAAAATAACATGAAAGCCTTTTCATTTTTCTCTTTTTATTTTTCGCCCCGCCCCCTGCCTATAGATAACTGTGAAAATCAGACAATTCTAGTTAAGTGTGAATATCAGACAATTTATCAAACGTGTGAATATCTGACAATTTAAGTACTGCGTGAAAGTCAGACAATTAAATAGTCAGAATTTCACATCTAGCTATAATAGGCAATTAAAAAAGGGACGGTTTTTACACCGCCCCACAAGTTAAAACTTGTATTTTCTATTTAACTTTTTGCTTTTATAGATATATCTAGCATCAACAAGGCCATTTTCAATGCCGTGAAAACACTGATACCATGGCATTGTTTTATCAAAATGCTGTATGCCGTTTCTGACTACTTTGTTGAAATTGTCCCAATGTATCTCCCCCTTATCAAAAAAGATGCAATACGTGCCCACCAGGTGGTAGCGAGGCTCCTCTGTGTAGTAGGAATAATATCCCTTCTTTATAGCTTTTTTCCACAGACGGCGTAATTCCACGCCATCACCGACATAGTAGGTAGTACCATTAATGTGCATTTTAATCATTTCAATTACTCCTTCCTTAATTCAAGGCATAACTTTATACTAATACTATACTATAAACTAGCTATAAAGTCAATAACCTTTTTAAATTTATTTTCCAGCCTACTGAGATTCATGCGAATATCTGAAAATTTAGTTATGATGAGAATATAAGACAATTTAAATTATAAGTTTTCTGATTTTCACAAGCTAATTATATAAAGCTAAAAGCAGGGGATTTCTCCCCCGCCCTGCTTAGTCTGCTAACAGTTTTTCAATGGCTTGCAAGTCTTCTGCTGGTATTTCTTCCATAAGCCATGCTGTGCCGTAACGATAGCCATTGTGTAATAACAAGCCTTTTGTTTCTAAGTACTTACATACCTTTGTATAATCATAAGGATTGTTTTTAGTATATTCTTTTACAGCTTTTTCCTGTTCTTTATCTCCTGCTTTCATGTCGTTCAAATGGTATAACTTCCAAAGCCTTACTATTTCAATCATTACAGGATTATTGATGTTTAATTCCTTTTGTGCTCTGTCTAAGCATTGACCATAATAAATGGTCGGGCCAACACAACATGCAGAAAAGCATCCATCTTCTAATTCTACCTTTACATGAAGTCTCCTACCCTTTTCAGAGTCGTTACGCCTAAATTCAAATACCTTTACTTTTTTCATTTTAATCTGCTCCTTTCAAAAGCATTGAATTAACCTTACACTAATATACTACTACATATTAGCTATAGTGTCAACAGGTATTTTAAAAAAGTTTTGCCTGCCCTCTTGGTTAATGTGAAAATCAGACAATTCCTGCTTAGTGTGAATATCTGACTATTTCCTTACGTATGAAATTCTGACTATTTAATTTTCTGATTTTCACGCTCATGATAAAATAAGGCAGGAAAAATCCCTGCCTGTCTATTACATAAATTCATCAATATAGTATTTTTGACGACACGAACAAAAATATGCTCTACCCTTTGTTGTATATTGTATATTAGCTGTCCTTACTCTTTTGTCACCTACCCAGCGGTATTTTATTTTGTCTGTTATGTCATAAGAAACACCTACAATATAGATGTTTCCATTTGTCTTTGGTGTATCTAAAAACTCAAGCACCACAAATCCCTCCAGCGAGCATCAATAAAAGCATCAGCCCTGCTCCCAGTATGAAATTAATAATGTTTCTAACAGTATTGTTCATGTTTAACATCTCCCTTCAAGTATTATACTATCACTTTATACCTTTTATGTCAACACTTTTTTATAAGTTATACTAAAAAATTTTAGCTTTTTTGCTATCCCATCAGCTATATGTGAAATTCTGACAATTTATAGCTAACGTGAAATTCTGAAAACTTCTTGAGTTGACTGAAATTCATAAATTATAGCTAATAAAGTCAAAAGAGCAGGATTTCTCCTGCCCTTATGCTTTCAGCGTACTCTTCTAAGCTCCAATAAAGGTTTTCCATCTTCTTCTGCATCAATAAATAAATTAAACTCATAGTCTCCATCTATTGTTATAGCTGGCAAATTGGGATAAAGATTGTTTCTCAGCCAGTCACCAATTTCTTCATCAGTTGCCTCCTCTGTTATGGTTATAACTTCATCAGTTACATAAACATCATTCACTTCATAACCATCTTCGTTATTTCCCCAAACATCAAGCTCAACTACTCTAAATTCCATCTTAATCAATTCCTTTCCATACTAGAAACAATATTACTATTAAGATAAGCATTTTTATCTCCCTATGTCTATTATACTACCACACTATAGCTATATTGTCAAGGATTATTTTCTATAAAATTCAAAATCCCTTCTTGCATCAGTTTTTGCCTTATCTCTATATTCTCCTAGCTCATCAGTTTCCTTCTGAAAGAGTTTAGCATAGCCATCAGCCATTCCCATAAAATACACTTTCTCAAACTCATTCTCAGCAAGATAATTAAAATAATACTTTCTATAGGCCTCATAATACAGGTTTTTGATGGTTTCCATGTTTAATCATTCCTTTCTTTTGACTATAACCTTATTATACACTATAGCTAATGTGGTGTCAAGTAGTATTTTTATATTGCCATTTTAAGGCCGCTTAAAATCATTACGCATATAGTTATATAGGTAGCGATTTTAAGGCCACTTAAATCGGCTCCTATAAAAATAAAAGTAGTATTCTTTATACTCTTAAAGCCTTATATATTAAGAAGTTTAAGGATTTTAACTTTATAAAAAATATAATGCCGTTTTTCAAGGTGTCTCCCTCCCATATTAGTGAAAATCAGACAATTTATAGCTAATAGTGAAATTCTGATAATTTAAGCCATTTTCAGAAATTCACAGCTATAATATAGCAATTAAAAAGGGCAGGATTTTACTCCCGCCCTCCTGCTTTATTCTTCTTCAAAGTCTTCTGCTGACTCAAAACCATCAAGTTCCTGCATCACTTCCAAAAGACTATAACCTGCATAATTGTTTTGTATGTGCTGCCATAAGAGTTCTTCCTTGTCTGCACACTTGAAGTCAATTATTGTTGCTTTTGCCTCAGTGAAACACAAGTCTTCTGCAAGTTCTTCCAGTTCGTCTATGTCTTCGATGTTATCAATATTAGTATACTCTGCTATCCATTCATATACATCAAACTCATAGGCTATATAATCATTTATTTGAGTATCTGTATAAGGTTCTTCGCAGTAATCATCAAAAAGTTCTTCCATGTGTTCCATAAATTCTTCTTGAAGACCATACTTGTCAATCATCTTCAAGGTATCAACTGCTGGCCCCCATGAATTATCAAAAAGGTTATCAAAAGTGTTTACCTCAACTACCATCTTCATTTTACATCCTCCTAGTCCTTTGTGAGAAGTTATCTTATGGTTATATATTATCATAGCTATAAGTCTTTGTCAATAGGCTTTTAAAAAATTATCTAAATAAAATCTTACTCCATTAGCTTCAAAGAAATCTCCTTTTTTAGCGTGTTTAATCTTATTAAGGGTTATCTTCCCATTAAGTCGCTGGATAATGACTTTATCATCTATATCATGATAAATGCCTAAAATCTTTAATCCACTATAATTAAGACTATCAATATAGGGAATCTCACTAAGTTCTGCTTGCCTATCTTCTTCAAGTTGCTTTATTGTCATTTTTGACAACTCCTTTCTTTTAACTATACTCATAGTACCATAGCTATAAGCTGTTGTCAATAAGAGAATTTAAATAATCTATAAGATTTTCCTTTCCTCCTAATTTTTCTCTCCTTGTGCTATGCTTTTGTATAGGTTTATTCAAAGCTTCTTCTAATGTCCATCCCCTTCGTAATCGTGTCTGAACTGTACGATAATTAACGCCGTGTTCTTTACAAATTTTACTTAGTTTCATCTTTATTCCTCCCTTAAAATGATTCACTTTTATAGCAACCCCATAAATTTACAGCCTATATAGTTATATGCACCAATTAAAAATAAGGCTTATATAAAAGTGAATCATTTTTATAAACCTGCAAACCCGCATAAATACTAGGTTTTTTGGTGTTAACAAATAGGGTTTTTGTAGAAATACTACAAAAATCAAAAAGTGTCCCTTCTGTGAATTTCTGAAAACTTCTATTTAGGGATTGCTGTGAATATCTGAAAATTTGAGATGAAGTAGGCATGAATATCTGAAAATTAATTTTCAGAATTTCACAAGTAGGTGTGAGCTAGAAATAGAAAAAGGGAGGTTTTATCCTCCCTTCTATTATCTTTTAGTCATTGTTCCTATATAAGTATTACTTTGTTTTGTTTTTGTTACTCCTACAGGAAAACACTTGTTTATCATTGCTTTTTCTCTGAGGATATTGTCAGCGATGTAAATTGTTTCTGCTTTGATTTCAATTGTTATTGTCTGCATAAGGAACACCGCTTTCCTTCAAGATATAAGCAAGAAGTTGTTTTTGTTCCTCTGAGAGTTTTCCTGCCAGTACCTCATCAATAGTGAAGGTGTACTGGTCTGTTACATCCACATACTTCAAGATTTCATAATCCAGTGATTCATACTGTTTTGTTACAGCCCTCTTAGAGGGTGCAATCTCCAATTTCTGTCCGAAGTTATCGCTGTTATCAGTGTAGAATACCTTAAATACCTTAGCCATTGTTCATCTGTCCTTTCTTTGTCCTAGAAGTTGTCCTTGACTATGTTTTTATTATAGCACTCTTTTAAAGGTCTGTCAACACTTATTTAAAAGAAATTTCTATTTCCCTACCATCTTTTGTAAAGGATTTATTTGTAAGGAATTGCCCCATGTCTGGTTCAATGCTGATTGCTTCATCTATGATTTTTTGCATTATGTTTCTAAACTTGTATGTAACAGCATGTATGAAGTCATACAAGTTATTAAAATCTATTGTTTCATCTACTGACACATCTACTTTAATATGTTTGTTGTCTAAGTCATAAGAAATACTATTGAATACATCAAACCATTTCCTATCATCGCTATAGATGTCTCTTAGGCTATATACTTCTAAAACATTAATGTTTGGTGCAAAATTTGAAGCAGTAAACTCATTGTTTATAAGTTCCTCCAATCTTTCTTTATAAAAGCTTTTTACATACTTCTTGTATGCTGTTGTTTGTTTTTCTCTTTCAGCTACCTCCTGTTGTACTCTGAATGAAAGTTCTTCGTAACAATATAGTGTTATCATTTTTGTTTATCTCCTTTAATTTGAGAAATATTCATAGTCCTTCTCTGCTTGTGTCATTGCCTTATTTCTAAGTTCTATAAGTCTGTCATTATCGCCACCCAAAAGATTAGCTAAAATATTCTTCTGCCCTCTGAAGTATTCTGTTTCTCCTTCTCTCCCTTCAAAATTTTTATTGAAATAGTATTTCCTGCAAGCTTCATAATACGCTTCATAAATTTTTTCTTCCATGTTGTTTATCTCCTTTCCTTTACTGTACCTAAAGTATATCATAGCTAATGTTGTTTGTCAATAGATATTTCCATTTTTCTTTAGATATTTTCTAGTGTTGTTATATTCTATAAAAGCACCATCAATATCTATGTTATTAAGCCCTGTATTTTCAGCCTTAAAGAAATTATTTACTACAGATACCACATGTCTTAATATCTTCTCATCTCTAAGATAATTTCCCTTAAAAATAAGGTGGATATGTTTGTTTGTATATACTTCTATAGTATTTGTATCAGTATAAAGAAGTATTTTGTTAATGTGCTGATGTTTCCTATTAGGTGTAGTTTCAAATAAAGCAGGTGCTAACATGATTGTACTAAACATTTTGTATCTCTCCTTTCGTCTATGGTTATAGTATACTATAGCTAATGTTGTTTGTCAATAGCTTTTTTGCGGAAAACTAAAAAAGAGAAGGAAGTTCCTTCTCTCTTGTGAAATTCTGACTACTTTATATCATGTTCTGCTTTTATTCTTTCCCAGTCTATAGTGTGCATAGCTACTGACCTGTCAGTAATGGGAAGTTCTGTGCTGACTCTTACTTTGTAATCTAGCATATTTTTTATTGTCATATAAGTCATAATCATCTTATCCATAAAACCTTTAATATTGTTTTGTTCTAAGAGTAAAAACTTGCCTACAAGGTTATAGCATAAACCAAAGATTTTATACCTTACATACTTGCTAGGTATATCTGATTTTGTTTCATCTATAAGATAAACAAAAGGTCTAACTTCTTCACCATACTGCTTGACAAGTTTCTTTTCTATAGCTTTGTTGAACATATCTTCAATCATTGCTATAGCTTCATCATAGGCTGAAGATGGTATGGTATCATGTGCTAACTTGCGTAAGCTATTATAGGTAGTTGTAAACTCTGGTAGATACTTCATCTCATAGTTTCTACTTACACCTTCCAGATAAGTTATGGCATGTACTGTTTCTATTAGAAGTTCATGCATCGCTTGATTTGTTGAATACATGTTGTTACACCTCCGTTATCAACTTGTTGAGAATTGTTCTCATTTGCTTAATCCTCTTACTTATTACTTATTACTACCTGTCTATACCTAGTTATATACAGGTTTTGGGTAAGAGGGGCGAAGCCCCTATTCCTATCTACTTTATTCATTTTCTATTTTATTCTTTTCTACTTTATTCTCTGCTCTGTGAGCCTTAGAGCCACAAGGGTTTCGGGACTCAAATTGTGACAGAATTGTCACATAGGTGTGACAGAATTGTCACATAGGTGTGACAGAATTGTCACAGTAGTTGTGACATAATTGTCACACTTTGTACACACATAATGTGACAATCTTGTCACACCCCATTTTCTCAAAATCCGTGTTCATGGTCGATATTACTTGGGTCTTCTTTTTCAATACTAACTTTACCTTTATTTTTGCTACCTGTATAAAATTTTTCTGTATATGCACAATCAAACATATTTAGTGTGTAAAGTTTTAACTTCAATGATTTTGTATAATATTTAGGATTTACATAGATTCGTCTATAGCCATTTTCAGTAATATCTTTTATTAGTCCTAAATCTTCAAAATAGTTTAATACCTTCCTTAATCTACCTCTATTAGTTTCACCAATTCTAACACCAATAGCATCTAATGAAGTAAATTCAAGACTATTAAAGTCATAACTAGTAATTAAATCGCATAGGTTGATAAATAATTTCTGATATGAAGCTGTGGGCAATTTTAGCTTATATAGTAACATGTTAGTTTCTTTATCACGCCCTAGAATACAAAAACAATCCAGTTTTAAGTACTTGCTAATGCTTTTTTGCCTGTTGATTTCTTCTCTAGTAGCTTTTTCTAAGTCTTTTTCCATAAAGTTATACCACCTTTCATTCCTGCCTATACTATACCACAAGTACCGCCCCCTGTCAACACAAAATTTAAGGTTGCCGTGAAATTCTGACAATTCTTGTCTGCCCATACTTGTGAAATTCAGACAATAGTAAAAGAAATTTTAGCCACTTTTTATATACCCCTATTTAAGAGATAAGCCCCAGAACCCGCATAAATACTAGGGTTTTCAAAAATTCTAGCCACTTTTTATTTTTGAAAGTGGCTAAAACTTATCCGCTGTGAAATTCTGACAATTCTAATCGTGTTGCTTGTGAATTTCTGACAATTCCTGCCTGTCCCTGTTTGTGAAAATCTGACAACTTCTAGCACAGGTAGCTGTGAAAATCAGACAATTTTGGGCAAAGAAAAAGAGCAGAGAAAAGAATCCCTGCTCTAATTATTATAAGAAAATAATATCATCTATATTTTCACTATATATAATAATATCAATATCACTATTGTTTGTTTTAATAATGGTATCATATTCAATACTTTTTATCTCATACTCTGGATATAACTTATTAACCATCTCCTTAATAAAACTGGTTTTGTTTTTGTTATAGGATAAAGCTATTTTATGTATATAAAGAAAAATCCTCTTTGGGCGAAAAACAAGAAGAAGAAAGATAAAAAGAAACATCTCTATCACTAGCAATAATATCAATAACTTCATACATATAATACTTACTAAAGGTAATATATCTTTTAGAATAGCTATCATCATGCACTAATTTATCATCAACAAAAACTCTAATGTCTTTCATCATAAGACTGGTATAGAACAAGTCTTTAAAGACCAATAATGTCACCTCCCTTCTGGGGCGAGAAAAAAGAAAGAAACTATTTTTCTATGGGTGGTATTATCCCCTTATAATGATTTTCATTAACCACTACACCCTTTTTATTCTGGGCAAAAGAAGTGAAAAGAAATAAGATAGCTACTAATTCCACTATAAAACCTCCTTTGGGCGAGAAAACTAAAAGAGAAGAAAAAGAAATTATTTTACTACTTCTAACATCTTCTTAGCACATTCAATAGCTTCTTCTTTTGTCTTGAAAACAAGACCATGACTCATAAATCTTTTATCAATAGCATCATTATAATATGTAATATATGTATACATTGTATTGGTGTTAATATCTGGGCGGTAATAGCTCATACCCTCTTTCAGCCAACTATAAGGCTTACACTTTTTTTCTAGCCTATCAATAGCAAGTCTGACACCAGTAAAAATATCAAATTCATCTTCTGTTGAACACCTAGCAATGCCTACTTTATTACCTTTTTTAGCAATGACTTTACTACCATCAACAATGATGTTAATGCCTTCTGCATCCTCAAGCATTTCATCAGTCCAATTATAGTGGTCAATGTCTTCTTTGAATTTGTATGCATCACCAATAGTAATATTATTAACTGTCATGGTTTTACCAAAGTATTTTTTCATCTCTTCTACAAATACATAATTCCCATACTTTGAATTAGCTTTTAAATCCTCTCTAACTCTTACCTTATCTCCAACTTTGTACTTCATTGTTATTACCTCCTTGCTATGTGTATATAATACCACATTAGCTACCTGTTGTCAACACTAAATTTTATAAAATATCTATGTCCCTTTTGAGTGGACAAACTTAACAAAATAATGTAAAATATACTATGAGGTGATAAATATGAAAGCAATAGATTACATTTCAGAAACCGCCCCCTATAGGGAATTATTGTTTAACAAGTTACAGGGAATGAAAACTAGGTGTAATCAACCTAGTTGTACTGAGTATAAAAATTATGGTGGTAGAGGAATAAAAATATGTGATGAATGGAATGATAGTAAATATGGATTCTTAAATTTTTATGCATGGTCTTTATCCCAAGGATTTACAGAAGATTTAACTATAGACAGGATAAATGTAAACGGTGATTATGAGCCATTAAATTGTAGGTATGTTTCGGCAGAAGAACAAATAAATAATAAAAAGAGTACTGTTTGGATATGGAAAGATAATAAGCCCATACAGCTACTTATATATTGTAGAAGTAATGGTATAAATAAAAATGAATACTTAAAGCTTCGGCGAAAAATAATAAAAAGAAAGATATCTCCTATGACATTAGAGCCATACCCAAAATATAAACATACTAAGAATATATTGATAGATAATAGAGAGTATTTAAATACTTATTGTGAAAATAAAAGTTTAGACTATTATACAGTATACCATATAGTAAATATTATATACCCTCTTGCGGAAACAATAAGAAGAATAGAATTGGATTTATACATTACTTATTTCTATCATGAACCTAAAGAAAGAAAAAAGACACCAAGGATTTCAAAGAAACAAGAAAACTCCATTCAAGATGTTCCTATATATGTAGATAACACTATAAATTTAATAGATTATTGTCAATACTTGCAATTAAATTATAGAAAAACTTATGAAGCGATAATAAAAGAATTTCCTTATAGTAGTATTATATACTTATCTAGGGAAGATGTAAAAGAAATTATATTAAGAACACCTAACATATAATATTGATAGTCTAGGCTAATAAAGCCTAGACTTTTAATGTTTCTGGGGGCGAAAACCAAAAAACAAAAAGAAGTTAATAAAAATACCTGTTTTGCCAATGTTTCACGTGAAACAATCATCCCCTGGCGCGGAAAAATAAAAGAAGAAAAAGAAATCAACTATGTATTAATATATGTATAGCATCTAATAACTTAATACCATTATCATCAGCATACTTCCTAATATATACATAATCCTCTAGCCTACACCTAATAGTCTTTTTCTTTTCATTTCTAGCATAATTACGCATATACTCTTTTTGTTTCTCTTTAGCACAATCACTACATACACTACCTCTACCAAAATAGTCATTACCACACATAGGACATTTCATAATATTGTTACCTCCTGTATTGTTGTTGGTAAATTTTACCAACTGCTTATTGTTGACTGTAGCAACTGACTTGGTAATTTTTACCAACTGCTATGTTTGTTGTGTTCAAGAGCCTTGCGGGAACTCCCCAAGTCTAGTAGCCCGTTTTACCATATTTTTGCCAATATTGATAAGTCATCTACTAATACTAAAGTATTCCCATCTTTTTAGTGTTCCTGTCCAGACTTCTTTTTCTTCTAGTATCTCTCCTATCTTATAGTATATATCTTTATCTATATATGCTAGTATTTTATTATTAATTAGTAATAACTCTTTTTCTTTTGGTTTTTCCCCCGCCGAAATTTTTAATGTTGCTTTAGTACCTAGACAGCCACAGTCTCCTTTATCTCCATATACTAATATATCAGTTCTTTCTTCCCATTCTTTTCCGCAATTTTTGCAGGTACATTTATAGTATATTCTACCATTCTTTCTTACTTTATCTCCTATCTTTATATATCCTTTAGTTAATCCTGTTAGATGATACATATTATTTTTCCTTCCTTCTTTTCTCGCCCAAAAGATTTGTAGTTTCTGGTATTAGATATTTTAAATGGTTTATAGCATCCATTTGCATAAT
>Ga0247609_10004189_pt1 | contig 14431 bp, 12 predicted proteins | sample 172DNAGHGlowgp2_FD_193487 | JGI IMG/M metagenome (GOLD analysis project Ga0247609, IMG submission 193487) | Sheep rumen microbial communities from Palmerston North, Manawatu-Wanganui, New Zealand - 1728 DNA GHGlow gp2 | ecosystem: Host-associated > Mammals > Digestive system > Stomach > Rumen ...
CAGCACCACTGCCAATAAAACCAACGAGCAACCTAAAAAAGAGGCAAAATCCAAGAAGGAGAAACCCGAGCCCGTGGTGAAGGACGAGCACGGCAACATCGCCATCAAAGCCAACACAGTCCCAGATGTGGTCTCCAAAGCACTGGTGAAGAAAGTGCTGCACCCCGCCGAACTCAACTGGTTCCTCGTCGATAGCATGTACATCGCCCGCTGCCTCAACCAGGAAAAGAAGACGGCCGTTTATATCAAACCGAACGGCGTATGGGAGAAAACCCTCACCATCATGCCCGAAGAGTCTGTCACGGGCCTGATGTCCAAGCACCTCAACGACTTCTACCCCGGCTGGCGGTTCAAGAGCGCCGTCAAGGAGCAACGCGCCGACAAGAACGACAAGACGATGGTGGAGTTCTACGAGAAAGCCAACTACAAAGCCAAGCTGGTCACCACCGTCTTCTTCGACAAGGCCGGCAAGCTGATCCGCACCGTGGATCCCGACTACGAGCTGGGCGGCAACGACAAGAAGGAAAGCGCCGAAGACGATGCCCTCAACAAATACTATGAGAAGATGAACATGACCCTCGACAACGACGATGCCTCCAATGTGCCCGAGAACGTGAAAGCCGCCTTCAAGCTCAAATACCCGAAGGTGAACAACGAAGTGTGGACGGAGGACGGCTACATGAACTACATCGCCGCTTTCTACACCACCCGGGGCAAGGAGTTCTGTGTCTATAATAACTACGGCGAACTGGTGGAAACGTGGGTGATGGGCAAGAACGACAACCTCTCCGCCACCATCCAAGACTACCTCAAAAAGGAGCACAAGTCTTGCAAACTCAAGGAATTCTACACCGTGAAGCGCCTCGCCGACAAACTCACCGCCTACAAGGTGATCATCGTGGACAAGAAGACACAGGAGGAACAGGAACTGTGGTTCAACCTGTCGGGAAGACCGATCGAATATTAGACTTAAGACATGAATGTAGAGACGCAAAATTTTGTGTCTCTACTATAAACCTGAAACTTGAAACCCTTATGAAGTACCTCGAAATCAAGTTGAAAATCACCCCGGCCGACCCGTGGAAGGAGGTCTATACCTCGCTGATGGCGGATGCTGGATGCGACAGTTTCATGGACGGCGACAGCGAAGAGGAACTGCTGTGCTACATTCCGGAGAAAGACTACCGGGAAGACGTGTTCAAAGACATGCTGGAGAATCCGGAGTTCCCCGAAGTGAAGGTCGCCTACTCAGTGACCCCGATGGAGGACAAGGACTGGAACGCCGCTTGGGAGGCCAACTACGAGCCAGTGCTGATCGACGGCAAGTGCTACATCCGCGCCCCGTTTCATCCGGCACGTCCGGACGTGGACTATGAAATCGTGATCGAACCCAAAATGTCGTTCGGGACGGCGCATCATGCCACCACCGCGCAAATGGTCTCCTACCTGTTGGAGACGGACGTGTGCGGCAAGGCAGTGCTCGACATGGGCGCGGGCACGGGCGTGCTGGCCATCCTCGCCTACATGAAAGGGGCCATCCCCGTCACCGCCATCGACAACGACGAATGGGCCTACCGCAACGGCGTGGAAAACGCGCAACACAACCACTGCGACAACCTGAAAGTGCTGCTCGGCGACGCATCGCTGCTGGGCAACGACCGCTACGATGTCATCCTCGCCAACATCAACCGCAACATCCTGCTCCAAGACATTCCCGCTTACGTGCAATGCATGAACGACGAGGCTTTGCTCTTCCTGAGCGGCTTCTACGAAGAGGACCTGCCCGCCCTGCGCTACTGCTGCGCCCAAAACGGGCTCCGATATGAAGATCACAAGGCGAAAGACAAGTGGGTGGCAGCAAAATTCAAACGAATCTGACAGAATCCGTTTCTCCACAATAAAAATACCATTTCACACAATCACCCTTTTTGAAAAATTATAGCAGTTGAATTTTAAAGTGATACCATTATGAAAAAAATCCTTTTGTTATCCGCCATATTCCTGACCACTCTTTGCGGCGACCTTTACGCACAGGAGACCGACGCTCCGAAAGCAGGACGCCCATCCGCCACCTACCTCAAAGACCCCGGCTTCGGATCGCGGCTCAACTTCGGCGTCACCTTCGCGCCCGCCTTCGATTGGATGTACGACCACACCGTCGGCTATGAAAAAGACGGCATCGTCATGGGCATGCGCTATGGCGTCAACCTCAACGTCAACCTCACCCCCCGGAAGAACTTCTACTTCTCCACCGGATTGTTCGTGGAGCACTGTGGCGGCAAGATGCGCTTCCTCGACAATATCCCCGTAGGAAGTCTGGGCATCGCCGACAGCACACAGACCCAACGCACCTACCGCTCCATATACCTCACCATCCCGACCATGATCACGATGAAGACGAACTCCATCAACAACTTCTACGTCTGCGGGAATCTCGGTCTGATGCACAGTTTTAACCTAAAAGCCACCCAGGAAGACAGCTACTTGCTGGGGGATGAATTGTGGTCGCGGGAGAAAAAAGATTCGCAGGAGGCCGCCCTGCTTAAAGAATCTTTCATCGCGGGTGTCGGCTTCGAATACGCGGTCACGCCAACCATGCGCGCGGGAGTGATGATCAATTACGTGCAAGGGGTCACCAACTATTTCAAAGGCAAGGGCAAAGCCCAAAACGGACTGACCCACGTGGACCAGCGCGCCAACCTCGGCTATGTGGAAATCGCCCTGAACATCAACTTCTTCTAAGCCGTATGAAATTCATCTGCATCGGACGGAACTACGCGGCGCACGCGGCGGAACTGCATAATGCAGTGCCTACGAAACCTGTCTTTTTCCTCAAACCAGAGTCTGCCATCACCCGCTGCAACCGTCCATTTTTCCTCCCCGACTTCTCGGACGAAGTTCACTATGAGACCGAAATTATTGTGAAAATCAATCGGTTAGGAAAATGCATCTCAGAGAAGTTCGCTCACAAGTATTATGACGAAATCGGACTCGGGGTGGATTTCACCGCCCGCGACCTCCAACGCAAGTGCATGGCAGAAGGCGAGCCATGGGAGATTGCCAAAGCCTTCGACGGATCCGCCGTGGTGGGCGATTTTATCCCGAAATCGCAACTCCCCGATCCACAGGATCTCCATTTCCACCTTCTGCTCAATGGCGAAAAAGTGCAAGAAGGGCACACCCGAGATATGTTATTCCCTATCGACACACTCATCGCCTACGTTTCCCGCTTCATCACATTGAAAATGGGCGACATCCTGTTCACCGGCACGCCCGTCGGTGTAGGCCCGGTGCACCTCAATGACCACCTACAAGGCTTCCTCGAAGGGAAATGCCTCTTTGATTTCAAGGTGAAGTGAGGTCGTGAACTATGACTATTGACTTTGACTATGACTATTGACTTTGACTATGACTATTGACGATTATTCAATATAATAATAATATGAACGTAAAATTCAGACTCATTCTCATGAATTTTCTCCAGTTCGCCGTCTGGGGAGCCTATCTCACCTGCATGGGCACTTATTTAGCCACACACGGACTGGGACGACAAATCGGCATCTTCTATTCCATACAAGGCATTGTCTCCATCTTCATGCCTGCCATATTAGGCATCATCGCCGACCGATGGATACAAGCCCAAAAGGTACTGGGTATCAGTCACCTTATCTCCGGAGCGGCCATGATTTGTGCCGGTCTTTACGGCCTGGGGGCAGGCGACACCGTGCAATTCGGACCGCTTTTCACCCTCTACACCATCGGCGTGGCCTTCTACATGCCCACCATCGCACTATCCAACTCTGTGGCTTACAATGCATTGGAGCTGGCCAACCTCGACCGGGTGAAGCACTTTCCGCCCATCCGCGTATTCGGCACCATCGGCTTCATCATCTCCATGTGGTGCGTCGATCTTTTGGGTTTCCAGGCAACTGCCAGCCAGTTCGTGACCAGCGGCGGTATCGGCCTGCTTTTGGGACTGTATGCCTTCACGCTGCCGAAATGCAACAGCAATAACGACGGAAAAGTCACCTCTGTGGCAGACATGTTCGGTCTGCAAGCATTCAAACTCTTCAAGGACAGACGAATGGCGATCTTTTTCTTCTTTTCGATGTTCTTGGGGGTCTCTTTGCAAATCACCAACGGCTTTGCCAACCCGTTCCTTCACAGTTTCGGCCACATTCCGGAATATGCCGACACGTTCGGAGTAAAGCATGCCAACATGCTCATTTCGCTGTCGCAAATCTCTGAAACGCTGTGCATTCTGCTGATTCCTTTCTTCCTGAAGCGGTTCGGCATTAAAAAAGTGATGCTAATCGCCATGTTCGCCTGGGTGCTTCGCTTCGGCTTCTTCGGCCTCGGCAACCCCGGACCGGGCGTGTGGCTTTTCATCCTCTCCTGCATTGTCTATGGCGTGGCCTTTGATTTCTTCAACATCAGCGGATCGCTCTTCGTGGACCAGCAGACCGACCCCTCCATCCGAGCCTCGGCGCAAGGGCTCTTCATGCTGATGACCAACGGTATAGGTGCCACCCTCGGCACTTTCGCGGCACAAGTCGTCCTCAACCACTACGTCTTCACACCCTTGAAGAACCACGCGGAACCGGCCTCTATCATACAGGGCTGGTCCACATCGTGGTACATCTTCGCCGCCTACGCCCTTGTGGTCGCAGTGGCGTTCATCTTTGCGTTTAAGGAAAAAGAAACGATTACGGAATAGGGTATCCGCTAACAGAATTCATTCCCACGCAGAGGCACGTAACTGTGCTTCTGCTTTATTTTACCCGTAGTTTTTGCCCTTCTACAATCATGTCGGCATTCTTAAGATTGTTGAGCTTCAGTATTTTATCAACTGTTGTATTGTACTTTAAGGAAATGCGGTAAAGATTTTCACCAGCGGCAACCGTATGGTAAACAGCTTCGGAGGATTGTGGCTGTGGCTGGACTTTGGGGGCTGTTTGCTCAACGACCTCGGACGCTTGCGCTCCGGGAACGACGCTCGGAGATGACGGTTGGGGTTTCCCCACCGGTGCCAGCTCTGGCTTGATTTCCGGTGCTGCGGCCTTTGTCTTGGGGGTAACAGGCTTCCAAGCACCCACCGCATCCAATGGCAAAATGTTGAAGTCGCGAGACATCAGTGCCATGTTGTTCTGCAACACATCCTCCTCCTCAAAGTCAATGACCAGTTCCGGATCAAAACATTCGTTCATGAAACGGGTTTCAAAGTGCAGAACGCACTCTTTGGTGTTGCCAGTGGTACCAGTCTGCCCAACCACTTGACCGGCCTTCACCATTTGATTGGGTTTCACACACAGTTTGTCGAGATGAGCATATACAGTCTCCAAACCATTGTAGTGGCGCACCACCACCGTGGAGCCATAGTCACCGTAGTCCCTTGCCATACGCACCACACCGTCGAAGCAACTTTTGACAAGGGTCTGTGATTCCGTCTTCAAATCGATACCAGGATGGAAGCCGCCATTTTTTGTCTCACCATAGGCCAACCGCACCTTGTCGAATTGGCACGGCATCACGAACGGATTGTTGGCATCCTGTACCAACATCAGCATCAAGCGGTCGTTGGAGAAAGGAATCTCCAGCATCCGGCTACGAAGATGGACCGTATCCCAGTATTGCTGATATAACCCATACGCAGGAATCTCATATAGCTCTGATACAGAAGGATATGAGGCTAATTGTCGCACCACGGCCTTCGGTGTGGCCTGCGAATCGGCCAGCACGATATTCTGGGAAAAAGAAGTGACATCCACGTTTTGCGCCGTCACGGAAGCGACAAAAAACATCAGTATAGCAATATGTAACTTTCTCATTATTTGGTATTTAACTTTTCTATAATTTGAGTGGAGGAGAAACCTTCCACGAAGGGAATGGTCGTAACGACACCTCCATTTTCCGTCACAAAATCGGCCCCGACAATGTTGGCGATCTCGTAATCCCCGCCTTTGACCAGCACATCGGGGCGCACAGTCTCGATGAGTTCCTGCGGGGTGTCCTCGCCAAAGACCACCACAAAATCCACGCACGCGAGGGCAGCCAAAACGTAAGCGCGCTCTCTTTCCCCGTTTATCGGCCGCGAAGGGCCTTTCAGCCGCCGGACGGAGTCGTCGCTGTTGAGCCCGACCACGAGTAGGTCGCCCAACTGCCTGGCCTGAGCCAGATAATGCACGTGCCCGAAGTGGAGCACATCGAAACAGCCATTGGTAAAGACAACCCTTTGGCCGTGCCGTTTAATGTCATAGTGAAGGAAAAAATCCCTCGCGACAATCTTTTCCTCTATTTGATGGTCAATCTTGCCCATGTTCCACGGTTTCTTGCGCCGCATCATGACGCTTGTAGAAAGAAGTGACGACCAAGGAGAATAAACCAAGTACCAACGAGACGGCAGTTTGCAGAATCCAGCCAATCCAGCCGGCAGCAAGCCCTTGCGTATAGGAGATGCCGTAGAGCATGACAATGCCGGCCGTGATGAGCGGGTAGGCGCCCAGCCCGCCTTGCGAAATCATGAAGGCGATAGTACCAAATATCAGCACCGTGAACGCTGCGCCAAAGCCGATATGCTGCAGATACGGAAGGGCATGGAAGAAGAAATAGACCCCGAAATAGTAGCAAATCCACATGGCGACCGTCCACAAGACGAAATACCAAGGATTCGGAAGATCCTTGATGGAAATGAAACCGCGCCAAATGCCCTTGAAGAAGTCGGCAACCTTCACGAGAGCGGGCTTCTTCTGCCACCAAAAACGGGTGGCACGGACGAGCACGATCAGCAAAACGATAACAGCCAAAACAATGTATAGCAGGTAGTTACCCAAATAGCTGAGACCCTTCGCCTCAAACCACTGCTGCAAGGTCATCTGCGTACTTTGATCAACTATCAGCCTTGACAGCAGGCCGTTGTTCAAAAACAGGGCGATGACGAGCAGGAAGAGCCAACAAACCACATCGACGGCGCGTTCCAATATGACCGTCCCGAGCGACTTCTGGAATGGCACATTCTCGTAGCGCTGCAGAAAAGAGCAACGCAGGATCTCGCCGAGCCGCGGCAGAGCAAGGTTGGCGATATAGCAGACCATCACCGAGTAGAACATCATGGAAAAGCGAGGCTTGTATTGGATGGAATTGAGCAGAAGCCGCGCCCGTTCCGCACGGATGAGGTCGGCAGCCACTATGGCCAACACGGAAAGGGAAATGAAAAGCCACCCGCGAGGATTGTTGACCAAAGCCATGGAGGAGAAAATCATCTGAATGTCATCTTTGCTCAAATCCTTGATTGACAACCAGATAAACAATATTCCCAAACCTACGAAAAGAATCATCTTGAGAATATCCGGTAATATTTTCTTCAGTTTTTCCATTGATGCCTACATCTTTAAAAAACAAACGGCAAAGATACACAAAATTCTCAATCCGCTGTTTTTGCCCGCATTATTCAACTAAATATCCCATACCGCCAAACGCAAGAAAGACGGCGCGACATACACGGAATAATACACATTTTGCTGTTAAAAAACAATTTTCCAAAAGCAGGATGCCTCCTGAAATAACACTATATTTGCCATTTGTATATATTTTGGAATAACTATGTATAAAATTGCAGTAATAGCGGGCGGGGACTCAGGCGAATACGAGGTGTCCCTGCGGTCTGGCGACAACATTTTCCAACAATTGGACAAGACATTGTTCGAGCCCTATTTGATTCATTTCAAGGGTCGTGACTGGCATTATCAAGCTTCAGACGGTCGGATTTTCCAAATCGACAAAAACGATTTTTCCCTGACCATTGACGGGCAGAAGGTCACTTTCGACCTGGCATTTATTGCCATCCACGGCACACCCGGCGAGAACGGCAAGCTGCAGAGTTACTTCGAGATGATCGGACAGCGTTATGCTGGCTGCGGTTTTTTCCCTTCCGCACTAACATTCAACAAGTTCTACTGTAATCTGGCTGTAGCGCAACTTGGCATCCCCATTGCGCCGTCCTTGCATTTTTATGCCGGCGACCCGATGGATGTGGAGCGCATCGAGAAGGTCTGCGGCTATCCCTGCTTCGTGAAATCCTGCAACTCCGGCTCCAGCGTTGGGGTGACGAAAGTGCACAGCCGCGAGGAACTGGAGGCGGCATTCACGGAGGCACTGAAATACGACAACCAATTGATTGTGGAAAAGATGATCCACGGTCGAGAACTGGCCTGCGGCGTCACAACGGCTTACGGCAGCGTGCAAATGATCGGCATCACCGAAATTGTCGCCCACAACGAATTCTACGACTACGATGCCAAATACACCGACGTGGGCCACAGCCTCATCACCCCCGCCGACATCGCCCCCGACATGCAGGAACTCGTGCGCCAATACTCCGAAACCGTGTTCCGCCAGCTCGACTGCAAGGGCATCGTGCGAGTCGATTTCATCCTCGATGAGGAAGCCCGCATACCGTACTTCCTGGAGGTCAACACAATACCGGGACAAACCGCCTTGAGCATCATCCCTGCGCAATTAAAGAGCCAAGGCTTGGATATTAAACAATTCTACACCAAGCTGGTCGAAGAAGGATTGAACAGTTAGTAATTAGTAGTTAGCAGTTATGTTCGGTAACGCCAAATATTTTAGAAATAGTTCCTTAAGCAGCCTCGAAGAGGCAAAACGCACGAAGTGCAAATAACCCCACACAAGCGTAGCGCAGTGTGGGGACAGTCACACAAGCGCAGCGTAGTGTAGGGCTGGTCACACAAGGCAGTAACCGCAGTGCGGAGGACGAAACGAAAAACAATAAGATGAGTAAACAGATAAGAACAATACTATGCCTCGTATGTGTCATGGCTGCTGCGACAGCCGGGCATGCGCAATACAACGAACAGGACATTCGCGACTACATTGCACAATATGCCGACGTGGCGGTGAAAAAGATGCACGAATACAAGATTCCCGCCAGCATCACAGTGGCGCAGGGCATTTTCGAGAGCGCCTGCGGCAAGAGCAGGTTGGCTGTGGAAGGGAACAACCATTTCGGCATCAAATGCCACGAATGGACGGGCGACACCATCCTCATCGACGATGACGAGCTACAGGAGTGCTTCCGCAAGTACGCTACCGTGGAGGAGTCCTACAACGACCACTCTCTTTTCCTGACCTCCCGCAAACGCTACGCCAACCTTTTCCAACTGGACATTATGGACTATAAAGCGTGGGCGCGGACGCTTAAGCAGGACGGCTACGCCACCAACCCGCAATACGCCGAACGGCTCATCAGTCTTATTGAGCGGTTCAACATTGCCGCCTTGGATACGGCTTATCAGCAGACCTACGGGAAAAGCCCGCTTACCGAGATTGAAAACAGGCCCGTGGCTGAAAATCCGAAAGCCGCCGACAAGCCTGCCAATGTCAGAAAACCCGGAAAAAAAGTCTTCACCGCCATCGGCAGCGAATACCCTTCCGACCAGAGCCCGTTCACCTATCGGAAAGTGTTCAAGAACAATAACACCTACTTCGTGATTGCGGAAAAAGGTGACACGTATGAGAAAATTGCGCAAGACATCCTGGTGATGTCCGAAAATCTGCGCAAGTTCAACGATGCAGGCCCGAACGACGAGCCTGTGGAGAACGAAATTGTGTATGTGGAGGCGAAGGCTCGTGGCAATGCCATGCGTGTGCATACGGTGCAGTCGGGTGAGACGTTGCGCTACATCGCCCAACGCTATGGCGTGCAACTTCGCTATATTTTGAAATACAACATGTTAGAAGAAAATACCGTCATCCAACCGGGTGATCAAATATTATTGAGAAGATAAATTATAAAACGATGAAAAGAATATTCAGTTTATTGACCGGATTATGTTTGATTTCTTTCGTGTCGGCACAATACACGATGGAGGATCGCATTTATGACTACATTGATGAATATAAGGATCTTGCAATGCAGGAGATGGAACTCTACGGGGTTCCGGCCAGCATCACGCTGGCGCAGGCCATCTACGCATCGCAGGCGGGGACAAACGACTTGGTGCGCGAATGCCACAACCATTTCGCCATCATGTGCCATACCCAGGAATGGAAAGGCGACACCTACTACCGCCCAGCCGACAAAAACCGCGAGAACTGCTATCGGAAATACGCCACCGATGCCGAGTCGTACCGCGACCATTCCCTTTTCTTATCCACCCGCAGCCGCTATGTGAAACTGTTCTACTACCCCATAACGGACTATAAGTCCTGGGCCAACGGTTTGTTAGAGGCGGGGTTTTCTGGCAATCCAAAATATGCCGACACGCTCATTTCCATCATCGATAAATACTACCTGATGCACTACGACCGCAAAGTCGCACAGAAATTGGGCGACACCACTGCATTGAAAGCCGTACAGAAGCCCCAACCTGAACGCGTAGAGCAACCTGTTGTGGCGGAACAACCGAAACAGGCGGCTCAGAACGCAGAACCGGTGCGTACTGTTTCTGAACCGAGCCGCCCTGTAGAGACCAAGCAACCTGCAAAAACGAAAAATGACGAGCCCGTTATCGCTGAGACACAACAGCCAAAGCAGAAAAAATCTGAACCGGAGAAAAAAAACGATTCGAAGAAAACAGGAGCCAAAGCAGACACGATGGAGGTGAACGGCATCCAGGTGATTGTGGAAAAAAACGAAAAACCGAAAAAGCAGACAGAAGAACCAACAAAAACCACCTCGCCGACGACAGACAATGTCTCCAACCTGCCGGAAAAGGTGAACGGATTGAACATCTTTGTGTTAGACCCGTATGCAGTACCTTATAAATCAGCTTATTACCCCTACACAAGCCGCCCCGTTTATGAAAACAACAAAACCAAATTCATCCTGGCACGCGCCGGCGACACCTATCAGAAGTTGGCCAACGCCATGCAGATGACCGAAAAGAACCTGAGGCTCTACAACGACGTGTATGACGGGTCGGAACCCATTGAGGACGAGGTGATTTATCTGGAAATGAAGAGCACGAAATCTTCCGTTCCGTACCACACCCTGCAGGAAGGCGACACCTATCGCTATATCGCTCAACGATATGGCATTCAACTGAAAATCCTCATCAAGAGAAACAGCGGAAGCATCAACAGTTACGGCATTGGCGACCAGATTTGTATCGGATGTAATTAAGGAAAATGCCGAAGTCATTCTATCATTTCAATCCGAAAACGCTTACCTACGAAAAGGTCAAGATCAGTTTCAAGCACCTGTTCAAGCGCATCGTCTGGGTGTTTGCCAGCGGCGTGGCTTTTGCCCTGGTATTCGTTTGGATCGCCTTCTACTTCATTGATTCTCCGAAAGTCAAGCTTTTAGAAAAAGAGAACAACGAACTAAAGGACGAGGTGGACTACCTGACCGCACGGATAGACGTAATGGCGGAGGTGCTGGCGGACATCGAAGACCGCGACGACAACATCTACCGCAATGTCTTTGAGGCAGATCCCGTACCTGTTTCCGAGCGCTATCCGTTGTTAGTGGAAGACACTCGCTACGACAGCTTGTCACGGTCCGAGGCCTACACGCTGCTGAAAGCCGCTAACAAAAAAGCCGACCAACTGGTGGTCAGGCTGGCGGTGCAAACCAAGTCGTTAGACACACTGGAACGAATCGCGAACTCCAAGGCGGAGATGCTCGCCGCCATTCCAGCCATCCGTCCATTGAAGAACATGTACACCATCACATCCGGTTTCGGAAAACGTTACCATCCGATTCTCAAGACATTGCGCAATCATACAGGCATCGATATTGCAGCTCCTAAAGGCACACCCATCTATGCCACCGCCGACGGAACCGTTTCGCGCGAGAATCCCGGTTCAGGCTACGGCATTTGCATCCTGCTGAACCACGGATATTCTTACCAGACCCTCTACGCCCACATGTCGAAAGCCGCCGTGAAACCCGGACAAAAGGTTAAACGCGGGCAACTAATTGGTTATGTGGGTTCTACAGGTATGTCATCTGGCTCGCATCTGCACTATGAAGTAATCAAAGGCGGAAAACAGGTCAACCCAATCTACTATTTCTACATCGATATTACGCCAGAAGAGTACAATTCCCTGTTAGAATCTTCCAAGAAAATAAACCAGGCATTGTCGTAACATGAGAAAAACGGGTCTGAACTTATTTACAATTCTCATTATAAGCATTTTAGCCGCTTCCTGCAAGTCGGGATTTGACCATCCTGACAAACAGATTTTCCATTACAACGAGTCGAGCGGCATCTTGAGCCTGGATCCGGCATTTGCCTCGGGGCAGGCTGCCATCTGGCCCTGCAATCAACTGTATAACGGCCTTGTCGATATGGATGACCAGTTGCAGGTGGTGCCGGCCATCGCCAAAAGCTGGACTATTTCCGAAGATGGCAGAACCTACACGTTCTTTCTTCGCAACGATGTACAGTTCCACCAGACCGAGTTCTTTCCGTTCAACGGACCGAGATATGTCACCGCATCCGATTTCGTCTATAGTCTGGGACGCATCCTCAATCCTGACGTGGCCTCACCCGGAGCGTGGATTTTCCAAAAGGTAAAACGTGACAAAAACGGCGTTCCTGCTTTCAAAGCGTTGAATGACACTGTTTTCCAAATCGAACTATCAGAACCTTTCCCGCCTTTTTTAGGTATTCTCACCATGAAATATTGCTCGGTAGTGCCACACGAAGTCGTGGAACGCTACGGCAAGGACTTCCGGAAATTCCCTGTCGGCACGGGCCCGTTCCAAATGCAGATGTGGGAGGAAGGGGTGAAGTTAGTGATGCGCAAGAACCCCAACTATTTCGAAACCGACTCCACAGGCAAGCGTCTTCCCTACATTGATGCCGTGGCGGTGTCGTTCATCGTTGACAAACAGTCTGTCTTCATGGAATTCATGAAAGGTTCGCTCGATTTCATGTCGGGAGTGGATCCCAGCTACAAGGATGCACTGCTCACCAAGGAGGGTCGTCTCAACCCCGAATATGCCGACAAAGTCAGACTAATTACCGGACCATATCTGAACACGGAGTACTTAGGCTTCAACCTTAAGCCCACGGAAGGAGTTAACCCTCTGATGGACAAACGCATACGGCAGGCCATAAACTACGGTTTCGACCGAGAAAAGATGATGAAATATTTGCGCAACAACATGGGTTACGCCGGTGATGGCGGTTTTGTGCCGCGCGGGATGCCTTCGTATGCCCCAGAGTGCACAGGAGGCTATGACTACAATCCTCAGAAGGCCTTGCAACTGCTTGCAGAGGCGGGCTACCCCAACGGCAAGGGGCTGCCTCCTATCACGCTGACCGTTTCGGCGCAGTATGCGGACCTCTGCCAATATATCCAGCATGAACTGGAGCAGATTGGCATCACGTTGAATATAGATGTGGCACAGGCAGCCCAGCAGCGCGAGATGATGCGCAGCTACCAGCTTCCGTTTTTCCGGGCGTCCTGGATATGCGACTATCCCGATGCGGAAAACCAGATGTCGCTGTTTTATTCCAAAAACCTGCAGCCCAACGGCTCCAACTACACGCACTACGTGAATCCGGCATTCGACCAGCTATACGAGAAATCGCAGCATTGCACCAAAGATTCGCTACGCACCGAATATTACATGCGAATGGATTCGATGCTTGTTGACGATGCGCCCTTTGTCATTCTATATTATGACAAAGTGGCCCGTTTTGTGCAAAAGCGCGTGCACGGCATGGGCACGAACCCAGTGAACATGCTGGACTTGCGACGTGTCACTTTGCACTGACAATTCCGAATTGGAATCGTGTTCTACTCCGATAGAGTTCACCTGGACGCAAAAAAGCATTTGACTCCGGCCATTTTTGGTTCGGCGAATCTGGAAACTTCTGTGTTTCAAGACAAATGCCCACACGTTGTTGATAGACTACCCCACCCTTCCCCGTCATCGAACCGTTCAAAAAGTTACCAGTATAGACCTGCAAACCTGGCTCGGTGGTGAAAACCTCCATGACAATGCCGGTGACAGGACTCTCCAAACGGGCGCACGCGCGTGTGTCGTCGCCACGCGTGTTGAGCACCCAATTGTGGTCATAGCCTCGCCCACGCCGCAGCTGTTCGAAGTCCGCCGAAATGTCCTCTCCGACAGTTTTTGCCATTCGGAAATCCATCGGGGTGCCATCCACTTCAGCCAATTCGCCCGTCGGGATAAAAGACTCCTCTATCGGGGTGTATCGGTCGGCATCAATTGTCAGCAGATGGTTCAGAATGTCAGCAGAAGCATCGCCATTGAGATTAAAATAGCTGTGATTGGTCATGTTTATGACGGTCGGCTTATCGGTAATCGCTTCGTATTCAATATCTAACGCATTATCATCTGACAATGTATAAGTGATACGGGAACGAACCTCGCCTGGGAATCCGCTGTCGCCATCGGGACTTAACAGACCAAGCACCAGCTGTTTTTCAC
>Ga0247609_10004190_pt1 | contig 14429 bp, 12 predicted proteins | sample 172DNAGHGlowgp2_FD_193487 | JGI IMG/M metagenome (GOLD analysis project Ga0247609, IMG submission 193487) | Sheep rumen microbial communities from Palmerston North, Manawatu-Wanganui, New Zealand - 1728 DNA GHGlow gp2 | ecosystem: Host-associated > Mammals > Digestive system > Stomach > Rumen ...
GCCGAGCGGGCGGAGGATGGCATGACATCGCTGGCATCCGACGACGACGTAAGAGGCGAGGCCCATTACGCCCGAATAGTGGGCAGGAAGGAGGGTGCAGATGAATAACAGCATCACCGTCGGAATCCTGAAGGAGCTCGGCAATCACGGAATGGCCGAGGAGTTCTCAAACATCATCATCCTGCCGATGCAGAAGCGCCCCGCCCTGGAAGCGGCAGTGGCAAAGATGGCCGAGGCGGAACAGCTCTATCGGAAGAAGGCCAAGGCGGACAAGCTCCTCAAGGCCGCAAGACTGCGTATGAGGGCTTTCATTGAGGACGTGGAGTGCTCCACTGCCCGCAACCTCACAGAGTCGGAACTCGCGGAACTGGCCGACTGCAGATTCATCTGCCGCGGCGAGTTCCTCATCATCACGGGCAAGACGGGCTGCGGCAAGTCCTTCCTCGCCAATGCCCTTGCACGTCAGGCCTGCATCTGTGGGCTCCGGACGATATACCTGAACATGAACAGTTTCGTTGATGAGATAGCTCAGGCGCGCCTTGATGGAACTTACCAGAAGCTTGTCGCCAAACTGAACCGCAACGACCTGATAGTGCTTGACGACTTTGGATTGCAGCCGATGAACTCCGACACACGCCTCGCCCTGTTCCAACTGCTGGAGCAGAGATATGGCGAGAAGTCTGTCATCATAGCCTCACAGCTGCCTCTTGACAAATGGTACTCCTACCTGGCAGACTCCACCATGGCCGATGCCATTATGGATAGGGTGGTGAACAACTCAACCATCATCAATTTGGCGGGAGAATCCATGCGTGGCAGGAGGAAAAGGCATTGAATATCGCCATGGTGAAGTGTATGATAATGATTATGGTGAAGCGTATTGTAATATCCACGGTGAGACGTGAAGTCATCAACGGGAGAAATCGCCACCTCATCGCGACGTGAAATCTCTCTTTTTGAAGGTGCCGCCGGCCACGTGGCCGGCGGCACCTTTGACCACGGTGAAAGAACGGTACTCCGACAGCGTAAACATCGGTATCATTTGAGCGCGATTAGCACCTAATAATTCAGCCAACTGCCGTTGCTTCAATCCTTGTTCCAGTCTCATGGCCTTTATCTTCGGTCCAAACATTCCATAAATTCTTTTATCCTTCATATTAAACTTATTATCTTATTTGTTCTGCGAAATCTTATTGTAAAGTGCCATACCCTTAACCGTCAAAAGATATTTCTGACGCGGATGCCTAGGCGATTGCGGGTAAAGCTGACGAATGACCCCATCATTTATCGCCGGATTTAAATAGTTTTCTAAGAATGTGGGCCTGTGTTTCAATGACAGACGTTCCATCATCTGCGTTACCGAAACTTGTTGACCTGCTACCGCTATTATCAATTTTTCAATATTAGGGTTGTCAGTTTGCAAGGCACCATAATGCTTGTTCGGTACTTGTTCGGTACTTGTTCGGTACTTGTCCTGTGCTTGTCCTGTGCCTGCATGCTTATCCAATCGAGGTTGTTCCTTCCACTCTTCCGTTGCCTGTATGTGTAGGTATCTGTTTCGCAAGTCCCATTGTTCGCCTAGCAACAAGTTACGGAAGAAACGCTCCAGATAGATGGGGGTATAGTCGATACCTAATCGTGCGTTCTTGTAGTTGGCTCGTACCAGGGCATTACGGAAATACCAGGAATGCTTAGCAAAGAGGTCGTTGTTGATGTCGAAACCAATGGAACGAAGATACTGTATGGTAAATACAGCTGTCGTGCGGGTGTTTCCCTCTCCAAAAGCATGTATCTGCCAAATGCCTGATACAAAACGCGTGATATGCGCTATCATTTCATCGGTGGATAGCCCCTTATAGCTAAACTGCCGCTCTTGCTCAATATCATAATCAAGAGCACGACGTAAATCCTCACTGTTAAGATAGTTCACGGTATCACCATTAAGCACCCACTCTTTTTTGGTGATATCATAGTCACGTATCTTGCCTGCATGTTTGAACACGCCCTCAAAGATTCTCCTATGCAAGGAAACATATCCTGCAGTAGAGAAATCCAGAGTACGAGCTGACAAAATTTTACTGATGTTGGCTGCTGCGTGGTCGGCCTCCTCTTTCTCGTCATCATCAGGCTCACGCTGCGTCTTCGTCTGATAATAGCTCTTCACCAGTCTGCTGACTTCTTCTACGGTTATCTCACCTTCGATATTCCGTTTGGCGGCTTCCTTCAAGTACTCTGATGTAGTCAAACCATCAACCGCTTGCAGTCCAATAGCCGTCTGCCAGATATAGGCTTTCTCTTTCTTATCTGGTTCTCCCTGACGGATGTACTCGTCAAAATCTTCTATGTTAATTGGTAATGCCATATTAATAAACACATGTGACAAACTCACTTAACTATCTCAATTCTCCAACCCATGTTCAGAGCCTTGTTGATTTTATCCAACATTTTCTTTTTGTCTTTGGTGCTGCTATGGGTGAGGACGTAAAGACCTGGGGCTGCTTCGCGTTGAGCATGACCATACTTTTTGTCCTTGGTGGTAGAGACGACATTGATACGACAGAACCGAACATCCAACTCGCGTACCCTCATCAAGCCTGCTTCTATGATGGCAGAAGTAAAGGTGGAGGCAGCATCGTGCTCTTGAAGTATTGAGCCGTCTTTCCTTCGAATGCAAAGCCCTGTCTTCGGAGCAATCTGTGTTCGCTTGTTCTTTCTTGGTCCGAATTCCTTGTGCTCTACTTCTGGATCTGCTTCCAAACGCTTGGCATCTATCAGTTGTGTGATATTAGTTTTACGAGACAATGACACGCTGATTGGCATACCTGGATGATAGTCAACTACTAGAACCAAATCTCGTTGTACCTGCTTCAATGCTGGTTCAATGGTCTCAGTTACCACAGGAAGAATCTCTTTCTTAATGATGTCTTCTTCCAATTCACTTACTTGTCTCTCCAAATCCTCATTTAGAGAGAGTCCTTCCTTCCGCAATGTTTCCATTGCCTTGTATAAATCGCCGAGTCGTGACATAAACTTTATTGATTATCTTTGATGAACGAGCAGTATTCTTCAAGAGATTTTCGCATCACCTCTTGCGGTATCAGTTTCCGTTGGTATTCGGCCACCATCGTCGGACTTAGTGAACGACTCAGTGTGTACTCTACCATACTACGGTCAGCTGAAGGACAGAGGATGATGCCAATACTCGGATTTTCGTTATCCCGTTTCACATCTCTGTCAAGAGCCTCCAGATACATATCCATCTTGCCAACAAACTCAGGTCGGAAATCGACCGCTTTCAACTCGATTGCCACAAGACACTGTAATGCCCGATGATAGAAAAGCAAGTCTATGCGCTTTGTTGACCCTCCCACTTGAACTCCATATTCACTATCAACGAAAAGGAAGTCTTTCCCTAATTCCAGGATGAATTCTTTCATATGTTCAAGAAGCCCTTTGTGCAGTTGATGCTCGTTATGCTTTGCTGGAAGACCCAGGAAGTCCACCACAGCTTTGTCCTTTAGCAAGTACTCAGATCTGGGATAATCTCTCAGTAGTTGTGGTGATAACATTTTGTCTTTGTCAAGAAGCGTGCTATATGTTTGGCTGACAATACAACGGCGAAGTTCTCTTGACTTTAGCCTTTCACGGTAAGAATAGAGCATATAAAATACGCGCTCTTCATTTGACTTGCATCTATTCAGTATCTCTATGTGGTTAGTGAATGACGTAATGGCAAGAATGGCAGGAAATGGCAATTCAAATTGTGCAGGCGTTGACTGCACAATTGCACCTCCTTCACTTTGTGCAGTCACTGACTGCACTATTTCATTCTGACCGTGAGCCTTCAGTTGTGAAAGTGGCAGTTGTACTAAATCGTCCAGATGTAGGTTCCCAATAAAACCCAAGAAAGATTCAGAACTATATGTTTCATAGAAACTCACCATATTGTACAAGTTTCTCTTTCCATAGCCCTTCCTTCTTGGATTCATGCGTTTCAGATAGTCAGCCAAATCGCTGACCACCTTAGCACCCCAATGGGCAGACTTTAGTTGCTGAGAGATGTATTGCCCCACCTCCCAATTTGTCTGCAACGCCTCCATGTTCACTTTTGCGATAGCTGATGAACGGTGCTGCTCTATTAGTGAATTGACATACTCAAACTGCTTTTCCAGTTGTGTCAGATTCGGTATAATTGTTATGTCTTTTTCCATATCTTTATAACGTTTCTATTGCGATTTTATGATTTATCGACCAATGCACTTACTAGAACATTTGAACAGAATAGATAAGTCAAACTCTGCCCTGCAAGCAGGTTTTCCAACTTTTCGTATTTTTGAATGTCGTTTAGACATTGCTTTATTCTGTTATCTATGGTCTGTTCCATATCTTTACTACAATTGATATACACTAATTGAGAGTTAACCAATCATTTGAGATTGCTCCATTTGGCTAATTCTATTCTCTATGGATAATGTCTTTTCTTGGCTACAAAATTACAAAATTTCTCACGAATAACCTTTGGTTATGCAAACTATTTGCCGTTTTGTGGCTCGTTTTTATGTTTTTTTGTTGGAATTGACCTTTTATATGGTAACGAATCATGCTAAAATCAAATTGTTGGTTGAATTTCATTCTTCCAACTCTCGTCATGGCAAAACTCAAACAAGTTTGGCATTGCTCATCTAACTTAACGAGTTGGTTCTACTTGATGCCTTTGTTAGAACCAATTTTGAAAAGAGGTGGCGAAAGAGGTTGGTTTCAGAGTCATTCCTCGGCTGATGGAGTAGGAACAGTAACCCCAAATGCATCAGGCTAAAGCAAGCGTCGCACGTCGATAGTTGTACGAAAGCCAGTAGCTGCGTTTTAATGGGTCTGACAGGAAGGAACGGTTGATCAATTCTTTGGCCAATGAATGTTCTGTAGCAAAGGATTCCAATTCCCGTTTCGCCAATCTTGCAGTCATACCAATGCGATGACCAAACTCCTCGAAATCCTTACGGCCAACAGTTCTTGTATCAGATAGTTGCACACCTTCTTTGAACAATCCTTTATCAAGAGCGAAGATGCGTGGCATGCTCAAATGTAGACTGGTATTGATGAGGTCGTAGGCAAGGGTGAGGTTTCTTGCAAGATGCCAGCCTCCGTGTCGTGAACATAAACCTTACACTGTCTCATAGTCAAGTTGCTTGATGTTAATGTCTATTTGCAGACCCAAAGTATCAAGTATCGTGAACAAGGTGGCGAGCTGAGGATTTCCCTCGCCTCGTTCAATTGATACAACGGTGTTTACAGCCACACTTGCCAAGTCAGCCAACGTTTGTTGGTTGATACCCAATTTTTTTCGCCTTTCTTTGATGGCAATTCCTATTTCTTGCTGTGTCATAATCCCATTATATTGCGATTTCGATGCAAAGTTAACAATAAATCTTCAAAGACAAAGCAAAAATCGCAATAAAATAGTATTTTTGACTTCGATTTACTCAAAAAGGTGTATAATTGGCATACAATCCCAAAATAGTGCGATTTTTCAATGATAATTTTGCGTAAACAATGCGCAAACATTTTATTTCAGACTTACAGGGTTTGTCGGTTGCGCCGATTCATGTCTCGAGCGAAGTGACGTGGAAGGGAATTAGTTGAGAAGCGGATTGAAGAGGAGGGTGATGGCGGTGAGGAGGACCATAACGATTTCTACTCGGCGATTCACTCGTATGGCACATCGCATATCGTCGGTGGTCAACGGACGGTCGTTGGTGCCGATATATGGTTTGTCGATGCACTCGCCGAAGTAGATGTGGGAGCCTCCGAAACGGCAGTCGAGGATGCCTGCGAGTGCTGCCTCGGGGTACCCGCTATTAGGCGAGGCATGGCAACGGGCATACTTCCGGACGAATTGGAAGAGAGAGAGGCGCTTTGCCTGGCAAGGGAACGGGAAGAGGGTCTGAACTATGATCATCAACAGGGCTGTCAGACGGGCAGGAATATAGTTGGCTATGTCGTCGATGTTGGCAGCCCAACAGCCGAAATCGCGGTAACGCTCGGTGCAGTAGCCGATCATGGAGTCGAGGGTGTTCACCATCTTGTAGGTGAACATGCCAGGTGCGCCGAGCAAAGCGAACCAGAAGAGGGGCGCAACGACACCGTCGCTAAGGTTTTCGGCCAATGTCTCGAGGGCTGCAGTGCGCACTTCCTGCGCGGATAACTGGCTGGTGTCGCGTCCTACGATGCGAGCCACCTGCTGCCGTCCTTCATCCAAACTGCGGTCGAGGGCAAGAAACACGGCGCGCACCTCTCGGATGAGGGTTGTACCTGCAAGACAGAAGAAGACCGCTATGACATTAAATGCTATCGCTAATGAATAATGGATAATGGATAATGAATAAATGAGGAGAGCGGTGATGGTGAAGACGAGGAGGATAAGGCTCGTGGCCACCAATCCGCCCTTCAGTATGCGATGACGGCCCCGGTTCCATCGGTGCTCACAGGCGGCAATGGCCTTGCCGAACCACACGATGGGATGCGGCAATCCGGCGGGGTCGCCGAAGCAGAGATCCAGCAACCAGCCGAGGAGGAGAGCGAGGGGAGGGAGGAAGGAGAGGGAAGAGGGGAGCGGGTGTTGCAATAAAATTGCAACAGAAGAAACGGGATACATGATTATTTAGTCTTTAACGGGACACATGATTATTTAGTCTTTAACGGGACACATGATTATTTAGTCTTTAACGGGATACATGGTTATTTAGTCTTTAACGGGACACATGGTTATTTAGCTTTTAAGATGTCATAAATGCGGTTCATATCCAAGTGCTTGCGCACATGGTCGGCGAGGCGGTTATATTGTTCTTCCTTGAAGGCGGCGTAGTCAAAGGGCGCTGTTGCGGCAGCCAGGCGGTCGGCAAAGGGAGCCAGGAGGGCATTGACGACGGGGGCGTTGTCCAAGACACCGTGGAGGTAGGTTCCCCAGCAGCGGTCGCTGACGAGATAGCCGTCAGTGCACCCGTCATCCAAGCGGGCAAAGGGGCTAGCGGGTGCATCGCCGAAGGGGCGCGTCTCTCCCATGTGAATCTCGTAGGCAGAGAGGGAGAGACCCGTCGGAAAACCGACGGGTACAGTGGCGCTTTTGGAAGGGATGGGAGGAGCGGGGGTGATTTCAGGAAGGATGGGGGAAGCGGGGGTGATTTCGGAAGGGATGGGGGGAGCAAGAATGGGAGAGATGCGGAAATGGACTTGGCGGGTGACTTTCTCTCCGCTCATGGTGGTCGTAGTAGGGAGGAGAGCAAGACCGGGCAGGCGCTCGAGGTCACCTTCCACGTGATCGGGATCCAGCACCTCTACGCCCATCATCTGATAGCCTCCACAGATCCCTATGACGGTTGTACCTTGACGGGCAGCCTGCTGAATAGCCTGAGCACAACCGTTACGGCGCAGCTCGCGCAGGTCATCCAGCGTGGATTTGGAACCGGGCAGGATGATGATATCAGCTTTGCGAAGCTCATCCACATTGTTTGTATAATAAAGATGTACACGCTCATCCTGCTCCAGGGCATCAAAATCCGTGAAGTTCGAGAGGTGGCGCAGCAGCACTACAGCCACGTTCACCCGTCCTCGCTCAGCCTGAGAAGCCTTACCAGCCAACGACACGCTGTCCTCCTCTTCGATGTGGATATCCGTGAAGTGAGGAATGACACCCAGCACAGGCACCCCACAAAGCTCTTCAAGCAGACGACGTCCACTGTCGAACAGGCGCAGGTCGCCTCGGAACTTATTGATGATGATGCCTTTGATGCGTGCCCGATCTTCGGGTGTCTGAAGTGCAATGCTACCATAGACCGAGGCGAAGACACCTCCGCGGTCGATGTCAGCCACAAGGATGACCTTGGCGTTGGCATGATGTGCCATAGGCATATTCACAAGGTCGTGGTCGCGCAGGTTTAGCTCGGAGATGCTCCCTGCGCCTTCCATGACGATAGGGTTGTACTTTGCAGCCAGCCTGTCAAAGGCAGCACACACCTCGGCACGAAAATCGGGGCTCTCATTCAAGCCGTAGGTATCCCCTCTCTGATGGGAGGGCTCAGAGGTCGGTCTTCTCCAAAAGTCATACGCATCCTTGTTGCCTATGGGCTTGCCGTGCAACACCACTTGGCTGGTATGATCCGAGTTAGGTTTCAACAGCAGCGGATTCATATCCGTGTGACAAGAGATGCCGGCCGCCTCGGCCTGCACAGCCTGTGCACGTCCTATCTCAAAGCCTTCGGGTGTGGCGTATGAGTTCAGCGCCATGTTCTGCGCCTTGAAGGGAGCGGGATGGTAGCCGTCCTGCAGGAAGATACGGCAGAGTGCCGTGGCGATAACGCTCTTGCCTACGTCGCTTCCCGTGCCTGCGAGCATGAGAGAAGAAAGTGGGCAATGGACAATGGACAATGGACAATGAATAGATTCTTCAACATTTTCCATTTTCCATTTTCCATTTTCCATTACCTTTATGAGAAAATCATCCTCCTCCCTCGTCTGAGCCGCCACTCGGAAATGGTAGGGCGTGAGGCCGTTGAAGTTAGATGCATCGCGGATGAGGATACCATGTCGAGTGGCCAGCAAATCCTTCAGTTGGGCGGCAGTCTGCCCGAGTATGTGATCCAAGCGGCAGAGCATGAAGTTCGTCTGCGTAGGCTCCACGCTGATGCCCGGAACGTTGTTGAGCGCATCGCGTAAGCGCTGAGCTTCAGCGAGATAAGCAGGAAGGTTTGGAATCACTTTGACATCGTGCTTAATCAGCCACATGGCAGCTTCTATGGCGAGAGCGTTCACAGCCCACGGGCGAAGCCTACTGCGTAACTCATGGATGAGTGGTGAAGCGCCGATGATAAATCCTACGCGCAAACCTGGGACACAATAGGTCTTCGTCAGCGAATGCAGTTGCAGGATATTGCCGGCAGCCACGGCCTCGGCGGGTGAGAGCAGCGGTTCGAGGGTGTAATCCTCATAGCTTTGATCGAGCACCGTCAGCCGATGGCTCGCAGCCTGCAGGAGCACTTCATCCTTGGGCAGCACATGCCCTGTCGGGTTGTTAGGATTACACAGCCAAAGCATCTCATCACCAGGCTTTAAGCCATGAAGTAGGCAGGCATCGCCATATTCGCTGAACGTTGGTTCTACGATGGTAGCAGTCAGCGTCCGGAAAGTCTCAGCGATAAGATATATGGCTTCGGTGGCACCATTAGTAACCATCACACACTCCTCACCCACTCCCCATCGCTCAGCAATCAACGCCTCCAAGGCACGCGGTTCGGGTTCAGGATAAGTGCCGATAGCATCGAGACGGGTGGCGAGGAACACCTTCAGCGCGCCAAGATTGGCGTGGCCGTAGATATTACTACTGAAATTATGACGGATGTCCTTGTAGTGATAGACATCATCTCCATGACCTATGAGCATATATTTATTTTTAGAGTTGGTAGATTCGGCCTTCGTCGTCAATGAGAAGGATTGTGAGTTCGCCGTTGGGGAGGAGGGGAAGACAGTGGCGGCGGCAATGGTCGAGGACAGTATGAACGAAGGAAGTCAACGCCGACGAAGGCAGAAGATCCCAAAGCTCACGCACGAGGGTGACGCTGTCGGCGAGGGCGGCATCGCAGTGAGACTCGATGAGCAACCGACGAACGAAATCGCGGTCGAAGGTGGCACGACGGCTATGCGTGTCCAACTGTCCGGCTGCAAGTTTCACAGCCTTGCCGAGCATCACGCCGAGGGTGACGCTGTTGCAACCTAATGCAGCAGCCATCTGCAGCGTCTCACCCACGAAATTGCCGTATTGCACAAAGGCTTGAGTGGGCAGTTCGGGATAGAGGGCACGTAGGGCATTCTCGCTCTTAGCGCCACTGCCAAGGACGATGCGCTCAGCTCCGCTGGCACAGGCAACCTCCAAGCACTTTCTGATACTCTCGAGAAAGGCTTCTTCGCTATAAGGCTGTACGATGCCTGAAACTCCGATGATGCTGATGCCACCCTCAATGCCCAGACGAGGATTGAAGGTACGTCGAGCCAGTTCGGCACCATGCTCCACGCTAATAGTGATGGAATAATTGCCTGGTATGTTCTCCCTCAACATCTGGCGAGGGCCACGATTAATAGCCGGCTCACCAGGAGGAAAATCAAAACCGGGCAGCGTGAAACGTCCTACTCCATCTCCTCCCTTGATCACGAAGTCTTCAGCTAGCTGAACGCTAGCACGTATCTCCACACCGTTAGTCACATCAGGGTCATCGCCAGCATCCTTAAGACAGAAAGCATAATCGTCGGAATAGCCTACGGGCACACTAATGGTCTCGCCATCAGGCAGGCGAACCGGAACGTTCTCGGGTGTTTGGCCTGTCTGAAGACGGCATAAGGCTGCCACAGCAGCAGCCGTGGCACACGTGCCCGTTGTCAGACCGCTCTTCAAAGGGAAGAAATCGGGCAGCAGATGTTCTATCATTCGTCGTAAGCCATGAGGGCCGTTGACTAATGTATAATTGATATTGTATAATGAATAATTGATTAAGGGTCTTTTCAGCGCAATGATTCTCATGCCTTTCGCTCTCGCCGCGTTCACCTTTTGGCTGAATCCGCCGCTCTCGCCGCTCTCCTTGAGCAGGATAGCATCGGCATCGATGTCAATGGTGTTGTCGTCTTCGTAGTAACACAACTGGCTTTCTTCGGCCCCTTGTGCTTTAGCCAAGGCGATGGAACTCTCACGATGGAGAATACGATAAAACACCTTTATGCCTTCAGCCTCCAAATAGTTCAGCTTGCTGATGCTCTGCACCCCAGTTGTAGCCAGGAGGGTGTGGATATCCGTCGGCACTTGAGAGTAATCATCTATCCACGTGATATCAGCTTCGCGGGGAGGAAAGATGCGTTCGAAACGCACAAGCGGAATGGCCAGCTCTTCGGCCACACGACAGAGGTTGTGGTGCAATTCCTTGGCAAAGGGATGTGCGGCATCCACAATCAGACGTATGCCATAATCGCGGCAGAAAGCCACCATAGCCTCCTCATCCATAGCCCCCACGAGACGCTGGCCGTGCACTAATGGCACTTCCTGCTCACCGCTGCGTGTGCTGTAGAAATAAGGCTTGCCGGCCTGTTCCAACACATCCACGGCCCTGCGGCCTTCTGTCGTTCCTCCGAAGATGATAATCATTTAAGCAAGCGATAAAACGTAGGTTGATAATCCTTGGGCATAAGTTCGGGATGGAAGATGGCAATGAAGTCGGCGAGGATGAGGTCGGGAGCCACGGGAGCAAGCTCGTAGTAAGGCGTCTGCTTCATGTTGCAATAGATGACCTTCTTCTCGCGAAAGGCACGGAAGAGCTCGTTGCGCGGCTCGCTTGCCTTCAAGGCTTCGTATGAGAATTCGCCAGGGAAACTATTGAGAATGCGCCAGTAGTCGGCATCTGCGGCCATGGCGTAAAGCTGCTCAAACTCGATATTTACGCCGCCCGTGTTGTCGTCATTGATGACATACTCTGCGCCTGCATCGCGGAAAAGCTGGGCAAGGGTGCTCTTCCCGCCTACAGCATACCAGTTGCCTCCGTGCATTTCGCCGGAGAAGACCTTGGGAGCCCCCTCTAAGCCTTCCCGTGAGTGGAGACTTCCTTTTCCGTTTGCATCCTTTGCCTCAGCTTTCTGTTTTAGAGTATTATACCTTTCCTCTATGCCCGCAAAGATACTGTCGGCCTCAGCTTCTTTGCCGAGGAAGAGACCTACGAACTTGATCCATTCGGCCTGACCAAGCGGATGGAGCTCCTTGTAACCGAGGTGAGGGATAAGGGTGATGCCGGTCTCCTTGATGACATCGTAACCGCCGCGTTTGAAGGGGGATATAAAGATGACCTCGGGGTTGGCAGCAAGGATAAGTTCCGTATCGAAATTACCCTCCATGCCTATTTTAACGATTCGTCCATCCTCTACGCGCTCCCGCACATCTTTATTAAAAAGGTTCTTCGTACCCGTGATACCTTTCACCACATCGAGGGCATCTAAGGTCGTGAAATTCGAGAGCTGTAACATCGTCATCACGATGGTGCGGTCCACAGGGACGGAGACAATGGTATAGTGGGAGCCCACCTCTGTCCCCTCCCCAAGGGAGGGGGATTCATCTTCCCTATTTTTTTTCCCATCCACTTGGGTCTCCCCTCCCTTAGGGAGGGGCTGGGAGTGGGCCAGTTGGTTTTGTCCCTTTGGCACCAATGCGAAATGATAACTCACGGGCATCTTATCCTCATCTGTCTGCGGGTCGGCGATGTCAACGAGGCGGATACCGTTGTCAAGGGTACGAACGGTGAAGCCTTTGGCATAGGAAAGGGTAAGGGAAGACCCACTACTTGAAGACCCACCCCCCAGCCCCTCCCTTGTTGGGAGGGGAGTAGAATCCGATTGACTCGAGGAACGATTGTTGTTGCCGCAGGCAAGCAAAAGAGGAATTGCAATAAAGCTAAGAAATAACAATTTTATATTCATAGTGAAACAGTTATCTTTTCTTGTAGGTATCTACTCCCCTCCTTAGGGAGGGGCTGGGGGGCTTCTCCCTATTCTTTCCTCCTAAACAGCACCGCCGCTATCACGGGAGCACCCACGAGGGCTGTGACGCTATTGACCGGCAGGGCTCCCTCGAAGCCGGGCATTCGGGCGATGAGGTTACAAAGCAAGGCGAGGGCTGCGCCACAAAGGAGCGTGGCTGGCATAAGGATGCGATGGTCGCTGGTGCGGAACAGGGCGCGTGCCAGATGAGGCACAGCCAAGCCGATGAACATGATAGGACCGCAGTAGGCGGTGACGATGGCCACGAGAACGCCCGAGGAGAGGATAACCAACGTGCGAGCGCGCTGTATGTTGAGGCCGAGGTTTCGGGCATAGGCATCGCCCAGCATCAGCAGGTTCATAGTCTTCACGAGCAGCATACTCAGCGGCAGGAGGATGGCCATCAGTACCACGAAGAGCACCATCTGATCTCCGGACACACGGGCAAAAGAGCCCAGACCCCAGACGACATAAGCCTTAATGTCCTCCTCGTTGGAGAAGAACTTAAGTACACCGATGATAGCGTTGGCCAAATAACCGATCATCACGCCGATGATTAACAGCGTAACACCAGACTCTACACGCCGGGCCACCCACACGATAAGCGTCATCACGGCCAAGGCACCCACGATGGCCGCTATAGACATCGCCACATCACCAAGATAACCTAACCGACTCAGGGCAACGCCGCCCAGCGAACCGGACATCAGCACAACCAATGCCACACCTAAGGATGCGCCGTTGGAGATACCGAGAACAGAAGGACCGGCCAAGGGATTGCGGAACACCGTCTGCATCTGCAAACCGCTGACGGCTAAACCTGCACCTGCCATCAAGGCGGTCAACGCCTGAGGCACGCGGGAGCTCCAGATGATATTATGAAAAACAGAGGCCCCGCCCCCTCCTGCTGAGGGCGGGGAGAAAAGAATTCCAAGGACTTCACCCACAGGAATCTTCACCGTGCCCAACAGGAGATTGAGGATGAAGAGGGAGAGGATCAAGAGGATGAGAAAGAGGAATGAAGCGGTCCGTTTCATGCTTTACCTTTTCTGAATAGATGTGTGAAGTTTTTGTTATACAACTCCGAGAGGCCTTGGCGGTTGTCGATGGCTTCACCCACGACGAGCATGGTGGTAAGGGTGAGGTGGTTATCGTGGACAATCTTGGCGAGGTCTTTCAACACACCTCGATAGATGTGCTGGTCGGGCCAGGTGAGGTGGTAGCAGGCCGCCACGGGTGTGTCCTCGGGGTATTCCATGAGAAGTTCGCGCTGCACATCATCGACGATGGCTGCGCTGAGGAAGATACACATCGTGGACTGCGAGCGGGCCAGCAGGTGGAGCTGCTCGCGCTCGGGCATCGGTGTCCGGCCTTCGCCACGAGTGAGAATAATGGTCTGCGTGCGCTCGGGGATGGTGAACTGAGAGCGCAGTTCGGCAGCGGCGGCGAGGAACGAGGAGATACCGGGCGTGATGTGATAATGCATACCATGAGCATCGAAGAACGCCATCTGTTCCTGAATGGCTCCGAAGATACAGGGGTCGCCCGTATGCAGACGAACTATGTACTTACCCTGGTCGTAGAACTGCTTCATCAGTTCACATTGTTCCTCAAGATTCATGTCGGCCGATGAGCGCACCACAGCGCCTGGTTTATGACATTCCGTCAGGGCTTTAGGTACAAGGCTGCCAGCATAGAGAATCAGGTCTGCCCGTTCCAACATCTTACGACCTCGCACAGAAACAAGGTCAGGATCACCCGGACCGGCACCCACAATCTCGATGTGGCCCTCACGCAGATACTTACGGTCAATGGCTACGGCAAGTGTGAAGTTCTTTCCCTTCACCTTCGGCAATAGCAGTTTCCCATGA
>Ga0247609_10004191_pt1 | contig 14428 bp, 22 predicted proteins | sample 172DNAGHGlowgp2_FD_193487 | JGI IMG/M metagenome (GOLD analysis project Ga0247609, IMG submission 193487) | Sheep rumen microbial communities from Palmerston North, Manawatu-Wanganui, New Zealand - 1728 DNA GHGlow gp2 | ecosystem: Host-associated > Mammals > Digestive system > Stomach > Rumen ...
GCTATAGTTCTTATCTATGATGGTATCTTCTATGAACTGCGCCAACTTAATATCTTTGCCTATCTTTAAATCCCCGCCTTTATCGCGTAGATGCTGTTGATATTTCTGCTCGGCAATATCGGGGCTGTATGACTTCTCCAAAATCCACGTACTACCATTGAGACGTTCGTATTCTCCGCGTTTCAATTCGTGATAAATCGTTCTGCGGTTCACTCTGAGTTTGTCGGCTATCTCCACGACTTTAAGACCCATCTTTAACCATTTTTCGATGCGCAAACGGTCAGTATAGGTCAGGTGTTTAAAGGTACGTGTCTTTGTGTCCGGCATACAACCTCTCCCTTCATAATCAGGTGATTATTATATCGACACAGTTTAACACAACCTTAACATCGTCTTTTCTCTTTTTTGCGCAGTATTTCAGCAATTTCTGCTCGGCTCTTTCGTACCGAAGTTCGTTCTTTAACGTGGGTTCTTCCTCGAATGTTGCCTCTGCCGCGATCAACTGCGATTTCAGTAACGCAAGTTTTATCTTGTCCATGTCTCTTACCTCAAAAACGGCGCACCCGGTTAAGAGTGCGCCTTGTCTTTTTAATATCTCCTGTAGCTGTCCATGCTCTCGCCGCCGCTGTTCTGCTCCATCATGCGACCGTCATCATAAGAATGACCGTCCTCAGATGAATATCTTCCACGGCTGTCGCGCCTAGCATAGCGTCCGCGTCCACGAGCGTATGAAGAACCATCGTCGTATCCGTATTCATAGCCGCCACGCATGGGGTACATCGGATAATGCTCGGAATAGCCGGATTCTTCGTCCATAGCTTCGTAGGTCGCGATACATTTAAGAGTATGGGAAATAGTCTCAGCCTGTGCGAGAGAACCCGCGCTCAGATCCTTATTCCCTATGCTCTCTAACTCACGTTCAAGCGAGTCCTTTAAGCGTCTGAATTTCTCCATTGTAGTCTCTCCTTTCAGGCTATTCTCGATACCGTCAGATTTGCGTTCTGAACGAGTATCGGGGGCGCGGGTGTTGTTGCCGGGGTAAGGCTCTCGGAAGTGTTCTCGACACTCACATTGAAGCAACACCCTTTAGGTACGTTGATAATTGCTGTGCTGGTTACGTTAAAGAAATTTTCCTGTGTGGGCGGGTCTGTTGCTGTCGCTGCCGGAGTGACGATTGCCCGACTCGTTAAGAGCGGTTCGCCATCCAGGGCGATTGCTACGCTGATAGGAGCGGGGGCCGTGCCGCCATCAGGAATTGAGATGTTTCCGTTGAAGATGACCCGATACCTTGCAAAGCAGTTATTCGTGATACCACGGAGAGTTACAATACCACTACCGTTTCTGTGGTAAACATAGCCTTTGTTACATCCGATAGTCGTATTCAGCGTTACGGGCTGATTCGGCTGCACGGTCTGTAAAGCATTATTCGTAAACTCTGCCATGCTTACACCCCCTTAGAAAGAGCCGCATCCGCACCCGCAACCCTGATTCTGGTTGCAAGTGAAGATAGGAGTTCTGCCGTAAACGGGAGTTGTGGGAACAGGGCAAGAGTTGAGACGGTTATAAAGCGCGTCTACCTCGTTTGCGAAGCCCTGTGAAATGAAGGCATTCTGTGCGGTCTGCGACTCACGGAGAGCAGCCATGTTGAGCTGATTCTGTAAGCCTACATTGTCGCGCTGTGCCTGGGCCAGCTGATTACGAACACCATCCAGCTCGAGCTGGCAAAGTTTATCAAGGATAGCCCTTGTGCCATTCGTCTGACTCTCTATGATATCCCTTGTGTTCTGCATTGACTGGGTACGATCAGCGCAGTTCTCCGTTGCTACGGTGTACTTCAAGTCGGCTGTAGCCGCCCTGTTGTCACAGCAGCACTGTGCAAGCTGTGCCTGAACGTTGTTAAAGCCCTGTGCGGTCGCTGTCTGTGCCGCAAAAGCCTGCTGCATATTCGCGATCTGACGCGCGTTTGCGCCCTGCTCAACACCGGCAAAGCCGTTCGCAAGAGACATCTGAACGTCTGAGCAACAGTTACAAAGCTGCGTGGACAGATTTCCGATGCCGTCACGGATGCTTGTAATGTTGCCATTCAGCATCTGATTCTGGAAACCATCGGAAGTAAGGTTCGCCTGATTCATCCACGGATAAAGGACGTTTCCGCCGCCATAGCCGTAACCACCGTTACCGCCAAAGCCGCCATTATTGCCCCATCCGAGTAAGAGCAAGAGAATTATCCAAGCCCAACTGTCGCCACCGAATCCGTTTCCGAATCCACCATTACCACCGCCGTAAGCGGGGGCTACAGGCATGAAAAATCCATTTCCGTTGCTGTTTTCTTCAAGTGCCATTTTTGTTACCTCCTGTATTTTTTTTAGGTCAGCGGCTATCCACGCGTAGATAGTCGGTATATAAAGGTTGCGCTACCTTTACTTCAATTTTTACTCGGTTTTAACTCGGTTTTAACTCGGTTTTAACTCGTTTTTAACTCGGTTATTTCATAAGCTGTTTCCGCAGCTGCATAGCATTATTTATTTGCTCCTGAGATACTTGCCCTGAGTTGAGCAGATATTGAAGAATGTCCTGCGGATTGGTAGACATATTCTGCGGAAAATTAAACTTCTGTGAAAGCATTTTGATCGGATTCTGCCGAATCTGACTTACAAGGTTCATAAGCTCATTTACGTTATTCATCATCGGGGTCTACCTCCCGTAAGATTTTTTTCTTTGTACGTTCCTTGAGCATGGCAATATCCTTCTTGATTGCCGCTATATCGCCCTCAAATGGCTGTAAATCGGTTTTAAGGACGTAGGCAGATAAATCTACCTCTTTTTCTTTGGGACGGCTTTCTGTGGCTTCTGACGCTTCTGCGGCGGTTTCATCCTTTACAAGCCTGTACCGTTCAAAAATAGGACGATCAAGAGGATTATTCCCCATCGTCTTTGTGTAATATGTGTGGGGCTTTGATTCGTCACGGAATGTCAGGCTTTTGCCAAGCCCAACAGGATACATCCGGGCTTCTTCTTCGTTTGCGACGCCGATAAAGCCATTCTGGTTATCGCTCTGCTGATAATTCTGTTGATAATTCTGATAGGGCTGATAGTTTTGACTCGGCTGATTGCCGTAGTTCTGCTGTTGCTGATAGCCGTAAGAATTGGGGTAATAAGGGTAATTGTAATTCATGTTCGCGCCTCCCAATAAAACTGCGGTACTTCCATAAGAGAATCCCACGCGTCGTATGCATTACCGTCAATGATGCCGATTGCGTGTGTTCCAGTTCCGACTACATAGATTCCTTTGGGGTGATCGTTACAAAAATCGCGGACTGAATAGCAATCAGGGCAAGTATCGGGTAATGAACGCCGGACAAATCCTGAGTCTCTTAAATATGCTCCCCAGACTTCATTTGCATGAGGAAGATTTTTAAAGAGTCGGCCATAGTAAACCAATATGTCATAGGCTTCATCCCATGTAATGCCCTCTACTGCACAAATCGCTCGGATAACACAATCACCAATGCGTTTTCCAAGTGGATTTGGGTTAAATTCTATCCACATGATTCTTTTTCCTCCGCTATTTTGAGCATAAGAAAAAGACCTCATGTGAACGAGGTCTTATGGGTATCTCTTTAGTATCATTTTAGTTTGTTGAAAACCGTCTTGTATCCCTTGTAAACGATTCGCTTGATCTGTGGCACCGACATATCAAACTCTTCGGCTAATGGTTCAAAACATATACCATCAATCAGCCTACGTTTGAGGATGGCCCGGTCACGCTCTGAATGAATATGTTCGTCAATGACAGCCGCAATCTGGGAATTAGTATATTCAATCATCTTTTTTTCTTGTGTCCGTTCTTAACACGCCCTGTACCATGACACATATTACAAGTGATATATCCACTACTCCCGCCTGTCTTGCGAACACGCTTCTTAATCGTCATTTTCACTCTTTGTCTTGTTGCCATAGTCACCACCTACAATATAATTTCTACCATACCCATCTGCTTCTTGTTCAGCTTCTATCTCGGTTACAACATCGGTAAATTGACTCTCATAATAAATCCATCCGGCATTAGAACCGATAAGCAGAACAATAAGCAGAATGCAAAGACACCATAACCTACGATTACTCTTGTCTGCCACCATAAGCGCATCTTCGTAAGCAATATAGGGGATATCTTTCTTTTCGTCGTTCATCATTTCTCCAATCTTGTCACGCGTCTCTCCACGTCTTTTAATTCGGTCTCCATCGTGGGAATACGCTCGGCAAAGTTATTGTGCTTACGCACTTCTTCGGTCAAGTGCTTGATTTCGTTCTGGGTAACTTCTTGAGCCGTCGCTAACTGTATCTCGATCTTTTTGTTGGCTGCCGCATTCGAGAAGATAATCCCAATAAGACCAAACAGACTTGTTATTCCTGCCGCGATAATACCTTCCATATCACTTTACCTCTCATTCCCATAATTTCGCCCAGGTCTTTTGACCTACCACTCCGAGCCGCTTGATGTTCAGTTCCTCGTGTGCAACTTGGAAATTTATGACCGCGTCCTCTGTCTTTCTCCCGTAATACCCGTCCACCACACCGGGATTATAGCCTTTGAGAACTAACCGCTCCTGACATTGTTCAACATCCTTGCCGTACATCAGGTCATTCTCGATGTAGCGCAGTTCGCGGGTAAGAACGGGGATTTCATCAGAGAACCAATCGAGCCGCCCGCCGATGATGAAGTTGGCGGCATCGCTCAACTTCCTTTTGACTACACCATAATCACGACCTCTGGATTCGATGATATATCCATCACCGATATATACAGCCATGTGCGAAGCAGACGAAACCTTTTTCTTTTTCTTTTCGTCATATTTCAATTTTGCATTGAAAACAAAATCGGCGGGCTGTAGGTCTTTTAAGGGAACTTCTTCGGCGGCTTCTTGGAACGTCCGACAATTATAATCGGCAGTAGGTTTTATCACTCCTGTTTCACGTAATCCGTGAACTGCCAAGCCGCTACAATCTTCTGCCGAAGCCTTACTCATATCAAAGCCTTGCTCATAGCACTTGCCAATAAAAGCTAGATCCCTGCGGGTGTCGCTATTCCATAAGGGTTTACCCTTGCTATCTCGTCGCGCGTAGGTTTCTTCCATCTTATGGATCTTCTCGATGGTAAGTTTTTCTACTAACTCGCCATTGCCGGTACCGATATAGACAGAATGGTTTTCATAATCCGCTATAACGGCATCGCAAAACTCTTGTCTGGTAGCCATATAATCACCCCTCTACTTCGGGCAGACCCGCAAGGCTTGTTAAGAGGGACAGAATACCCGCAAGGCATGATGCTGAAAGCACAGCAAGCCAATTTACCTCAGACATTACGGCAGCTGTACCGATTGTAGCGATCGCGGTCTGCGCCACGGTCTTGATAGCCCTGATTCCTGCGGCTTTCCACCATGATTTACTTGATAAATTCTTTGCCATAATTATCTCTCCTTTATCAAAATATTGGTGTTTTTTCCGTGTTATCGCTTCACGGTTATAGCATTACTGGGGTTCTTGTATCGTCGAACATTTTACATCACCCCTTTTTATATCCTCGGTGCTATTCCATCACGAACACACTCATCGTGATAATGCTTTGCTTCCAACGGTCTAATGATAAAATGATTTACCAATATGCCTATAATAATACCTATAATTCCATACATATTTTCATAATCGGGTTTTAACGTGGTTATCCCGCACCACATCCATAAGGGGAACAGAAGTTAGTCTGTGTAAGGCTCTCCTACAAATTCCTCGTATTCCTCTGTAGTGATAAGACCGTTTACCACGTCTGCTTTAAAAAGCACCTTAACCTGTGCTTTCCACGTCTGAGGAACTTCCTCAAATGTACGAGTGCCTGCGAGTATTCTGTTGTGCCAAATCTTTGCCATAATATTATGCCTCCTTTGATTTTAATATTGATAACTCACATAATGCTTCTTCTATATCAGCAAGCCGCTGATTATAGCTTTCATCGAGGTCGCAGAGAGCTTCTTCTGATTCCTCTGCTGACGTTGCAACAATGGCGATATCTTCCGTGTTGACTTTTACCTGCTCCTCAATCGGAAGCGGAGGCTCCTGCCAGTCGGGATTAAGGACAAACTTGCCGTCGATGAAGAAGTACTTACCCTCTACATAGTCTTCAGGCTTGTCGGCAGGGTCAAACTCGACTACCTCGAAATCGTTGTCGATAGCATAGAGCATGATGTTGCCGTCAGCATCGTACATGCCCCACTTGTCTACGTCAGGTTCATACTCGTCGAGCTTTCCGAAGCGGATATCATTAGCTTCGAAGAGTAAGAAATTATCTGTTGTTTTGAGTGCTTTCATGTGAATGTCTCCTTTTAGTTATTGTCGTAGTCAAATAATTCAACGTCATCCTCATTGGATGTAACGTATAGATAACAACGAGTGTCTGACGATAACGCAGAAAATGCCGTATATGTATTGTTTATCCTATAACAAAAAACGGCGATTGAACTACTGTCGTGGTTCTCGTTAATCTTATACGGACGAATAATTTTGTCACCTATCTTGTATAAGACGGCACTGCCGCTTTGCTCAGAAGACCCCGTTTCTTTAACCCATGACGTGTTCCATGCTGCCATTAGATTCGTAAACTGACTAAAATCTGCGTTCTTCAATGCTGGGCGGTACCATATCTTCGCTGCTGCATCAATATATAGTTTTCCATCACTTATGATACAAGAGCAAATATTATTTGACGCTGAACCAATTGACACACCGCCAGATGAGGCGGTATTTGTAGCTAAATTATACCCATATATCACTACGCTGCCATCCGAATATGCGCCTATTGCGTATAGTATTTCATTGTCCTTATCAATGGCAAATGAACCGGCAAATTCGCCGTTAATTAAACGTACTATTTGAGTAGACACACAATTACCGCTATTTGAAGATAGTGAAGCGAATGGAACATATTTAATCATGTTACTTCCCCAAAGAGCTGTAGGACTAACATGTGGTGTAAAGAACAGTTTCCCATCATAGATTTGAAATCGCCCCAATTTACTATTACCACCGTGCCATGCTTTCCAAGAAGATAATGTTCCCCAATTTATACCATCCGATGAACGAATATATAATTCATTGTTATTGCTATTAGTAAAGAATCCATATATATATCCACCGTATTTTATCAAAACACAACCATCATTATCATTGGATGAACTGCCGCTAGTATTTTTTGCAAACGTATATGTTCCACCTAAAGATGTCGTATAGTAGATGCCCTTATAAGCCCTGTAGTTAGAGGATGTGGCGGTCTTAATCATTCCATATGTTATATATCGGTTGTTAAATTTTGTTATCTCGCTTCCATATATAGACCAACCGCCCAGTCCAACATTTGGTGAATGTGTAGTCCCCGCATCGTACTTGTCTTTTGCAATATATTGGGTAAATGTAAACGAACCATAAGTGCCGCTTACCTTTTGCCCAACTGCCAAAAACGAACTCTCACCACTCCACCACAACCTCGCCTTACCGCCGACGCCGATATAAGCCTTCTTGACTTTTCTCGCAACTCCACCTACACCGATGTACATCTTTTTGACTTTTTTGGCGACACTACTAACGCCTATATATGCGCCTTTTGCCATAATGTCACCTCCTTATTCGTATACAAGTGCTATCGTACCGTTCGTGAGTGCCGTTGTACCCGCTGTTAAGTCCGTTGTAGTGGCATAGATTGCTCTTGCCATCGCCGTAGTGTAGTTTGTATCAGCCGAATTAACTGCACTTGCTCTGTTATTGTAATTCTGCATACCATACAGAACGGAATTCATTGTAGCGAGATTCGTACTTCCTGCAGGCGCTGTTGCTTTCGATGTATTATTTGTAATAGCTCTAGTCTGAACAGCACCTGTTCCATTACCGATAAGGGCTGCACCACTTGCGAGAGTAGTTGCACCTGTACCGCCTTTACTTACAGGTAAAGTGCCTGTGTGAACATCACCCATTGCAATACCACTGTCTTTCAAATTGCCATCAGCGTCCAATGCCGCCAGATGCCCATTTGTGGCATTTGTTACTTTATCAGCCTTGCCGGAAATATCAGTAGTAGGAATGTCAGCGTTCTCCCATTTCTGCGTGGTCGAATTAAATGTGGGAACCTGACCGTTTCGAGGATTATCAGCATCGACATCCTCAAGTCCTGCAAAGGTACTGCTCACAGCCGCCTGTGCCTGGTCTTTCCAATACTTTGCGTTGTTATGATATGTCGGGTCTGTAGGGTCTACATCCACACCGCCGCGCTGACCGACTGCCCACGCTTCGGAATCTTCTGCGCTGTCTGCCGCGTCACTAGCTGAACCACTTGCCGCTGTTGCCGCCGCACTTGCCACTTGCGCCTGTGCGGTTACGTCTGCGAGGTAGTTGGGCTGTAGCTTGTTAGCCGTAATCGAGCCATCTACAATATCAGCTACCACCGTGAAATTATTGCCATTCTGCGTAACCGTCCATCCGATTGTAGAACTGTTTGTGAACGAGTACGTTTTAAGAATAGCAGACACATCCGCGGTGTATGTTGTTCCGTCCTCAGTAATCATGGTAATCACACCATCTTCACTCAGGCGGAATGACACAGGAATCTTCTCAACATTCAGATCGAATGTAGCTGTCGTACCATTCTTCCAAGTAAACGTAAACACACCCGTTGCCGTGTTATAGGTTACGCCCGAAAGTGCGGTCAGCAAATCGCTCTGATTCGCCTTTGACGTATCCATAGCCACCACGCGATCATCAATAGTGTCGATACACCCGTCCATGTAGTTGAGGTTGGTTTCGTTGATAGCGGGTGTGGTATCGTTGCGCCAGCCTATGTTGGTATGACACTTATTCATCCGGCTTTACCTCGCTTTCTTCCTTTTGTTTCTCAAATTCCTTCAATATCTCTAGGGCTTTTGCTTTTACATCGACCCAACGCGTGAGTGCCTTGCCGATGTAATTACCCTCTGCGTCTGTATACATTTCCGTGACAGGGATTGAATCAATCCGCTTTATCACTTCCTCTATCGTCATTCCCGCTCTCCCGCTCGGCTAATCGTCTTTTCTTCTCTGCCTGGTACGCGTCCTCTACGTCTCTTACCACTTTCAGGACGACATATCGCTTCGCTTCGAACGGGAGCGGTGTTTCGTTGATAAGATTGATTAAAGCATTTTCAAAATCTTCCATCATACCTGATTCTCCACTAATACATAATCACCCGCCGCAAGGGAACTGTAGGCTTTCCACTTCACATCCCTACCCTTGATGCGGATATCATTTGACGAACCATTACCGATGTTTACCGAGCCGTTCAGCACGATGTTGTATGCGGACGAGCCGTAATCAATATTGATTCGCGAGTTGCCTGAACTGTTCTGGATCTGCTCTACTTTAAGGGTGGTCGGTATCGGAATCTGACTATTTTCCGTAAGAACGTTAAAGCCGTTGAATGTAAAACTTGTACCCGACACGGCTACTGCTCCGCTAGAGCCGATAGAACCATTACTCTGTAATGAAAGATGCCCGCCACTACCGCCTAAATAGAGCTGCGACTTATGCGTTACCGAATCCGTGTAGAGCCAAACGAAGTTTGTACTACCATATCCCGGCTCTCGCAAATAGATATTCTGCGCATACGCATCTATCATATTTGTGCCGCTACTAACATCGGTGAGTGCAAAACCGCTAGATGCCATAGCCGCATATTGCGAGCTGTACTGATCGTATGCGAGAATCGATGTACCCGCCTTTAGGGTAGCACCCTCGATTATTCCGCTAAACTTTGCGTTCCCACTTGCGTCAAGTTTAAAATTCGTGGTATCCACCACAAGCGAACCCGTACTCTCGCAAGTGATTCTGTTCGAAGAAATCCGAACACTACTTGAATCAAGTTTTGAGTTAAGATCGGTTAAGATAGTCTCTTTGCTGACTTTTGCCCCTATTTCCTCTGCGGTCACGTATGCGTATGAACCTTGCACCGTATCGTCAAGCTGTTCATCCACATACACCTTCACTCCGTCAACGTCTTTTTCTATCTTCGTGGTTTTGTTGGCTAACTGCTTAAACTGACTTGCTACGCTGTTAAGCTGTTCGTTGTAATACTGTTCCCCGTTAGCCGAATAGGTATCGCGTAATGCCTGAATGCCGGATAACTTTCGCTCCAGTATATACGTTACGATACCGCGATACGTGGTACTGATTCTGATACCGTCTCCGACTTCGTGAAGTGGGTTTCCGACAGCATTTACGGTACACGGCTTGTAGTAGCGGTTTCTCATGTTTGAAAGCGCGTTATTTGCCGCTGTCGTAAGCTGTGTCGCATTATAGCCGTACACAAGGAAATTGCCCGTTATGACGTAGACATTTTCATTTGTGCCGACTGTAACACCCACATCCGCATCATCCGTCCTGATCGTCAAGCCCGTGATGCTCTCCGAGTTCCAATCTTCAAAACTAGGTGTACCGATATAATGTGCTTTCGATATCGGGTCAACATCATGGTTCACGTCTTGCGGGTAAAGGTCATTCGCGGGATAGAGTGTATCTGACGGGAACAAGCCTGCATCGAGGTTTTCCGACAGCACTACATATTTGAACTTACCCTCATTGCTTATCTGTCCGAAACAGCCTTCCAGTTCACATATCGCCTTGATTACGTCTGCGCCGCTCAACGTCTCGGGTTCAATCGTCCTCTTGATAACAAGGTTGTCATTCGGCAGGCTGATTGTCTCCTGTGTCAGACCGAAATAAGCCGTAAGAGCAAATCGCATCTGACCGAGGGTAACTGTACTATTGCTATCCGGCAATAAACTGTTGTACCATCCGGCTACATCTGCGTTCAGTATGTCATAGAGCGCGTCATAAGCCGTTATTTGCCGCTTTGTGCGGTCAGCCGATAGTTTATCTTCTTCCACCTTGTAAACGCCGATTTGAAGCATTTTAGACGCGTCAGAATCGGGTATCAGATAAACCTTTAAGGTCTTACCCTTTAAGGTGGGAATATTATCGTGTATAACGAACGATACCGAGCTGCTTTCACAGCTGCCGAACGTCAACTGACTAGCCGAATTTAAACTCTGGTTCAGCTCAAATGCCTCGGACTCCAACAGCTCATTCGTGATCGTAACTGTCGCACCTGTCACGGTGTAATTCATTCCGTTTACCGTAACTGTTCCGTCCGTTATCAGTAAGTCTTTCTGTGCCGCAAATGCGGGATTGTCATAATTGTAAGGAATCAAACCCTTTCACCCCCCTTACATTGCTAAATCAGATGCGTAGCCGATAAATGCGATTCTTATAGGGTCATACCTCAACTGGTTATTATCGGCATAGCGTATTGTTATCGGGATATCAGGAACATAGCAGTAATCCTCTTTGTATTCCCCTAGTTCAGCTATCCACGCCTTAACCAAACAAGTCTTTGCCTGTTTGCCGTTCCACAAGGTTGTAGTGCCTAGATACTGTGATTGAATGTTTGACATTAAATCGCGGAAATCCGTTTCACTTATATCCGGCGTTTCAAACTCAACCTTCATCGGGTGTCTTAACTGAACCGAATCCCTGTGAGCCGTGGAATTAGCGTCTCGGTAGCTGTCAACGTCTGTGGTACTCCATAGCCCCTGAAATGTATCATATTTGATGTATTTAAGGGGGATAGTATATGTACCCACCTTAATCAGATAACCTTGATAAGCCATATCTCTATCCCCCTATTCTTTAGGCAAAAGCACTTTGCCCCGTTCTCTTTGTGTATGCACTCGACTTCTTCTTCATGGCTATGAACAAGTCCTCCGTTGTGGCGGGTTCAAATCCCGCAAGACCGTTGCCGCCGTTCTCCTGTAACGCTCTGCTCATTCCCATGTACGCCGCTTTGTAGATTGCATCCGTCATCTGCCCGGTATTTGCTACAGCAGAAGTATTACCCATTGAACCGATAAACTCAGGTCCTGCTTCGCCCGCGTAGAAGAGTGAACCAGGCTTGTTGATACCACCCATAGCGTTAAGACGCGCCACAGTATTAGATGCCTTGTTTCCACCACCAAATGGAATATTTACATTAACAGTAATCTCTGACGGCTCATATCCGGGTAAATAATGCTTTGTCGTGTATTCGGACGGTCCACTAACGTAAACATTCTTGCCAGTACCCGTAATGTTCTTTGTGCGTGTCTGCCCTTCTGTAGTATCGCCAAACTTATAGCTTGTGCCACCATGCAGCTTACCGCTCAAACTCGATTCCAACGTAGAAGTAAAATCCTCTTGCAATCCGGCTATCTTGCCATCGCCGTTAACATCCCATCCAAGAGTTTTTTCAAGCCAATTCACGGCTTTGTTGATAGTACCCTTAACGTTACTGTTCCACCATTGCTGGATCTTTATCCATGCGTTTTTCAACCCGGTCAGAATACTATCCCAATTAAAGGATATTGTAGTCGCAGTTAAGAACCCGCCCCCTACAAGCAGTCCTAAACCTAATCCTATATGCCCTGTAAATAGCAACAACGCGCCAACAGCCATACTACCAATTCCAGTCAGCGCAAAGAATGGTGCAAATTTCTGGAATGCTCCGCGAATCTCGGAAGAAATTGAATCCCAATTCAACGTAGCTGCCGTTGCAAGACCTACAGCACCCGCCGCCATAAGCGGGATACCTAATTTGAGAGAAACACCGCTGAACGCCAGAACTGCACCGATTGCCAACTCTGCGCCACTTAAAATAGTAATCAATCTTGCGGTTTTCTCTTTGACGTTCTTGTTCGTCTTGTTCCAATTCAGCTTTTTGGCTGAATATCCGGCAACGCTTGCGCCACCTATCATCATTCCGATACCCAGACCAACGTTCGCACCACTGAATGCCAATACTGCACCGACACCGAACGCGGCACCACCGAGTATAAGACCGATGCTTGCCAATGAATCACTTACAGAACCATTGAGTGCATCCCAATGCTCCGTGATGGCTTTAAGACCGATATATGTTCCTCCCGCTAACATTGCTAATCCGAGCGGAATGTTCGCCCCGCTGAATGTCAGGACCGCGCCCAAACCAATAAGCGCACCGCCGACAAACAGTTCAATCTCTGCGATCGAACCTTTTATTTTCTCTTTTAATGCGCCCCATTGTTCGCCAACTTTCAGGAGCTTATCATTTACCGACACTTCTTTGTATAAGGTCGAATAATCGGTTTCGTCACTCTTTCCACTTGTCTGAGTGGTAAGGTTGTTCAATTCGTCCAGACCGAGTAACTGCTGTTTATACTTCTTTACTGCATCCGTAGCATCTCCCCATGTGGTAGCTACGAGCTGCGCCTGTAAGTATGTCTTTTCACCGTTGAGAGCTGCAAACAGTTCGGTAAGGCGCTCTCCGATGCTTCTTACTTTTTCAATCAGCCATTCAAGGGCCGGTTGTATGAACTGTTTAAACTCTCCATACAACGCGCCTAACTGATTTTTCATCTGTGCTGTTTTTGACGCAGCGCGGTCAAGTGTATCCGCAAGACGCTTGAAGGTCTCACTCTGCTGACTGTAGCCGTAAGCATTCTTTAAGCCTTCAGAAAACGCTTCACCTATTGCTTTGAGTGCTGAACGGATAGCCCTGTAGAACGCGATTCGACCAATCGCCTTGAACAATTTTCCGAACCCAAACGTTACAGTTCCGAGTTTCTTTCGCACACGGCCTAACTCCTGATCTATCTCGTACCAAGCCCTGGATACGCGCTTCATATTTACAACAGCTGAGCCGCCCGAGACATCTTCCATGCGGTCCTTTACAACCATACTGTTAGAACCTTTAGAGCCGTTAGCCGCTCCGATAGCACGTTGTGCGTCTTTAACTGCGCTTGTAATGCTTGACCCACGACTTACACCTTTTACCCTTGCCGTCGCATTAGCAAATCTAAACAGTTCGGTGGAGAGTCTATTGAGGTTCTTTAATCCGCTACCGTCTATACCGCGTAAAGCATTATTCAGGTCTCCGATGCTCTTTGACAGCTTTTGAGTAACCGTTATCCCGTCTTTCTTCGTTCCGGCGAGTGCGGTTTTTACGTTCTTTAAGGACGTGGCAAGACGATTCAACGCATCAGCCGCGTTTTGAGCATTCGCTTTTATTTTGACTTCTAACGTATCTATCTCTGCCATAACTCACCTCAATGCTGTCCTCGTTCTACCCACGCAAGGGTACGTTGCTTATTGCGTTCCTTTGCGGCTATCTGCTCACGCTCTGTAAAAGGTATAGGCTCCTGCGGATATTCACTAGGCTTATTACCCTTACCGCCGCTCAATCCGTAGCCGAAGCCTTCCATAACCGCCCGAAAAGCCCTGAAATTGTAAAGGCCTTGCGCCCACATTTCCTGATTGTGCTGCTCGGCTTTTATTGCGTGAGCTTCG
>Ga0247609_10004192_pt1 | contig 14427 bp, 1 predicted proteins | sample 172DNAGHGlowgp2_FD_193487 | JGI IMG/M metagenome (GOLD analysis project Ga0247609, IMG submission 193487) | Sheep rumen microbial communities from Palmerston North, Manawatu-Wanganui, New Zealand - 1728 DNA GHGlow gp2 | ecosystem: Host-associated > Mammals > Digestive system > Stomach > Rumen ...
CAAAGATTAAGAAATAATTATTTTTAAAAGATTAAAAATTATTTTAATTATTTATTTTTATTTAAATCATGGAAGATAAAAAGAGTGAGCAAGAGGTTCTTAATGATCAAGCTTTTATCTATTTCATTGAAGTTCACGACAAAGATAGAAATTTTGAGTCTAACTTGACTAATAATTCTGGAATAAAATCTTCAGAAATTGAAATTTTGGAACAAAAAGAAATTTCAGCTCAAGATCAATTCACTTATCTTTATAAAGTTCATAGAATTAAGCTTATAAAAGAAAGTCCAGAATTTAAAATATCTGTTCAATTCAGAGAAGAAGGAGGAAATGATAATATTTACGAAAGAATAATTGAAAAAAATGAAATAATAAAAGATACATCTAGCATATTTTTATATAATTTTCAGCCCATTGATGCAAATCAAAATAATTGCTTTTCCCAAAACTCTTCAAATGAATACCCATTGAGTTATTTTGATCAATTTAAAATATATTTAAATATTTTAAAAGAAGAAATTAAAATCGATAGAAACTCAAAAGAATTTCAAGATTTTATAAAATATATAATGAAAGTTTTAAATCAAATTGAATATGAATTTAATTTTTATATGTCAGTATTTGCAGAATGCTTTGACACAGAAATTATAAGTGAATTTTTGAAAACATTCAATACTCAAAAAATATTAAATTTTGGTGAATCTAGTAATGAAGATTTAAACAATTTTAAAGATATTATAAATAAGATTACTCAAGATCAAAGTATAGTTCTAAAGAAAATAAATCCTGATGAAATATATTCAGCAAAAACAACTTTAGATACTATTATTTTAATTTTTAATTTAAAATTTCAAAAGGAACAATTGAAATTAATAGAATGGGATAAAGAAATTATTCATCTTATTTTTTCCAAATATTATCATTTAGTACAATTATTTGATTTTAATGCTATTAAAGATATATTATTATTAACAGATGATTGCTTTTCAATAATTTTTATATTAGATAGAACTAAAGAATATTTATTAATTAAATTTAATGCTCTTCGTCAAGAAATCAAAGAATTAAAAGGAGAAAAAAAGACTAAAGAAAAGAAAAGTAAAAAGGAAAAAGATTTGATTATTCAAGTAGATGATTATGTATCTTTTAAAGACGAAGAAGAAGATTTAGATAAAATATTAGTCCAAATTGAAAGTTTAGTAGAGTTTCAAAAAGAAAAAAAAGTGCAATTTATTTCTTTTTCATCTAATTTTTTCCAGGTCATGAGTAGGATAATAAATGAAAAAAATATTGATCAACTTCTTCGCTTAAAGCAGACTCTTAAATCTGTAAAACACTTTGAATCTTCATCTAAATATAATAAAATTGATGTTGATAAAATAGTAAATAAAATTGTAAATAATTCTCTTTTCCAAAAAAATTTTGAATTTTTAAAAAAAAAAGGTGCAAATTTAATGAATTATTTAAATAAAAATGATAAGTATTTAGATGGATATGCCATAGAATTAATAAGAAAGAATGAAGAAGATGTAGAATTTTTGGAAAATAGGAAAAAAGAAAAAAGAAAGCACGATCCAAATTTTATAAAAGAGGCTTGCTCAATTGTTACATCTCTTGATCAATTTAATATGTTAATTGAAGTGTTATGCAAAGGAAAGGAAAATAAAGATTTTATAAAAAGTGCTTTATTATATATTCATAAAACTTTTTTCACTGTATGTAAAGCGTATTCAAATGAACAATTAATGAATTATTTAGATTTAATTTCATTATTAATCTATATATCTGACAGAAGTTTAGAAGAAAAAAAAGTTGAACTTTTTTTGGTAGAATTAGAACAAAGTTTAAGTAAAGATTTCATTACAAATTTATATATAAATGTTTTAAATAAATATCAAAAGTTAAACAATAATATTAAGGCAAAAATTAATAAATTCTTAGAAAAATTAGAGCCTAACTTAATTGCAATTGTAATCAAAGATTTGAATGAGAATAATTCAGATTTCATAAAAAAAAAATTAAAAAAATATATTATAAAGGAAGAAGAATTTTTTTATTTGGAAGACTCATCTTCAATAAAGATTTTAAGATCATTAATATCTAATGGTGTTATACCAAAAAAGGATTCATCTAATATTTTTTTAAAAGACACTTATGATGTAATAATATCTATAGAAAATATCTTAAAAAATAATGATTATACTTATACAAATATATGTAAATTTTTCCTAGAAGAAAATAAACAAATATTTTCTGAAAGAATTTCTTGGTTATATCTAATAGATAATCAGGAAATGATAATATATGATAATAATAAATCTTTTGTAACTATTAGAAAATCATTAGAAAGTAAATATAAAGAAATAAAAAATTATATTGATTCATTAAATTTATATCGCCTTTATTTATCACATTTTATTATTGAACAATATCAAAATGAATTGGAAGAAATATGTTCAATGATTTTTCATTTTGAAAATACTAAAATAAATAAATTAAGTAAAGAAGATATATCAAAGTTTGATAAATATGAGAAAGAATTTGGTAAAAAAGCAAAAGAAAGAATAAAATATACAGAAAGTTTTTTATTCATGCATATTAAAAATAAAGAAATTAAATCAAATAAAGATGATGAAATAATAATAAAAGAAGCAATAAAAAAATTTGATCAGGCTGAAGAAATATTTAAAAAAAATGGTTTTGATACTATAAATAAAAATTTACTTTCAATATATGTAGAGTATTTTACTAATAAAAATGAGGAAGAAATTATTGAAGAATTAACAATTGTAATGAATATATTAAATATTAAAGATCCAGAAATATCAATTGATGAAATTGCTAAAACTTTCAGTTTATTTTGTAAAAGGGATAATGTTAGAAAAGTTGCTGAAGCAGTAAAAAATTTTATAGACCAAACAGAAGTTATACAAAGGGAATATACAGGAACTATTAAAAGTATAATTGAATTCAAGGAAAATATATTTAATAAAGAATTTCTTATAATGAGTATTGAAATTCTTGAAGCATTAGGTCTAGATCTAGATAATGAAGACAATTATTTCATTAATATTCTCCTTCTTCTTAATCAAAAACCAGAGGTTATCAAATTTCTTTTAGGAAAAACTGTAGAGGAATGTGGATTATTATATGATACTTTGGATAATAATGATTTCCTCAAAATATCTGATATAATTGATCTTGAAAAATGTGTTGAATATATGAATTCTTTAGGGAATAAAGATGAATTTAAGCAAATGAAAGATTATGAATTAATTGAAAAAGCTAAATTATCTAATTTAATGTGTAAAAATTTACAAATAAATTTCAAAAATTTCATTGAGCATTTTGATGATATTAAAGAAATTATTAAAGAAAAATTTGATAAATCTGAAGCAAGCAGACAAAGAATTAATAATATTACCAAAAATTCACATTTTCGTTTATCAACCATTGAAAAAGAAAAATTTTTCGAAGGACATTATTTTGTTAAAGATGGAGAAACAATGAATGAAAAAATTATTAATTTAAATGAATTACAAGAATTAAGGGATAGAGCTATTTTAACAATAAATCCATCAGGAGATACTAATGAAAATATGCAATTTATTGATTTAGTTTCAGAGACTTTAAAAATATATAATCTATTAAATGAAATTTATAATTGTGGATATGCAAAAGTAATTACTATATCAATTTATACAAATGAAATGACAACAACAAAACCAACAAAATTTATTAGAAGTTTTGAAATAACTTCACCTGAGAATTATATTGGCAAATATAAAAAAGTAGAACAAATATTATCAATATTAAAGAATATACTAAATAAATTGAAGTCTAATTATAAATTAGGTTACCAAAAAAACAAATTTTTAAGGTTTATTTATGGAAGGCAATTCAATATTATATATGATTATTTAAATAATAATAATATTAATAATATATCTCCTTTTTTAAAATATATCACTAATAATGAATTGAAAAATACTAAAATTATTTACAAATTGAATGAAGATAATAATAAAGATGAATTTCAAAATATAGTTGACAATTGCAATAATTTTATAAAAAAGGCTTTAGATGATAATAAATTATCTTTGGATGCAATTTATAATAAAACTTTAATAAAAAAAAATTTAAAATCAGACACTGAGGAATACAAAGGATTTTATGTATATTCATGTACCAAAGAAGAAAAAGAAATAATTCAATTAAATATTTTTTTAACAGGAAATGTTCCAATTGCTCAAAATATTTTATTATGTAATAAAAATACTTCAAATGAAGAAATAACAGCCTTTTTATATAGAGCAATATTATGTGAATTTAATTCTTGCTTTATTATAGGAGGAATTGAATCCTTACAATTCGAAATAAAAATTTATTTTATTGAAATTTTAAATCAAATTTTATATGAAAATAAAGGGAAATTGGAATCTTGTTTGATCATTTTCAGTAGTGAAAAAAGTTCTGATATATATAAAAGTTTAGATTCAATTAAATATAAAAAAACTTTTAATTCATCAATAGAAAAAAATTTAGAAAAAATAAAATTAGATAAAATAGATAGAATTTCAATCTTTACTTCTGATAAAGCAGGTATTGGAAAATCAACTAAAATTCATAATATCATCAAAGAAAAGAAAAAAGAATATAAGCATTTCCCTTTAGGAGGAGTATTTACAAGGAATGATATTTTAAAAAGATTAAAAGACTTAAAATTAGCCAAAAATTCTATAATTCATTTAGATTTATATGATACTGATTGCATTGATTTAATGATGGAATTTTTATTTTGGATATTAATTGCAAAATTGTATAAAGTAAAAGAAGATATTTTTTTCTTATTAGAAGATACTGAAATTTATATAGAAATACCTAATGGATTTATTAATTTTTTAGGAAAATTTCCTATTTTAGATTTAATTCCACAAAAGCCTGAAAATAAGTTATCAATTAATAAATTAGAACCTTTAATTGTTCCTAAAGAAATAGATTCTAATGTACAAATAGTATCAAATTATTTAAAACTATTGAAAGATAATGAAATTGATAAATATGATTTAAATATTAATGGTATTACTACAGATTTTATTAAACTATCTAACAGGAATTATAAAGAAGCTAAAGTGCTCTCACAAAAAGAATGTCAAGAATTAATATTTGAAAAATTTATAGAGACTAATAAAGATAATAAATATTTTAATTATTATCAAATTCAAACATTCATTGATGTTTTAGCTGATGAATTTATAAAATTCAATCATAGTTTCTATATTAGTACTCAAATTTTACGTGAAAAACACTTAAGATCTTCAATTATTGAAGGATTTATAAAATTCTCAAATTATTTTACTCAAGGCGCTTTTTCAAAATTAATAAATGAACAAAAAAGCACACATAAAATACTTTTTGGCAAATATGATGAAAAGGAAGATAACAAAAATGGAATTAATAATTTAGCTAATGATAAGCATCTTGTCGTTTCCTTTGATAAAATTGAGCAATCGTTAATATTTTTTCATGAGGGTGAAAGTCCACTTTTTTCTTATATAACAAATAAAAAGCCAGATGATATAGAATATCAAAGATTTTTATCTTTTTTTAATAGTCAAGATTCCACAAAAATTGAAAAATTCCCTGATTATAAAGATAAGAAATTTAATTTTCTTCCAGAATTAAAAGATATTTTAGGAATTAATAATCCTTTAACAATTAAAGAAAAAACACAAGATCAGATACAAAATAAAATAAAATCCCTTGAAGAAATTACATATAATTATGCTTTTACTTCAGATAATTTTATTAAAATAATATTAATTCTTCTTCGTTTAAGAGCAAATATTCCAGTTATAATGATGGGAGAAACTGGATGTGGTAAAACAGCACTTATTAAAAAGCTTTCAGAATTAAAAAATAATGGTGAAGGTAATCAAATGAAAATATTGAATATTCATGCAGGAACTACAGATGAAGATATCATTAAATTCATTGAAGAAATTTTACCTGAAGCTGAAGCTTTAGAATTAGTTGAAGATGAAATTAAAAAAAAAAGAACAGAACAAGGATTTTTATATGAAAAGAAGAAAATTTGGGTATTTTTAGATGAAATAAATACATGCAAATCAATGGGACTTATTAGTGAATTAATGTGTAAACATACTTATCAAGGAAATCCAATATGCCCTAATATTGTATTTATAGGGGCTTGTAATCCTTATAGAGAAACTACAAAAAAAGGTGAAAAAATTGGTCTTGGAATAAACCAAGCTTATTATAATATGGGTAAATTAGATGAAAAACAAAAAATACAACTTCAAAAGCAGGCTATTTCAAGAAATAATAGATTAGTTTATAGTGTTAATCCTCTTCCCCATTCTCTACTTAACTTTGTATATGATTTTGCAAATCTGGAAGAAAAAGATGAAAGGAAATATATATCTAAAATAATAAAGCCATCATTAAGAAAAATCTTTAAAAATTATAATCAAGATAAAAATAATTATAAAGAAATTAAAACTTTAGCAAAAGATATGATTTTCGAAGCACAAAAATTTATTAGAGATAATTATGATAAATCTTCAGTTTCATTAAGAGAAGTAAAAAGATATAATATATTTTTTGAATTTTTCTTTTATTATTTAAAAGATAAAAAAGAAAATCTAAACCATATAGTTAATGAAGAATCATTAACGTTTGAATATGGAAAATTAACTGAAATTGAATTGCAGGAATATGCTATTAATTTAGCTATCTTTATTTGCTATTATATAAGAATATCAAATAAAAAATTGAGAGAAGATTTATCTAAAAAATTAAATGGAATTTTTAATAAAAAAGATAGAGAATTTCTTTATTTGCCAACACTTGAAATGAAATTTATAGTAGATAATATAGATATTCCAGAGGGTATTGCTATAAATAAAGCATTATTAGAAAACATATTTTCTTTATTTTGTGCTATAAATACTAGAATACCCTTATTTATTGTCGGTAAACCTGGAAGCAGTAAATCACTTAGTGTTCAATTAATTCATAAATCAATGAAAGGTTCTTCCAAAAATGAATTTTTAAAAAAATATTTTCCTAAATTAGTAGTTTTTTCATATCAAGGCTCATTAAGTAGTACATCTGAAGGAGTTGAAACTATTTTCAAAAAAGCAAATAATGCAAATAAGAAATTCAAGGCAGAAGACAAAGGAAATATATCAATGATATTTTTTGATGAAATGGGATTAGCTGAGCATTCTCCAAATAACCCTTTAAAAGTTATTCATTCAGAATTAGAGATTAATTCAGATGAAGAAGAGGTGCAAAGGGCTGCATTTGTTGGAATATCAAATTGGGTTTTAGATGCTGCTAAAATGAATAGAGGATTACATATTTCCATTCCTGAATTAGATGAAGATGATATTATTAATACTGCCGAAACAATAGCTAAGTCATATAATGAAAAATTAATCTCGAAGTTTAAAGATTTTTTTATAAATTTAGGAAAAGCATATTATAATTATAAACAATATTTGAAAGAAAATCATTACTTAGATGGAAAAGAGGATTTCCATGGAAATAGAGACTTTTTCCATTTTATTAAGTATGCCTCAAAATTAATTTCAAATAAAATAAATACCATTTCAGATAAAGATTTATTTTTAATAGGATTGAAAAGCATTGAAAGAAACTTTGCAGGATTGGAATTAAATGAGCAAAAAGATTCTGTTACTAAAGTAAAGGAAGAATTTATAAAATTTTACAATTACAATGATCAAAATGTTAGTAAATATGATTGCATAAAAAATATAAAAGAAAATAAATTAGAAGAAAATAGTAGATATCTTTTATTAATTTCAAATTCGTCAGAAAGTTGCGATTTATTATTATCATCTGTTTTAGAAGAAAAAGATTATATTTTTATTATAGGAAGCCAATTTATAGAAGATTTTAATAGTGAAGAATATCAACTAAAAGTTATTAAAAAGATCCAAATATATATGGAAGAAGGAAAAACAATTATATTAAAAGATCTTGAATCTGTATATCCTGCTTTGTATGACTTATTTAATCAGAACTTTACTATAATGAATGGGAAAAATTTTGCACGTATTTCAATAGGTTCATCATTTAGTATTTATTCTCAAGTAAATAAAAAATTTAAATGTATTGTTAATGTCGATAAAAATGATATAAGTAATCAAGAACCTCCTTTCCTTAATAGATTTGAGAAACATATTATATCATATGAAAATTTATTAAATAAAGATTTGACAGATTTAGCACAAAATATTTTTGATGATTTTAATTTGATAATTAATAGTCAAAAAGAAATTATTATAGATAATTATGATTTTAAAAAAATATTAGTTAATTTAGATTTAGAAGAAATTAAAGGAATGGTTTATAAAATATCAAAATTTGAAAAGGATGAAAAGAAAATTATTGAAGAAGTTTTATCTAAAATTGCTCTAATACTTCCTCAAGATGCTATTCTCCAAATTAAATATAATAAAAATATTAAAAATAGAGATTTAATTTTTAAATATTATTTAAAAGGTGAACATTTAAATTTAGAAATCTTTTTGAAACAAATGAATAAAAGAAAAAATGTTATATATACATTTAGCAAAATTTTAGATAAAATTAATATAGAAGAAGAAATTAAAAATGATAATTTAAATTTCAGAGTAAATAGTTTAGATAATATAAAAATAATAAAAATTGGAGGAATAAAATCTGAGAAAGAATATGAAAAAAATATAGAAGAATTTTTAAATAATGATAAATACAAAATATGTTTAATTCATTTTTCTCCTGAAGAAAGTAATTTTATTAATTATACAAAATTCTTTATTGAAAATAAGGAAAAAGAATATCAAAAAAACTCAAAAATATTTATTCTAGTAGTTCATATATTAAGAATTTTTAATAATGAATTAAAGGATTTGAAAAAAAAAGATAAAAAATATCAAGAGATATTAAATAGAAAATGCTTAAAGCAAACCATATCAAATTTATCAGATTATTATCAAATATTTATTGATAATTTAAATGGAGATAAAGAACTTAAATTAGATAAAATATTAAAATTAAATACAAAGCAAATATTTGAAACCTTTTTAAATCTTGATAAAGAACTTGATAATAATATTTATTCATCATTAAGTTTTTTAAAATATAATATATGCTTTCCTTTTGAAAGTATAAGTAAAATAAATTATAAAGAAAATTTAATAAAATTAATCAAAAATGATAAAGATATTAGAAAAAATATAAATTATTATATTAATAAGCAATTATTAGAATATAAAAAATATGTTAATACTTTCGATAATGGTGAAGGAAACAGAGTTCAAATAGAGATTTATGAAAAGGATATTGATATAATAAGCATTATTAAAAATTATTTATCAAACTTATACAAAACTCATTTAGCTAGAATTATTTTTAAAATGGAAAAAGTTTCATATTTCTCATCTTTATTATTATTTAATCAGAAAGAAGAATTAATTAATAAAAAAGAAATTATCTCACAAATTTCTGAGCTTCTTTTGGAAAATTTTTCAAATGAAGAGATAATAATAACTGAAAAGATAAATTCTAATTTAGTTAATATTATTTTGGGATTAGAAATACCAGGAATTAAAATATCATTTGAAAATATTTTAAAAAAAATGAATGAAAATATAAGTAAATTTCGTATTAATGAATTTAGTTTAAGAATTATGAGAATAGATTCTGAAGAAGATATTGTAAATAATTATTGGAAAAATTTAAAAAAATATTGTAATTTCACTGCTTTAGAAATTAAAAAAGAAATTTTTATTTCAAAAATAATTGACAAATTAAAAGAAGAAGAATTAAATCTATTTTATGAAATGCTAATTAATGATTATTATATATTCTTTATTAATAATAATTTAAATTATAATAATAACAATAGTTTATCCATGAATATAGTATCAATTAAAAAAATGCTATCTTTATTAATAAAAACTAAAAACGAAAAATATGGGATTAGGATAAAAGAACAAAATGAAGAAGAAATTAAGTTAAAAAATAAAAATAAATTGAAAGAAATAGCTAATACAATTAATTGGATAGAATGCTATAAAGAAGAAATTATAATAATATTAAAAATTTACGCAAAATTGGATTTAAAAATAGATAATTTATATGAATTAATTAAAGATATCTTTGATGGAAATAAATTTAATATTAAATATGAAAATATTTCAGATAGAAACCCTCAATATACTGGAATTGTAAATGAAGTTTTTTATCTTATAATAGAGTCATTGGTTACAATTTTAATTTCTAATGAAAAATTATTCGATGATATTAATGATGTAAAAAAGTTAATAGAATTAACCAATTATTATAGAGAAATACTTCAAGATATTTCAAAATTACAAAATAATTTAATGCTATATTCTAAAGAAGTGAATTCTTTGGAAGAAATAGTAGAAATATTTGATTTATTTTATATTAATAAAATCAATAAAAAAGATCATTTTAGTGAAATAGTAAAATATTTTTCAAAAGAAACAGAATTAATAAATAATAAAAAAGAGAATGAATCTATAAATAAATTAAAAAAAAATTCGGATAAATTATACAAAAATTTATCTAAACATATTGGAGAGAATAAAAATTTTCCTAAATTAATGAATATTATATTTATTAATGAATTTAAAAAAATAGATGATATGGAGTTTAGAAAAGAATTAATGAATAGTTGGATATCAAATGATAAATTTATCTATAATAGTTCGAATTTAATTGAATTAATTTTAGGAAATCGTTTGGAAAATGATAGTAACAAATTTCATGAAAATTTAGATAAAATTCAAGAATGTGAGTTAATTAAATTTTTGAATGATAATTGTAAAAAAGATATTTTAGAAGAAATGTTAATAAATTGCTTTGAATTTCATATAAATCTTTATTTTAAAGAAATTGCAAAAAAAAAGGATTTTAAAAATTTTTTGAGCTGTAATATTTATCTGGCCCAATGGAAAATAAAAAGAGAAATATTATTTAATTATTTGATTAAAGAAGAAGTTGATGATGATGATGATGATGAACGTGTACCTTTTCAAATTTTCTCAGATTCAATTGATGAATTAAATCATAAAAATATAAAAAACTTTGAAATATGTAAATTATATTTAATTTCATTCATTAAAATGTATTTAAATATAACTGTATATCTTTACATGGCTTCAGGTAATCAATATGATTTAACTGGAATAATTGATAAAATAAATCAAATTACTGATATTAAATTAAGAATAGTTATTAAATATTATTTCTTTAAATTATTATTTAATTATTCTACTAATTATGAAAATTTCAAGCAATTGCCTATTTTAGAAAAAATAGTTCCGCCAGATGAATTTAATTTTAATAATTCGAGCGACCAAGATGAAATGTTACTTTATCATTTTTATCCTTCTAATATAAAACAAGATATAAGCAAATATGTTAAAAAAAAAAATAAATTTGTTCAAAGACTAAAAGAAGAGCAGCCGAAATATGAATCATTCCAACATATTAAAGAAAAATATGGTTTAGATATGCTTATTATTTTAATAATTAATAAAATTATTTCACATTTATATTATAATAATAAAGATAATAATATAGATAATAATATAGATAATAATAAATTTGAAAATTTCTCTAAAATGCAATTTGAGAAGTATTTAAATAACAATATAATTGAATTATTGTCTTTATATAGTGATAAAGAAAAATTTAATGAAAAAATAAAGCCTAAATTGTTAAAAGATGGAGAAATTGACCAAAATTTGTTTGTTGTATTATTGCATGGATTTCGTTATTGTGTTCAATCTAGAAATGAAAATAATATATATAGTAATTTTTTTAATAAAGATTGCTCATCAATATTTAAAAATTATTATATTCCAGGAAATCATAACCAAGATGATTTACATTTATATACATTATTTGATATTGAAGAGCATTTTAATGAATATCCTTCAGATAAAGGATGCTATGTTTGTTCTTGTGGATATTATTATTCTATAGATCCTTGTGGATTCCCAACTAAAGAGCAATTTTCAAATTGTCCTAAATGCAAAGAAGTTATTGGATATAGAATTAAGAATAATCCAGATAATTTAGAGTTTTGCATTGAATATAGAAAAGGCCATTATAGAATATTTAAAAATGAAGAAGATAAAAATAATGAAATGAAAAAGTATAATATTGATGATGAAATGGTTCCTAATAAATCTTATAATAATTATATTAAAGATATAATTAATCCTATATTAAAAAATGAAAAACCTGGATTAAATATAATAGAAAAAAATCAATTTTTGTTAGCACCAAAAAGAATAAGAAATTTAAGTAAAATTGGATACAGGCTTCTAAACTTTATAATTTATTGCCATTTATTCTATTCAAATTGCTTAGAATATATCACTGAAGAAGAGTTAAGAAATAATTTTCTTGTTAGAGATATGACATGCCTTGAAATCATTGAAAAAAATTGGAATTTATTGAAAGAAGCTTTATATGAGAAATCTATTAATTCTATTGATATTTTTATGAATTTAATATTTCAAGATTTGTGCAAATTATTTAATGAAAGTAAATCTTTTGAAACCTTTGAAGAAAGAAATGATTTTGAGAATAAAGTAGAAAAGATAATAAGCAAAAGTTTAGAAAATTATAATAAATATAAAGAAATATATCTTAATGAAAATCTCAAAGAATTAGAATTAGATAGTGAAAATGTGAAGGTTATAGTTAATGAAATATTTGAGCCTCAAAAATATACTAATAAATATCGTTTTTATAAATATTTTATGTTTGCAAAATATCCTGATATAACTGATTTTATTAATCAGAAAAAAGAAATTGGAGATGAAATTTTTAGATATAAATATCCTTTAACATATCAATATTTATTAGATGGAAATAATAAATCTAAGATAAAAAATCTATTATATATCAATGAATTTTGTAATTATATGATAGATTCATATTCATTTAAAATATCTAGAGAAACAGCAAATGGAACTTGTATAAATGATGAAATAAATGATGATTTTCCTGAAGACCAACTTAGTAAATTTTTATTAGCTTGGGAAAATATATATCCTGATGTACAAAATTTTAAAAAGGATACAGAAAATATTAAAAAATTATCTACAAATGATAAATTAATTAAATTCTTAAATGATGATAAAGATAAAAATATATTATCAGCTTATCAATATTTTATAAATAACCAAAATAGTTTTTTACAACCTATTTATAATGTAATTTCCCTTAATGGAATTCTTCATTTTTATGCAAACACTTTAAAAAATAAAATTCCTATACAAGAAGCAAAATCATATAATATCTTATCTTTTGATAATGTTAATTTTGATAAAATTATTTATAAAAATTCAAAAAGAAATATTCTCAAAGAAAATGAAAAAATTAGTTATTTTGATTATAATTCTTTTATTTATGATTTTGATTCTATTGAAAAAGAATTAGGTGAATTAATTTTACAAGGAAAATTTTTATTTGATGAAAATAAATTAAGATATGCTTCTTTCTGGTTTGAAGGAAGTACAGATATATTTAGGAATTTTTGTGAAATTTATAAACAAATAGAATTAAATAAAGAAGAAGAAAAAGATTTAGAAAAATTTTTTGGAAGTATACAAGATATTGAAGAAATTAAGAAAATACTTTCATTTTTCCAGTCTTTCATATATTATTTAGTCAATAATAAATGTGAAGAAGATGAAAGTATTATAATAATATTAGAGAATGAAGATTCTTTTAAAAAAGAAGAAACAATTTTAAAATTTTTTAATCAACATCCTAATTTTAAAATAAATCAATTATTAAATATTTTCTTATATTTAGAAAATTTATTTGCTAATAAAATTATAGAAAGTATTGAAAATAATAATAATTTAAAAGAAGATTTAGATGATGATTTTGATAATGAATGTTTAGAAAATATTATAAAAAAAATAGATTTATCTTCTGCTTTAAAAAGATATATTTCAAGATATTTAATCGATGAAAATTATGTTAGTAATAATTTAAAAAGAAATTTATCATTAGAATTAAGCAGATATGAATTATGGAATGAAAATGAAACTAAATTTAATGAAATAAAAGGTATATTAAATGGAGAATTTGAAAAATTAAATATTACAATTGAAAAAACATTATCTTTATACAAAATAATTAATGCTGATAATGAAAATTAAAATATTAAATTAAGATCTAAATTATTATTGAACTTGTTAATGAATTTATTTCATTATATAATTAAAATTGGATTATATTTTATATAATAAATTATTTTTAAAAAAAGAGCATTTAAGAAATATATTTTATTTTTTTTTAATTATTAATTTTCCCAATAAATACTAATAAATAATGGGG
>Ga0247609_10004193_pt1 | contig 14424 bp, 13 predicted proteins | sample 172DNAGHGlowgp2_FD_193487 | JGI IMG/M metagenome (GOLD analysis project Ga0247609, IMG submission 193487) | Sheep rumen microbial communities from Palmerston North, Manawatu-Wanganui, New Zealand - 1728 DNA GHGlow gp2 | ecosystem: Host-associated > Mammals > Digestive system > Stomach > Rumen ...
TGTCGATAGAAGGAGCGTTCAAATAACGGATTTCAGTGTCTTGCTGTGCCATAGTTTAAGCCTCCTCTTTTTTACCAAATTTGTTACGACGCTTCTCAGCATACTCGATGGCATACTTCTCAAGCTTAACTGTCTGGAAACGGATAACCTTCTCGTCACGACGGAAAGCTGTCTCCAAAGTCTTAATCACTGATGGCTCAGCCTTGAACTCTACCAGGAAATAGAAACCTGTAGATTTCTTGTCGATAGCGTAAGCCATCTTCTTCAGTCCCCAGGCCTCTTCGTTCACGATCTCTGCACCCTTATCGGTCAGGACCTTCTTGAACTTTGCGACCGTTTCCTTTGTCTGTTCATCAGACAAAACGGGAGTCAAAATGAAAACGGTTTCGTATTGATTCATACTACGTTAATAAATTAAATAAATGTTATTTTTGCAAAATGCGGGTGCAAAGGTACAAAAAAAAATCGAATTACGAATTATGAATTACAAATTATTTCTTATCTTTGCAGCAAAATTAACGTTTTTATGAAGAAATTGGCCCACTTTTTAGGTTTATTCCTTATTATAATAGGTACTATGGTGCTCATTGCCACCCGTTTCAGCAACCTGTCGAGTCACAACTCTCTACTCGTCGCAGGGCTGTTTTGCATCCTCTCGGGCATCTGGCTTCATATCCGTAGTATCAAACGCGAAAGCAGGTTTTGAATAACTCCTCTAGCGAATTAATCTGCTCCATTCTTCCTTTTTCGAGCCTTTTTTCATCTTTTTTTTAAAAAAGTCCTCAAAATGTTTGGTGGTTTCCTAAAAACTCCGTACCTTTGCACCCGCAATTCAGAATTCGCAACGCCACACTCGACCTTTAGGTCAGAGAAGAGCGCTGTTTTGAACAACAAAATGATGCACCCGTAGCTCAGTTGGTAGAGCACCTGACTCTTAATCAGGGTGTCCAGGGTTCGAACCCCTGCGGGTGTACAAAAGAGAGGTTTTCACCTCTCTTTTTTGTTGTATGTTATTTCCATTTTATCATATTTCTGGACTACTTGATGGTAATCCATACGGGTTCACCGCGTTCTTTCGCCTCTACGATTTTCTGCTTCAGGCGATGGAGCCAGATGCGCGAATCGACTACCTGACCCACGAGTTTGTTTTTGCCCACGAGGATGCAGCCTTCGGTATCTTCTGAGCAGTTGCCAGCGTGGATGCGGATGCCGCTGAAGTTAGGAACACCGAGCAGTATGGGCAGCCATGCCTCGAATTTTGGCGAATATGAGATGACCACGGCGTAGCGCCCTTCTGGGATGGCTGAACAGCCTTTTATCTTGCGGCCTCCGTGGGCGTAGTCGCGCCAAGTGGGTTCCAGTGTGTCGCAGAAATACTCCTCCTCTTCGTAGGTCTTGTATTCCTCGCTCACCTCTTTGATGATGGCAAGCCTACCTATCGTGTAGGTCTTGCGCTTTGCTATTCTAGTCAATACTAATTCCATTATTTCTTAACTCTTAACTCTTAATTCTTAACTCTTAACTACCTTAATGTCACGATGTCATTTTGTCATTGTCACTTTTTGTTTTACTCCAGCGCTTCGTGTCCACTTTCACCACCCAGCCGTCGCGGTTCCAACGCGAGATAATCTTGATGATGGAGTTTCGTGGTGCGTTGCCAGGCTTCAGCGCTGCCAAATCATCAGCCGTAAACGTAGGCGGCAGTTGGTCGAAGATGCTGTTGTTGGCACCATAGCGCTGACACTCTTGCTGGGCATCCACATACTGATTTTGCAGGCTGGCGCCAAACACCTTGATTTGCTGATTCAGACAGTAGTCAGCCATCATGGTGGCAAATTCCAAGCAAGCGTTGCTTTCCTTCACGCGACCCGTCAGCAGGTGGAAGATAACCCCACAGCGAAAGCCGATGACAGCGGCACGACGGCGATAGGTATCCTTTACGTGGTCAATGTCTTTCAAAGCCACTACGCGCTGCTCTTCCACCCATTGGTCGATGGCCTTACGGAGACGTGGTGTGTCCACATAGCCGCTGTACGAGCGCAATCTGGTGACGGCCTCCTGAATTCTTGCCTCGTCGTCCATTGTGCGACGCACGTAGTGAGGCATCTTGGCAAACGATGTGTCGGGCATCTCAGCCAGCAGGATACGGCTGGAAAGACCATTTTCTACGTTGTCTGACTTAAAGCACTTCCTGACAGCCCCACTGGTACCCAGCATCGACCAGTTATACGCCACTTTTACCACTCCCGACTCAGCCTGGTCGCTATTGTAGTCCTGCCCCCATTCAGAGTCTATAGGGTCAAATGCCAGGCGATAGATGTCGTATTTCGACGACCACGAGCCAGCACCATTAGTCTTGCGCAGCGTGTCCAGCTCCTCGCCAAACGAGAAGAGTGTATGACCGTTGGCATTCTTCAGTCGCTTCAACAGCGTAGAACAGCTCACCGTCACTGGCACCACACGAATCAGCACCTTCGGGTCTTCAGGAGCCTTCTCGTTGGCCTTGCGACTCTTCTTGCGCTCCTTCCACTCGTCTTCACGCTTACGAGCCAAGGCATCCTCATCGTCCAACTGACGTTTCCAGATGTTAACGGCATGTTTACAGACCGACTTACCTGATGCCTGTTCGCCGTAGATAATCGACATCATACCCAACTTCTGCATCTCGCCGTCGCAATAGCGCACCTCCACCTGGTCGGCATATGCAGCCGCCAACGGCATCAACGAACACAGCACAGGCATGTGCATTGCCACGGGCACACCCACAAGACTCTCTTTCAATCCTATCGGAAGTTTAGAACGGAGAGTGTAGAGTTTTGAGTTTGCTTCCGCGCTCCCATCAGCGGATTCATCAATGGCGGTAGCAAATTCTTCATTCTTCACTCTTAACTCTTCACTCTCAACAATCTGATCCATTAAACGCGAACCCTTGGTAGGCTCCTTGCAGGCCGAGTGGATAATGCCTCGCATCTCCTGAGCAGACAATCCGTATTGAGGCATCACCTCCAGCAGCCACTCCTCGTTATTGTCGGTGATAGCCCTCAGATTAGCCGCCAACTGATGCAAGCGTTTGTTACGCTCGCCCTCGCTGGGCTCACCGCCTGTCCTGCGCCAGTATTCGCGGATAATGTCGGTATAGGTCACACCTTTGAAGTCCTGCGGATACTTCCTTTCATTGACCGCAGCATTCTCGGCAGGAGCCAACGGAATAATAGTTGGTGCCACAGGCGAAGGTGTCGGTGTATCGTCACCTGGGTCAAAATATGAACCATCCTCGGTACGCCCGTCAATGCTCAAACCTCTATCCGTATAAGCCTTCCTACGCATAGCAATCTCTTCTTCAGAAAGCTGCTCATACCACCCGTCAGCACGATAAATCTCATAGTCGGCAGGGGTAATATAGATGAACCTCTCAGGCGTAAAGCATGATGTGTCGGCCACGATAGTCATGCTGTCCGTACTCAGTGCCTTGCAATAAGCACGCTGTGCCTCAGGCACCGTCATACCTAATGGCAGACGAATATCGATGTGCAACTTTCGGCGAGCCGAATAGTCCTTATGTAGCATCATGCCCTGCCACTCACCGCCAATCTGCACGTCCAGCTTCTCAGACATCATGTTGGCGTGCTCCACCAACGCAGGGTCATCAATATCCACACATGTCTGCCAAGTAAAACTCTCGGGTTCTATATGCTCGCGGTCGCGATAGTTGTCTTTGAACTTCGTGTAGTGAGGACAGCGGAATGGCAGATAGCCTTTCAGACGGCGCTGCTCCTCATCGTCGGTGGCGTCGCTAATGCGCTTGGCCAGGTTGACGAGACGCTCCTCACGTGTCAAGGCGTCGTAGTCAGGGAGCGGGCATTCCATGATGAATGCCCTGTTCTGCTCCTTGTTTCTACGGGGATTGAGTGCTATTAGTCTTCCCATATGGTTTCCTCCTTCCTTGTCTTAAGATATGCCATTACCTCATCGGCTTCCTCTGCATAGAGCGACTTCATCAGCGCCAGTCCGAGTTTCTTGGGGAACTTGAACGTCACATAGACATACTCCATGTCGAGTCTGCGCTTGTGGTTTGGGCGGTCGGTACGATAGATTGGGCGCGTCATCTCCACAGCAGCGTGGCGAGTCTCAAACAGCAGTTCACGCTTCGGTCCCGTATTCGTGCGGTAGGCCTTGTAGTGGCTGGTGCCGTCCTCCTCGATAGCCATGCGGCCTCTTGTCTGGCGTACACCGCCGTTAGTTACCTGCTCGTCCACCCATCCGCAAGGAAAGATGTTGACGTCGCCGTTTACGTGGAACTTTGTCTGAGTGTCCATACTTACTTCGTTAGCAAGAATTTGCTGAATCTGAATAAATTTCTTCTTTGTCATTGTTGGGTTGAGTGTTGCGAGAAGAAGTGTTTGAGAAAGGCGCCTACATCATCCTTCGGAAAAGAGTGATGCTCAATTGATCCTCTCGACTTCAACCCTGGTTAATGATTATTTGTTTACTTTCACGATGTCAGTACACAGTATTTCTTGAAACACCTGATTCTGATACTCGTGCGTTGAGAAGCGGAGCGTTGCGATAACCACATCACCTTCGTAGAACCTGCACGCCGCCAGATTGCCCAGCATAGCGCACACATACTCGTTTTCAAACTTGCCGCCCAGTTCCTTCAGTACGATGTTGCACTTCTGAATCTGACCGCCGTCAGCCTTAGCCGACTGTACGCTGAAGGCCTCGCCCTGGCGTACCACCTTTAAGATTTTTGTTTCCATTTTATTCCCCGCTATTATGGGGTTCCGGATGCAAAGGTACATAAGCTGATAATCTGGGCAAATCTGAGCGAATAATCTCAGATTATTTTCATCAGCGTAACACAACATCCTCAAAATCAGTACAAAACAAAAAGTGCCCGACTCTCAAAATTGAGAATCGAGCACATGTAAATTTCGCTCAGATTATGTCAGATTACTTTTCTGGTTCCTCCCAAAGGGTTTCGGAGTCAAAATTTAGATAAACGCCTGTTTCTGTGGCAAAAGCCATCTGATAGTCCTGTATGGCTGATTGGGTTGCAGGGAAGTTTCTTGATGCTACCTGATCTACCGCCATAGCCTACTTGTTCTTGCTTTTGATGGATTTTACGAACATACGATACAGTTTATCAAAATCCTCGCCTATAAACATTGAGGCTGTATCAAGCTCGTTCACCGACACCATTCCGGTCTTCTCCGAAATCAGGCTCTTGCAGTATATACCGTCCTCATCGTTAGGATTCAATGAATATGCAGCAACATCAGCCGGATTCACCATACAGTCCGGATTAACGATTTCCTCTACCTTTTCACGGAACTCCTCATGATTATGCATCTTGTAGGCCAGCATCAGCACGTTCAGACACGACAGCATATAGGGACTATGGGTTGTTAATACCACCTGCCTATCATCCTTTCCTGCCATACGCGATGAAATAAAGTTCAATATCTCACGCTGATTCTCTGGGAACAAGTTCTGTTCAGGTTCCTCGATAACAAATGAATTAAAGGCATCGGTCTTTATGGCATAATCTATAATAACCAACATGGGTATAGCAGACTGGAGTCCCGATGAAGAAACGCTTAGCGGCAACAGTTTATTCTTACCCTTCAAACTAATCATATTCCTGTTGTCCTGCTTCACGTAACTCACATCAAAGAATGGAATATCATAGACAGGCAACTCCTTTGTGGCCCTCTCAAACTGACTCATGTAATTCAGCAGCAGCGAGGAAATAGGAATCTGCGCGCTCCACATCGAAGCGATAGCCTCAGACATATTACCTATCAGATTGCGCTCGGCAGGCACATAGAGGAAACGCTGTATATCTGCGGACTGATTGTCGCCCATTTCTACGAGGAAATGCCCATCTTCGTAAGTCACCTTGCAGGGAATAGTCGTCTCATCGTATTTGAGTTCATAAAAAATGAAGCTATTCTCCTGCAGATAATCGTTAATCCCATAGTCATGAAGACGTTTTGTATAATTCAACTTATCACGAACATCGGCCCATAGCGATTCTCTGCAAAACGTCAGCAACTTGGCTATTGTACTTTTTCCACTACCCTGTGTGCCGATGAATAACGTCATAGGCCGGATAATGATATCCAGATTACTGATAGGTCCGAAATTGCGGACGGTCAACTTCTCATATACAACCCTCATAACTCAAAAGTTTCTATTTTGGTGCAAAATTACGTATTTCTTTTCAATTATATATCTTCTGATGCCTACTTTTACGTTTTTTTATCCGACTTAGGAACGTAAGCGTCCAATAATGGTATGACGCTCTCAAAGTCGGCAGTCATCAACCCCTTGCTGGGCCGCCCCTTGTCGATATTGGTATATCCCTTGTCGTCGCCAAAGAAATCCTTGTTCAGGGCAGGCGAACCTTTCAGTTTGAACAGCTTCTTGTCATCCATATAGCCCACCATATTCTGCCACACAATTTTTACTCGGTCACCGCGTCCGCTTTCCAACAGACGCCACAGCACCTCCGACAATTCTGCTTCCGTGCCTGTAAGCGGAGTATCGCCCAGCCCCAGCACCGTTTGCAGCATCTGCTTCACATGCTCAGCAGCAACACCATTCACCCAGTCGCCCTTGTCAGCATAATCCTGCAATTGCTCAAGGATAGACTGGCGCACTGGTGTTAGTGCAATGTTCACTACCTGCTGGGTGTTCGACACAACATTTGCCGTATTGTTGGTTTTCTGGTCATAGTGATAGTGTGTCTCGTTCTTCACGCCACCATCACCAATCACGTCGCCGTGTACATCGCCTTTTATGATGATTGCCATTCCTTGTTATTCCGTTCTGTTTTCGTTTTTCGTGCCACCTCTTTCGATGACATCACCTTTCACGTCGCCATTAATAACCACCAACGGATCTGTTTCTGCCAACGCCTCAATCTCTTCGCAGTGACTCTGCTCATAGTCGTCGCGCAGCCATTGTGCCAACAGCTGGATGGTCTGCCGCTGAGCCTTGTCGCATTGTGTCTCAGCAAATGCCACCACACGGCCTATCGTCGTCGGCATCTCCATCGGATTGGTAATGCGTCCGTCAGTCTCGTATTCGCCCCCTGTCATCGGATGCATATCAATACCCAGTTCACAGCACGTCAGACATCTTATCATCAGCAGGGCCATGATAGACTGAAAGGCCTTACGAGGTGTGTTCAGATAGTACAGGCGCATGAGAACCACATCCATCTGTCCGATGTCACCATACAGGTCGCCAGGCAACTGCCTCAGTAGCGAGTCGATAAGCCGCAAACCAGCCCACAACTTGTTGTCGTTCTTCAGCCGCCATTGTTGCCACAGACGCTGCACGTCAGGGTCCTCCTGCCGCTGCTGCCACCATTCCGTAGCCATCTCGTCAAGAGGTTCGCGCTCACAGATTCGCCTGCGCTGTACCTTCAGCGCCTCTGCCAGTTGGCGCACCTCCTTGTCCTCTGCCGTCTCCAGCAGTTCTATGTATAAGGCACGCTTCTGGCGCGCCTCACGGCTCAGATCGTGCCGACTACCCTCCAACCAGATATTGACATAGGTCTTCAGTTCCTGAACGTCACATTCATTCAGACAAGGGAAAAATACGTTCTCAAGCACAAAGGCCGCCTCCTCTTCCGCCTGCAGCTGTTCGCTGGGAGGCAGCAGCGGCAGGTCGCTCACCCACAATCCCCATTCTGGCTCTTGTACTATAGGTGCCTGTGTCTCCTGCAACTCGTCAGCACTTACCGTCACCACCACATAGCCGTGATTCTGTATCGCCACCTCTTTCACCCTAGCCAGCAGCATCGGCTTCCCACTCGCGCGAAGCAAGTCCCTCACCAAGTCCACACATTCAAACGCTACGCGCCCTATCCTTTTTCCTAAAGAACGCGCCTGTATGGCACGCCCGTGAACACGGTTCTCAGGGTCAGGCGACAGCGTCACAATCGGTCTTACGCGGTCTATCCAGCTGAGCAGTTCACGGGTGCGCATGTGCATCTCCTCTGTGTCTTTCTGACCAGCCACAGAGTCGCCATTGGCACCATAGTGCACTCCCGATATCCTTATTTCATACTCAGCCATATTCTGCTTTGACAAAACGCTCACAAAGGTACAAAATAATAGTGGGCTGACCTAATTGTCAACCCACTATTATATGCAAAAAATAGTTAATCCCTTTAGTTGTCCGCGCACAGCCTGTCTTACATCTTCCATCAGCCATCAGCCATCTTCAGCGGATCAAAGAGTCCCTATGGCATTTAATTGTTTAACGAAAAGTTGCGTATAAGTGTCTCTAATTTATACCAACTACAATAATTAGATAGTATCTTAAATTGCTACCTTGTATATCTCTCTTAGATACTCATCAACCTCTTCTTTAGAAGTCAAAGAGAGTAAATGTTGCTTTTGCTCATCACTGAAAGGATAGATACCGAACGACTTTACATAATTCTTGGCGTATGAGTAGTACCCCGTTGAATATGGTTTGCTGGTATGTCTCATATAATAATCGAACACACTGGATTCCAAGACTCTTTTTAGGAACAGAAGTTCTGTTTCAGATTCGCTGTAAATTGCATAACCACAATATATCATCATGTCCTTCTGAGGCATATAGACGAAATGTGGAAGGTCGCTCATATATGGGAAAAGCAACTTCTTGCCACTATCGGCAATAGCTTGGGTATGTCCAAACGCATACCATGCACCATAGTCGCCTTCACCCTTGTCGCGAGCATCCAAAACATCCCTACAGGACTGTAAGTAAGCGTATGCTTGTGGATAATTGCTAATAAAGAAATCCTCTGCTATGACATTAGAATTGTCATCGTATGGAGTAATAATCTTTTCTTCCTTTTCTGCTATTTCTGCTTCAGTCTTCAGAATGTTGGGCTTGATAATGTCGCGGCAAATACCTTTTTCAATGGGGTATTCAAGACCTTCACGAATGAGGTAATAAAAACTATTATCTGTTCGTGTGGGACGGAAGATGAATACATCATTTGCCAGGGTTGCTATACCGTTCTTTATAACGTACAAATCTCCAAGGGCTTCGCCAGCATTTTCTATCAAGCGAATATTGTTCAGAACCTCGCTATGATTCAGATTCCATCCTCTATGGTCATCCAAGATATTGTAGTTGATACGACTATAGACAAAATTATTCTGCGCTGCCACCTCAGGCAATTCTGCTTTGGTATATAGTAGCGAGTCTCTTTGAGTCTTAGAAAGGAAAGTCAAGCAGGTATAAGCCAATTTCTTCTTGAAAACTAACTGTTCGCCAAAGTCGATAATACTAAGGCTCACCTGGTTCTCGTGGAAATATCTGCGCAGGGCTCGTGCATTAACACTCTTGAAAAACGTGTTGACGGTGATGTAGCCTAAAATACCATCATTACGAAGCACAGACATGCCTATCTCAAAGAAAGGAATATATAAATCTGAATTACCCACGCGTGACGTTTGCCAACGAGACAGCAACTGCTTGGTGTCGATATCAATATGTTTAGAACGCACATACGGTGGATTTCCAACGACGACGTCGAAGCCGCCATTCTCTTGAACGCTTGGCAAACTAATGAAATCGAATGTCAGAGAATTGCCGCAATACAAATTGAAATCATCTTCCGTTATAATTTCTCCATGAAGTAATGCCACCAGCGAGAGCAGTATTTTCGCTCTAGTTATGCTCATTTCGCTGATGTCCACACCGTAGAGGTGATGGTATATGGTAGCAAATGGAACCTGAGTCCGTTCGTGGAAGGTCTCTGCCAAAGTATAGAGAAATGCACCACAACCACATGCTATGTCTGCACACAAGCATTCATCAAGAGGCTTTGCAATTGAGTGAAGAACTTGTCCAACGATATAGTTGCGGATATAATTAGGGGTGTAAACGGCACCATTAGTAGTTCGTTCTGCTTCAGGAATAGCAAGTTCGAAAATTGTGATAACATTTTCGAGTGAAATGCTACATGGAAGTGCTTCTACATCAGGATCTGAATCTACAAACTGAGCAAGAAAGCCTGTCCCGGCCTCCAGATGATGACATCTGAGGAAGGCTGTCACGACAAGGCTGTTCATCAGGTTGGCCTTATCAGAGTATTTCTTGATTATTGTGTTAATATTCTTGTCCATTTGATATGCGGTCATTTCGAGTTGTCTGATAAATAAGAGCTCTGTCTGCTCTTGACAAGCCATATAGCCTATCGCAGATTTGGTCTAGTTCCGACCAGAGCGCGCGTAATGCGTTTAACAATCCTGAGGTTTGGCCTCCAACGGCATTGCGTAGTTGCTCGTTTGTCTGCTCAATGCGCCGGGCTACGTTTGCCAAACGTGATATCCGCCTGTCATTGCTAAGGAGAGCATCTCTCGGCACAGGCACAGGGTCGAGGAATTGCTTATTGAACTTATAGTAGCCACCCTGCTGGGGATTGGCTATTGAGCGGGCAAAAGTATTGAAAATCGTTGAATTGATAATGGCAGCAAGTGCATAGAGATGCGTCTCGTCTATATTGTGCAACTGTATAAAGAACATATTGGCATTGTCGCAATAGATATGTTTGTCGAGTACGACAGATGCCTGCGGATACTGAGCTGTCATGGGCACACAAAGTTTTTGGTAAACAGCCCCATGATTATTGGCACGGGTAAACAAGTGCCAGTGCTCTGTCATGTTATAATTGCCATTCAATACTGGCAACGTTTCTACTGTTTCACAGATCTGTTGTTTGTGCCTTTCGAGGTAGGCACCAGCCAAGGGGTATCTTGCTTTGTAATCTGCAATAGTGAGTTCTGTCACCTTACCTTCATCTGTTACTGAATAAGGGAAAATGGCGTAAGTCGTATAGTCGCGCTTGGTGAGAGGAGAAAAATGCTCATTGCACAGCAGAGGACGGCAAGCCGTCTGTTCAACTACGACATCATCGTCGATTACTGAACGACCATAAATTTTCCCATTGACAATTTTGGTGACCTTTATCTGATAGGCATCATTCCAAAGTGTCTGAACACCGACTTTTACATGACACACTTCGCCTAACGTTCCTAATGTTTCTGATAAACGCAATCTTAGTTCACTCAGCGCAGATATTTCAAAACTCCAAGGAATCTCACTGAAAGCATTTGCAGGTAGTAAGCGGTGGTCGTTCTGAACAGAGTTGGCGTACCACACAAAATTGTTTGGCTGTCTCTCACATACCAAGATGGCTACGTAGGTGATGCGGTTGGCAAACAAATCTGTCTCTTCATAGTCGTAAATGCCATTAAGCAGATGCCGTGAGGTGAGCAACTTACGAATGCCTTTACCATATTCAGCCTTGAAGAATCGCTTTTGTACGATATATCCCAGTCGCCCATGCTCATTCAACAAGTTAACGCCTTTTTCTATAAATGGAACTGCCAAATCTATTTTCCCGTTTCTTGATGACTTATACACCCTTTTTATGTAGGCCGCCATATAGGGAAGCGAAACATTGTAGTTTTTTACTTCAACGTAAGGAGGGTTCCCTACCACATAGTCAAAACCACCCTTTTCAAAAACTTCTGGAAAAGCAGTTTGCCAGTCGAAAGCGTTAGTAGCTTGTAACTGAACCGGATTTCTAAGTATCGAGGGCGCAAAAGTTTGTATGTCCTCACCTACAAGTGAATTCCCACATCGGATGTTCTCACCTACGCCCTTCAATATTTGTGAACCAAGGATGCCTACTGCACCGAAGTCTGAAGGCAGATAATTGTCAATCAACTTCAGTGAGAGTGACATTTTTGCAACTTCAACAGCCTCTGGATTGATGTCAACGCCATAGATGCAGCGATTCAGAATCGCCCGACGACCCTCTAACGTCAAAACGAATCGGTTGTCAATACAAGCCACATATTCGGGGGTAATCTCCTCTCCAAGGTTAATGCGTTTCTCTACTTCTTTCACTAACTGTTCGAAAGCACCAATGAGAAAGACACCGCTACCACAAGCAATATCAGCTATTTTTAAATCAAGAAGTTCTGATGTACTGAGATTTCGGAGAGTTGTATCAGAAATCGTACATTCAATAACCCTATTCACAATATGTGCGGGTGTCGTTACAGCACCATTGCTCTTTTGGAACTCTGAACGTAACGCATCGGTAACATTACCGTTCTCAACAATCAATTCATAGCCAAGGAACAGGTCGTAAATGTCGCTGAGTGTCTTCAGTGGAATCACATCGAAGCGGTAGGGGGAAGGATAGTAGAGGTTATTCAAGAAACGCTCAAACACATCGTTGTCGATGCGCAGAGATTGAAGCGGCTGAATACGCTTAAACATCGGACCATCATATCGCTCATAAAACTCAGCGTATGAACTTGTTTTAAATGCATCCCAAAAGCCCTGAGATGCAAACTGTTTTAAAAGTCCTTCTTGCTCCAAGTCGCGAGATTCACATACGCGAATGAAAAGTACCCGATTGATAATTGTCTGAACATAGTAACTTAATGTTACTGTGCTCCTAATATCATTATGAAGAAGGATGGCTTTCGCCAAATCTTTCCGAATCTCGCCCAACAGAATAGAGAATTTCTCATCAAGGGCCTCGCCTTTTCCATGGACGAATAGTGTATGACCACTGATGACATTGCCTCTTTCTAACAAGGCTTCCAGTATTTCTGAATTTTCTTCGTATTGGTTATAGCAGAACAGATATGGACGTGCATAATTGGCCTCGTCATCTATATTTGGCATCACCGAACAATCATAGATTGCTAGTTGCTCAAAGTTAGTGACTACCGAAAATGGTGCCCCAATTGACCAACCATAAGATCGTATCTGGAAAGCAACGCTTTTATCATTTCCTATGTCAACGGAGAGGCTCTTGGCATCTACAAAAGCTAGCGACACCTTTCCATTGACCAGCGTATAGTCAGGGCGGGTATTGGTCGAACCTATCTCATTCAAACGAGCACGCTCATTTCTATTTAAAGTGTGTTCAGTAAGAACTTGTTGAGTATTCTGTACATCCCAACCGAACAAGGATAGCAACTCGTCTATCCATGCCCTCATGGTTGCCTCAGAAGCATTCTGAAGCCGCCCTTTATCCTTTGCCTCCTGATATCTTTTAACCAGTGAACTAAGCTCGCCTAATCTCATAATTCATTTCTTTGTTGCAAAGATACAAATAATCTTTGAGATTATTTACAACCAACCACAATTTTACACTTTATTAAATAAATGTGGTCATTTGGTCAAGGTCATTTGGTCATTTTCGATTTCGGAAACGCGGTTATTTGCTCACTATATATAAATAGAAATATGTCAGGGACCTGTCACCTGACATAGATAAGTGCACAATAGGGTCTCTAACTTTGCTCCTGATAAAATATATCAGTGAAGAATTTGCTAAATCCCGGCTGATTCCCTACCTTTGTTGTCAGAAGGAGGAATCGGCCGACAGGAAAGGAAAACTAGAATAGGGTCTGCAGTCCTTAGAGTCTATGAACCGCCTCAGTCCTTCCTGTTTAGTTGCAAAGTCCAGATAGAATGCCAGTGGCATAAGAGCCTATTTAGAGTCCAAGACCAGACAACTATTGGCCAATTCCTTCATTTTTTAACGGTACAAAGGTATGAAAAAAATCTTTATCGGCATCGATTTCTCGAAAGAAAAGTTTGATGCAACCCTCATTCAGGCAGAGGGACTGAAGGAATGTGCCCCCAGTGTGCACGAAGTGTTTGACAACAAGACATCGGGCTTCCGTCATCTGGTGAAGTGGGTGAAGACTCATGCGGAGGACTTTACAGCTGACCTGTGGCTCTTTTGTGGAGAGAACACCGGCGGCTACAGTATCGGCCTATGCAATTATCTCTATGCATCCGGCTACGATATGTGGCTGGAGTGCGCCTACAACATCAAGCACTCAGCAGGCATTCAGCGTGTAAAGAACGACAGGGCAGACTCCCGTGCCATTGCAGAGTATGCTATGCGCAACTACGACAAGGCTATCCTCTACAAGCCTCAGAGCTCGTCTATGAATGCGTTAAGAGAGGTGTTCCTTTACCGGCACAGCCTTGTCAAGCAGAGAGTGGCACTGCAGATCAGAAGACAGGAGAAACGGCTCACACAGGACAAGTCTGAAATCAAGACCTTCATGTCGTTTACCAGCAAACATCTGGTCGCGGAACTGAACAAGGCCATTGCCAAGTGTGACCAGAAGATAAAGGAAATCATTGCCTCGGATGACGAACTCAGAGAGGTGTTTGACATTGTCACCTCCATGCCTGGCATCGGAGTCCAGAATGCTACATGCCTGATGGTCTATACTGACAACTTCCAAAAGTTTGATTACGACTCCAGAAAGATTGGCTGCTACTATGGCATCGCGCCCTTTGGCAGACTGTCTGGAAGCAGCATCAACGGAAAGCCGCGAGTCAGCCCGTTTGCCAACA
>Ga0247609_10004194_pt1 | contig 14423 bp, 10 predicted proteins | sample 172DNAGHGlowgp2_FD_193487 | JGI IMG/M metagenome (GOLD analysis project Ga0247609, IMG submission 193487) | Sheep rumen microbial communities from Palmerston North, Manawatu-Wanganui, New Zealand - 1728 DNA GHGlow gp2 | ecosystem: Host-associated > Mammals > Digestive system > Stomach > Rumen ...
CCTCACCTCGTACAGTAAAATACGCTGCATAATATTCTAAAGGTTTATAAACTTTATACCAGCCAAGCCGTAAAGTCGAAATCATATATGCTGCCGCATGAGCTTTCGGGAACATATATTTTATCTTCATACAAGAATCTATATACCATTGCGGTACGCCATGCTCCTTCATTGCGTTAAAGTGTTCCTCAGTTAAAAGCTTCTTAGCCTTGCCTTTTCTGACTATTTCCATTATCTTAAACGCCATTTTAGGTTCTAACCCTTTTTGCAAAAGATATGTCATAATGTTATCCCTTGTACCGATAACTTGCGAGATTGTACAAACATTGTCTTTTATTAAGTCTCTGGCATTTCCAAGCCACACATCAGTTCCGTGTGATAGTCCTGAAATTTGCAAAAGGTCAGAGAAATTTTTAGGTTTAGCTTCCATCATCATCTGCCTTACAAAGTGTGTTCCTACTTCCGGCAAAGAAAAGGTTCCCGTTTGAGAATCAATATCTTCCGGGTTTATTCCGAGTGCTTTAGTTGACGTAAATAAAGACATAACCTTTTTATCGCTCATCGGAACATCCATTACCGATATACCTGTATAATCTTCAAGATACTTGTAAATTGTTGGCACATCGTGACCAAGTTCATCAAGTTTACAAATCGTATCGTGAATAGAATGGAAATCAAAATGAGTTGTAATGTTATCAGACTTTTGATCGTTAGCTGGTTTTTGTACCGGACAGAAATCGTAAACTTCCATGCCTCTTGGCACAACAACCATGCCTCCAGGATGTTGTCCAGTAGTTCTTCTAACTCCAGTACAGCCAAGAGCTAATCTTAATTCTTCTGCTTTGTGTAAAGTGTACCCTTTTTCAAGTTCATATTTTTTCACAAATCCAATTCCAGTTTTATCAGCAATCGTAGCTATCGTTCCGGCTTTGAAAACATTATCTTTTCCGAATAATTTCTCAGTGTAACGGTGTGCATCATTTTGATACTCGCCAGAAAAATTAAGGTCAATATCCGGAGTTTTATCTCCGTCAAAACCAAGGAATGTCTCAAATGGTATATCGTGACCGTCTCTATCATAGAGAGTCCCACAAATAGGGCAATTTTTTTCAGGAAGGTCAAATCCAGAGCCGTAACTTCCATCTGTTATGAATTCACTATTACAGCATTTCGGACATATATAATGCGGACAAAGAGGGTTAACTTCAGATATACCGGACATTGTAGCTACGAATGAAGAACCTACAGAACCTCTTGAACCTACAAGATATCCATGTTTTTCAGAGTCAGCTACCAATTTTTGAGCTGTCATATAAAGAACCGAAAATCCATGTTTCGTAATGGATGAAAGTTCTTTATCTAAGCGATCGTAAACTATCTTCGGTAATGGATCACCGTATCTTTTTTTAGCTCTCTCCCAAGTAATTTCAACGAGCTCTTTTTCAGCACCATCTATAAACGGTGGGTAAACTCCATCAGGAATAGGTTTTATTTGTTCTATCATGTCTGAGATTTTATTTGTATTTTCTATGACTATTTTCCTTGCGACATCTTGTCCAAGATAAGAAAATTCCTCAAGCATTTCTTTTGTAGTTCTAAAATAAAGTGGAGCTTGATTTTCAGCGTCTTCATAACCTTGTCCTGCCATTAAAATCTTTCTAAATTCAGAATCGTGAGGGTCGAGAAAATGCACATCGCAAGTTGCAACTACCGGAAGGTTTAATTCTTCTCCTAATTTAACGATAATGCGATTAAAGTCCTTTAGGCCTTCTTCATCTTTGACGGTTCCATTTCTTATGAAAAACTGGTTGTTGCCAATAGGTTGAATTTCTAAGTAATCATAAAAGCTTGCAATTTTACAAAGCTCTTCATGGCTTTTATTTTCAACTATCGCTCTAAATAATTCTCCAGCTTCACAAGCACTTCCAACTAAAAGCCCTTCTCTATGCTTTTCTAGTTCACTCTTTGGAATTCTAGGCTTCTTGTAAAAATAATCTAAATGTGCTTTGGAAATTAGCTTATATAAGTTTTTTAGACCCACTTTATTTTTCACCAATATTATTTGGTGATATGAAGGAAGTTTTTTATAATCTACAGCTATGTCTTCGCAATTGTCGTCATTTATAAAGTAAGCCTCCACACCATATATAACTTTAATGTTGCCACCCGATTTTTGAATTTTATTTGCAGCATTCATAGCATCAGGAAATGCTTGCGCTACACCGTGATCGGTTATAGCTATAGCTTTATGCCCCCAACTATATGCTCTTTCTACTAAGCTTCCAGCTGAACTTACTCCGTCCATTGCTGACATATTCGTGTGAAGGTGTAGTTCAACTCGTTTTTCTTTCTCGTCATCTACTACTTTTAATTTTTCAACTGTATTTATGTGTTTTGGTCGTATAGTTAAATCGTGATCATATTTATCAAAGCTAACTTCACCTTTTATTAGTAAAGTTGTACCTTTTTTTATATTATCTAAAACTTTCCACTTGTCTTTATTTGCTATTATTTTCAAAGTTATAGAGCTTGTGTAATCCGTTATATTTACACTGTAAATTTTTTTGGAGTTATCTTTAGTTAACCTTTCATCCACTGAAAATACATCGCCCCAAACTGTTACCATACCGCTTTCGTCGTTTAGATTTTTTATAGGAAAAGGAGTAACTTTAATCAAACTGCCAACTAAAACTTTAGCTGTATCTAAAACAATCGATGGAATTAAGTGGTCTTTATCCCTAAATGAGATCGTCTCGATATGTTTTTCCTTTTCTGCCTTTTTTATATTCTCTTGTTCTTCTAACTTTTTAATATTACTTTCTCTGAAAAGTTTTTCCTCTTGTGTTTTTAATTTTTCAATATAAGATTCTGAATCAGAATCAAGTGTTAAGTTCCCTTCAAATTTTACATTTAAACTTATCCCAAATTCTTCTTTTATTATATCTCTAATTTTTTTATCTATTTTTTTGTCTATCAATAAATCGTGTCCACCGTGCTTTAATGAAATAACCAATTCATCATCTTTTATTTGAGCTTTTGAATCTTTTATAATTCCAACTATTGCTGCATTGTTTTTAGCGAGTTCTTTTATAGTTTCGCTGTAATATTCACAATCAAACTTATCTTTTGGAAAATGTGGTCTTAACTTTATACTTTTTAAATTTAAACTTGCCTTTAAATCTTTCTCTATATCAAAAATAACCTGTTTTGGGATAGTATCAGAAAAATTCGCAGAAAAGGAAAGTTCTCTATTTACTAAATCTATATCCATTGAGTCGATCGTCGATTCATTTATAATTTCTTTTCTTTGGTAGTTTTCAAAATTTATGTATTTCCCTAATACTGAATTTAAACTTTTCAATTTTATAACCTCTTGTTTTTTTTGTTCTTCAATCTGCTAATTTAGGCGCAGCCCCGCCGATAATTATCGGCGGCCAAATTAATTCTAAGAATTAATTTGGTTTTAAAAATACAATGAAATTGTATTTTTAAATGGCTGCGCCAGCAAATGTGCTATAATTTTTTAATTTCAGATATTAATTCTTTTAATAATTTATCTTCACTGACCTTCTTTAATACTTTTCCATTTTTAAAAATAACACCTTCACTGTCGCCACCGGCTATTCCGATATCTGCCTCTTTAGCTTCACCCGGACCATTTACAACACAGCCCATTATTGCAACTTTTATATTTTTCTTGCAAAAGGATAATTGCTCTTCTGCTTCTTTTACGAGTTTCAACAAATCGATCTTAGTCCTTCCACAAGTCGGACAAGATATAATCTCTACGCCATCCTTTTTTAAACCCAAAGCCCTTAAAATATCATTAGCGCAAAAAATTTCATTTTGAGGGGGTGAAGTTAAGGAAACTCTTATAGTATCCCCTATTCCATGAGCTAAAAGCGATCCAATTCCGATTGCAGACTTTACTATTCCCATTTTTTCGGTACCGGTTTCTGTAACACCTAAGTGAAGAGGGTAATCGCATTCTTTCGATGCTAATTCATAAGCTTTTATCATGGTCAAAACATTTGAAGATTTCATCGATAAAACGATATTATCAAAGTCAAACTTTTCAAGTAACTTTGCGTGATACATTGCGCTTTCGAATAAAGCTTCAGCGCATGGATGAGAATATTTCTTTAATATATCTTTTTGCAAAGAACCTGAATTTACTCCAATTCTAATCGGTATATTTTTCTCCTTGCAAGTTTTAACAACGATTTTTACTTTTTCCATGTCTCCAATGTTTCCAGGATTGATTCTAATTTTATCAATCCCTGCAAAAGCTGATTCAATAGCTAATTTATAGTCAAAGTGTATGTCTGCTATAAGTGGAATTTTTATTTTTTCTTTTATTTTTGATATTAACTTAACAGCGTCCATATTAGGAACTGCAACTCTTAAAATATCGCAACCTACTTTTTCTAAAAGCATAGCTTGCTCAACATTGCCTTCTATGTCATCACTCTGTACATTTAACATAGATTGTACTGCTATTTTTTCATTTCCACCAATTTTTATGTTTCCTATTTTTACTGTTTTAGAATATCTTCTTTTCATCGCTACCCTGTCAAGCCTTTCCCCGTTATAAGCTTTAAAATATCGTTAATTGTTATAAACAATATAAATGATATTAAAAGAATAAATCCGATTTTATGGACTAGCGCTTCATATTTTAAAGGTACAGGCTTTTTAGTTATAGCCTCTATAAGTAAAAACACTAATCTTCCCCCATCAAGCGCCGGAAATGGCAATAAATTCATTACTCCTAAGCTTATTGAGATTACCATCATTATCATTATAATGTTGTTAACAGCTGATAGAAAGCTTTGTTGCAAACCAGTTGTTGCCGCATCTTTTACAACTACAGCCATCCCAACAGGCCCAGATACTGCATTTAATCCATATTCGCCCGTTATTAGCTTCCAGAGGCTAACGTAAGTAAGTTTAGTATTTGCTAAAATCTCTAAAAAAGTCTGCCTAAAAAATGAGCCAAAATCTTTTTTTATCGGTTGAACGTAAAAATCTCTTGAGATTATTTCATTTCCATCTTTATCTTTAGTCGTATTTAACTTAACATTATTGATCTCTATATTTTCGCCATTTCTTTCTACAACAAAGTTTGCTGTAAAATCTTTTTTCATTGAAAGTGCAAAAGCGATATCTGTATAAGTATTGATATTATACCCATCTATTTTTTTGATTATGTCGCCTTCCTTAATGCCATATTGACTGATAACAGCATTTTCAGAAAACTTAGAAATTTTAGTGGAAGCAAAAGAACTTTGCTGAGCTAAAATCACCATCATAAAAATAAATGCTAAAATGATATTCATAATGCCACCAGCTGCTACGATTATCATTCTTTTATAAACTGATGCATTCTGAAAAGATCTTTTATTGCCACTTTCTTCATCTTCACCTTCCATAGCACAAAAGCCGCCAATTGAAAGTACCCTTAAAGTATATAAAGTCTCCCCTTTTTGAAATTTAAAAAGCTTTGGTCCCATACCAATTGCGAACTCATTTACTTTAACTCCAGATAATTTTGCGCATATAAAATGTCCAAATTCATGAAATACAATCAAAAACAAAAATAAAAGTATTCCAATCAAAATCAATAAAACTGTATTCATATTTAATTCCTCCCTAATCTTAAAATTTAATTATTTTTGAGCCAACTCTTTAACATATTCTCTTACCCAAGTGTCTATTTTTAAAATAGAATCTAAATCTATTTTTGGCTGTGAATTACCTTTATCACTACTATATTTATTCATCACTTTCCTGATTATCTTCGGTATATCTAAAAAAGTAACCTTATCGTTTAAAAATAAATCGACAACTTCTTCGTTTGCAGCGTTAACAATCGCCGGATAAAGCTCTCCTAAATTTATAGCGTCAAGACAAATTTTTAAACAATCAAAAGTTTCATAATCCGGTTTAAAAAATGTAAGTTTCGAAATTTCTGATAAGTCAAGTGGTGTAACGTTTGAATTTAATCTTTCAGGAAAAGTCAGTGCATATTGAATCGGAATTTTCATGCTCGGAACGCCAAGTTGCGCAATAACAGAATGATCATTATATTCTATCATCGAGTGAATTATACTCTCTCTGTGAACTAAAACTTCTATATTTTCAGGAAAAACATCGAAAAGCCATTTAGCCTCAATTATTTCAAACCCTTTGTTCATCATAGTAGCTGAATCAATTGTAATTTTATTGCCCATACTCCAATTGGGATGATTTAAAGCCTCTTTTTTCGTTACGTTTTCTAATTCAAGCTTTGTTTTCCCAAAGAAAGGTCCTCCGGAAGCTGTTAAAATTAGTTTATTCAATTCTTTTTTAGAGTTCATCCCTTGAAGGCACTGAAAAATCGCAGAGTGTTCACTATCTACCGGCAAAATACTAACATTTTTTTTCTTTGCAAGCTTTGTGACGATTTCTCCCCCAACTACTAAAGTCTCTTTATTTGCTAAAGCTATATCGATTTTATTTTCAATCGCACAAATCGTTGGTAAAAGTCCGGCTACCCCAACTACAGAATTTAACAGTATTTCAGAATCCTTAAATGAGGCAACTTCACACAAACCTTCTTTGCCAGATAAAACTTTAACTTCTATATCCTTTACGTTATCTTTTAAAATTTTTGCTTTACTTTCTGATTCTACTGCTACAATTTTAGGTTTAAATTTTCTTATCTGCTCTTCTAAAAGATCGATGTTTTCCTTGCACGAAAGTGCACAAACTTTTATATTTAATTCACTAGCTACTTCTAAAGCTTGAGTCCCGATAGATCCAGTTGAACCCAATATCGATATACATCTTTTCATTCTTGACCTCTTTTCTAGGTAATTTATTTTCAAATAAATTACCATTACATACAATTATACCACAAAGTAATTAACTTTGTGGTATAAAATTTAAATAAATATAATTAAATTAATCTCAATAAATCAATGTGGATTGCTACACAATAAACAAAAGGTGCTACAAAAATCACGCTATCAAATCTATCTAAAACTCCACCATGTCCGGGAATCACACTTCCGAAATCTTTTACTTGATAACTTCTTTTTATCATCGAAAAGCAAAGGTCCCCAATAATAGAGAAAATCGCACCGAAAAATACTAAAATGGCAACTCTAGGATAATTTACATAAGCTTGCGGATTAAATAAAAACTTTTCAAAAATAAAACAAATAAATAAGTTAGCCAAAACGGAAATTATCACTCCACCAATAGCCCCTTCAATTGTTTTTTTAGGGCTAACATCCGGACAAAGTTTATTTTTGCCAAAGATCTTACCAGAAAAATAAGCGCCGGTATCAGACATCCAAGAAGTAGCTAAAGCTAGCAACACATAAAAATTGCTGTAATTCCCCGACCAATTTCTAAGTTCAATTATAGTGTTTAGCGACAATGTAATAAGTAAAGTCATACTGTAAGCTACCGCTACATCTTTTACGCTAAAAGCTTGCCTTTTTATTACCATCACGCAAAACATGAGTAAACTATATAAATACAAAGATAATTTCCAAACCGTGCCGAATCCAAATACAGGCAAAATAGCGGTAAAAACTAAGCTTGGGATAAGCAAAGAAAACATTTTACTAATCCCCATCGCACCATAAATTTCATAAGTAGTAAGGATGCAAACAAGAGAAATAAATAGATTTATAGCTATCGGTACACTTTGATTAAAAATGAGAACTGTTATAACTAAAAGTCCACCGAGTAACCCTGAAATCGTTCTTTTAATCATGTTCTCACACCTTTCCAAAGCGTCTATTTCGTTTATTGTATTCTAATATCGCAATATCTAGATCTTTTTCTTTAAAATCCGGCCACAAGATATCCATAAAAAGTAGTTCTGAATATACACTCTGCCACGTTAAAAAATTCGAAAGCCGAAATTCTCCACTCGGTCTTATAATCAAATCTGGATCGGGTTGAAATTTCGTATAAAGATTTTTAGATACTAAACTTTCATCAATTTCATCAACAGAAATGTCTCCAGACAATACCCCTTTTGCAATATCTTTTACAGCTTTTACTATTTCTGCTCTTCCACCATAATTCATAGCAATATTTAAAGTCATTCCAGTAGACTTTTGAGAAGTATTTTCAACCTCCATGATTAACTTTTGAAGTTTAGGCGAAAATTTCTTTTTGTCCCCAATAAAATTAACCTTTATATTTTCGTTTTTAAAGTCGCTTATGCATTCATTTAGATACTGCTCAAATAAATCCATTAAGAAGTTGATTTCAGCCTCAGGGCGGTTCCAGTTTTCAGTTGAAAAAGCATACACCGTCAAGTACTTCACGCCAATATTGCTGCAATATCTTGCTATTTTTCTAAAGACTTTAGCTCCAGCTTTATGGCCAAAAGATCGAACCATTTTTCTTTTTTTTGCCCAACGTCCATTGCCGTCCATTATAATCCCTATGTGAGTTGGGATTTTTAAATTTTCCAGTTTTTTATCTTTAAAATTAAATCTAAATTTCAAAATTCCACCGACCAATTCTCTTTCTATTTATAACTTTATTTTCGCTATATCTCCATGATTTCTTTTTGCTTTTTGCTCGATATATTATCAATTTCATTACAAAACTTGTCAGTTAAATCTTGAATTTGTTTTTCAGCTACAGATAAATCATCTTCCGTGATAAGTGAATCTTTTTTTAATTTTTTAAATTTATCAATGCTGTCTCTTCTAATTGATCTGATTGTAACTTTTGTATCTTCCGCCATTTTAGAAACATCTTTTACAATATTTTTTCGATGATCTTCCGTGATCTGAGGGAAAATCAGCCTGATAAGTTTTCCGTCATTTTGAGGATTTATTCCCAAAGATGAAGTTTGAATCGCTTTTTCTATTTCCTTTAATATCGAAGCATCCCAAGGCTGAATAACTAACACTCTTGCCTCTGAAACTGAAATTGCTGCCAATTGGTTTATAGCTGTAGGAACCCCATAATAATCAACCATAATCTTATCAAGTACCGAAGGATTTGCTCTACCTGCTCTTATTGATAAATATTCTGATATTAAATTATCCACCGACTTTTGCATATTTTCTTTTGCTTTTTCTAAAATTTGTTCCATCTTAAAAACTCCTCTTATATAAAATATTTTCGATTTATAATATTATTTTCCGCTTACAACTGTACCTATAGATTCTCCCATAACTGCCTTATAGATGTTATCCGGGTTTAAGATACTGAAAACTAAAATTTTTATATCATTATCTTTACAAAGAGACGCAGCTGTAGAATCCATAACTTTTAAGTCTTTATTTAAAACCTCCATAAAACTAAGTTTATCATACTTTTTAGCATCATTATGTAAATTTGGATCTTTGTCGTAAACGCCGTCAACCATTGTAGCCTTCAAAATAATATCAGCGTTGATTTCAGCAGCTCTTAAAGCTGCAGCTGTATCGGTTGAAAAAAACGGACTTCCTGTTCCGCAGCCAAATATAACTACCCTACCCTTTTCTAGATGTCTTACTGCTCTGTCCCTAATATAAGACTCAGCGATCTCTTTCATAGATATTGCTGTTTGTACCCTGACATCTACATCCAGTTGCTCTAAAGAATCTGCAATAGCAAGAGAATTTATAACAGTTGCGAGCATACCCATGTGGTCTGCCCTGGTTCTATCCATATTTCCACCAGTTCTACCTCTCCAGAAGTTTCCTCCCCCAACTACTATTCCAACTTGCACTCCAGAATTTACGCATCTTTTTATTTGAGACGAAATCTTATTTACAACTTCAAAATTAATACCTTGCTTTTCCTGGCCCGATAAGGCTTCTCCGCTCAATTTTAATAAAATTCTTTTATATTTTGTTGCCAAGACTTACAACTCCTAAAGTTCAATTTTCCCTTATTAACTGACTTAATAATTTTACAATATCAAAACAAATATGTAAAGGGAATTTCTAAACTTTAAAATAATAGCAAACTTTCAAAATTATACCCACATTAAGCTTAGATATGTTTTGAAAATTTACTATTTTTAAATCAACTATCTTGGTTTCCCAATCCAGGTGCATAAATAGTCCATATGAACTAAAGACTTTTTCTCATTTGCCATTATGAATTTAGATACATCAACTTTCGTGCTATAATCTTTTGGACAATTTGGTTCTTTGGTGTAAATATTATATTCTCCTTTTGTCCAACGATTCCACAAATAAGCGTTAGCCGTACATCCCCCTCCACAAATATCTAATTTTTCGCAATTTTTGCATTCCTCTATGATACTTGGATTTTCATTTCGGCGCCTAAACTCCTTAAATGGTTCTGAATTTATAATGTCGATAATATCGTCTTTTAAGAGGTCTCCTACTTTATAATCGTGAATATAAACACAAGGAGAAACTGGTATTTTTCCATCCGGTGTAATTGAATGTATCCGAAGAGAAGTTCTTCCACAAGGACATCTATTTGACTCAGTATTGTTTACTAAACCGCTAAGCCTTGGCTCTGTAATGTCTACTGTATCACATTTACTCAAAAGATAACTATAAACTTCATAAAAAGTTTTCAAATCGACTATTTGATTTATATGCTCTTTTTTTACAGGCTTTAACATATTAAATCTTATATTGGCGTCGTACATTTTTGCAAGATCTATAAGTTTATCTATTCTATCACGTGTAAAATTCCATTTCATTGCACACATTATGATAGTTCTTTCTAAATTAGTTTCCTTTGCTATTTCTAAAGCTTTAATTGCAAGATCATAAACGCAGGCTCCCCTATTTCTGTCATGTTCTTCTTTTACCGGTGAATCTAAACTTATATCAACGTCATTTAATAAATTAAAGCTTTCTCTATCTTCATTATATAAATTTATTAAAGTGATTCCGGCTGTCGTAATACCAATATCAACACCTATAGAATTTAATTTTTTCAATATATATGGCAAAATAGATTTTCCATCAAGACCGTTTGTGTACCAAGGTTCATTACCGCCTAAGTTAACTGTCTTTACATCCAATTTATTTATCTGACTAACTACCCTATCCACCATTTTTTTTGAAATATCCATACCTTTATTTCTCACAGATAGAGAATAGCATTGTTTGCAATTGCACGGGCAGGCATTACCAAGGCTCCAACCAATATTTCTAATTTTAAACTCACATTCCTTAAGTTCCGGATGCTTTACCGCTTTTTTAAACTCATCGGTATATTTTATCATTACTGTGTCCTCCTGCTTTTAACTTATAATTGTTTGAATTTTTTATATAATTTAATTTATTTATAACGGCTTCTCTTCTGTAAAATTTTTTATTTACAATATTGAACATCTTTGTTACTAAATTTTGAGTACCTGCAAACCCTAAAGTTGGTGAATTAAAACTATAATGTTTTTCAAATAGAGGGAAGCTAAATTCAATAACATCTATTTTAAGTTCATCTACATCTCGTGATTCTATGGAGCTTGCTATGCAAAAATCAACATATGTATTTTTTATTGCATCTTTTATCTGTTTCCTGTTACAATTTGGAATTATCTTTATATCTAAATTATGAGGTTCCTCTTCAAAAAAAATTTTTTGAATTTTAGAGATGGTGTTTTGTTTTGCGTCATTATAAATTCCTATTAATTTAGGTTCCATTCCAAATTCTAAAGCTGTAGGAAGCAAACTAAAAAGAGACTGTTCATCCGATATTATAGCGATTTTCTTTCCTGTTAAACTGTGAATTGAGTTTTGAATTTTAGGTATTGTCTTTTTGAGTTTATAATTTATCAAATTTTCCCCTTTTTTGATTTTCCCTGTAGCTTTTGCTACTTTCCTTATGAATTCCGTTGTTTTTTCTAGACCCATAGGCAAATCGCAGAAAATATTTGTTTGCCCGATTTCTTTTTCTAAATATCCAGCAATTTTTTCACCATAAGGGAAAATAATATTATACTCAGCTTCTTGGAATTTTTCTAATCTATCAAAGTTTTCTCCACTAAAAAAAATAGCATTTGCCTTTAAACCTAATTCGTCTAATAAGCTTTTCAATTCCTCTATATTACTTTTTTCATCTTCTTCGTACCTTGAAAATAAATACCCAATGATATTTACTTTATCAGGATTTTTGATATTATTTTCTTTTTTCGGAATAGATATTATAATTTTCTCTAAGGCATCTTTAAACCCTTTGTAAAAATCCCCTCTAAATCCCGGCGTATTGAGTGCTAAAATTTTACTTGAGGTTTTTATTTCATCAAGCACTAAATTATAATCGATTCCTATAATCTCCGGAGCGCAACTTGTAATAACAGATACAAGATTACTTTTATAACGTTTTTTTATGTCTTTTAGCGTTTCTTTTAATTTGTTTTCCGTCCCGAAAATAACATCCTTATCTATTAAATTTGTAGACAGCGTAGTTTTGAATTCATTCGAGTTATCGTGCATAGACCATAAATATAAAATTCTTCTTTGACATCCAGAAGGTGTATGTAAAAGGATAACATTATCCTTTATTCCATAAAGAGCACAATATGCTCCAAAAAAATAGCAATAACTTACCGCACTATCTACGTTTTTACAACCATATTCAAGGTTCATCGTCATTTGCAATACTCCTTATACTTTTTATAAAACGGTTGATTTAATTCTTTAACTAAACTCTCTGCAAAAAATAAAAATCCATAATAAAAATGATACGGATGTTCTACGTCCATAGATTCAGAAAATGAAATCCCCATGTTGTGAATCATCTTTCTATTCGTATGTACATCAAATACTATATCAACTTTATTTTCCTTTATCGCATCATAAAATTGTTTGCTATCGGCGTAAAATAAAACATCACAATCTAAATTGTGTTCTTTTTTTAATCTTTCCAAATTATTACAAGTTTTCCCCGAAACATTTATAACCTTATCTCCTATTGTCTCGTGGATTCTGTAAAATGATATAACTTTTACCTCAAGACCTAGTTCTATTAAAGCTTCTACTAAATATAAAGTCCTATTGGCACCTACTGCTACACATGCTTTTTTTCCTTTCAAAAATTCCTTATACTTAGATAATTTTTTTTTCACTACATCTTCGTAAGAATTTAAAATTTGTTTTTTGCTGTCTCCTAGATCAAAATAATCTATGAGCTTATAGAAAAATTCATTTGTATTTTTTAAACCAATGGGAATCGGCAATTTTAAATACGGAATATTAAAATTTTCTTTCATAAAACTAATAGTGCTATAAGCTGAACCTGGACACCTCACAATGTTTAAACTAGCTCTTGAGGCATTTTTTATTTCATCAAATCCTAAATTAGAAGTATATACTCCATTTAATTTAATCCCAAGTTCATTAAAAATTCGCTGCATCTCATAAATATCTCTGCCTTCACGATAATCAAATGGCCAACTGTATCCTATATAATTCACACTATTTTTTATTTTATCTTTATTTTCTAAGCTATATCTTTTTATCAAATTTGAAATCACCATATTGTGACCTTCCGACTGTACCATGCCGGAGATTCCCGAAGTATGTAAAACAAAACATTCTTTAGAGATTTTATTTTTCAAATTCTGCAAAAGTGTATCTATATCTTCGCCTATAAGTTCACTGGTACAAGTAGTCAGCACAACAATAAGTGAAATATCTTTATTTTTGTCAAGATCAAAAATCAATTTCTCTAATTTTTGGAGTCCTCCGGTTATAACATCGTTTTCATTCATTTCTGTACAGTAAGTTTTCGCAATGGTATCTTCATAATCAAGCTTAAATTCATTGTTGCAACCTTTCGGACCATGTATCACAATTGCTATATCTTCTTTCATGCACTGAAGCGCTCTCCAAGCTCCTCTCATAGAACATCCATAATTTACATTTTCTCGTCCTTTATATTGCCTTATAAAATCTTTATTTATTTCATTTAATTTAAATTTCAATCCCTTCATTTGATCCCTCCACCACCATACTTTGGTATAAATCATAAATTTCATCATCACTTAAAGGATTTGGAACTAAATTTTTAATATCTTTTGTCTTACTTAATGTATCAGCAAAATTTACGAATAATCTAGCTAAATCTGACCCTTCATACATTTCAACAACGGTTTTCTTTGCTATTTCTGCCTTGCAAAATCTATTGTCTCTCGGAATTTTTAGAGATACTTTCGTATTAATTCTCTGTGCAAATTTTTCGACTATTTTTTCTTCATTTGGGACTCCTCTTGAATTTAAAATTAATCCCATTAACTTAACATTTCCACCAATTGCGTACTTTTTTATGCATTTACAAATGTTATTCGCTGCAAAAATCGACATAAATTCTCCCGATACTACTAAGTAAATTTCCTCAGCGTAACCTTCTCTTATGGGCACTGCAAAGCCTCCACATACAACATCTCCTAAAACATCGTAAATTATGTAATCATTTTCCCAAGAAAA